>Ga0209986_10004212_pt1 | contig 12275 bp, 13 predicted proteins | sample BlataG_FD_183168 | JGI IMG/M metagenome (GOLD analysis project Ga0209986, IMG submission 183168) | Deep subsurface microbial communities from Black Sea to uncover new lineages of life (NeLLi) - Black_00105 metaG (SPAdes) (version 2) | ecosystem: Environmental > Aquatic > Marine > Oceanic >...
TCAGCTCAGCAGCCTACTTTTTGGTTGCCGGAGCTATTCACCCTAACGCCAGGATAGTGATAAGGGATTGTGGAATTAACCCGACACGAACGGGAATCATCGATATTCTCCTGGCTATGGGAGCCAGGTTAAAAATAGATAATGAGCGACTGGAAACTGGTGAACCTTTAGCCGATATTGTGGTAGAATCTAGCGAGTTAAAGGGGATAGAGGTCGGTGGTGATATTATCCCTCGCCTCATTGACGAGATTCCCGTGTTAGCCATAGCTGGTTGTGTTGCTAAAGGAAAAACTGTGATCAGGGATGCCGGGGAGCTGAGGGTGAAGGAATCAGACAGGATTGCCACTGTGGCAAGTGAGTTTTCCCGCCTGGGTGCTAAAATTGAGCCTCTGCCGGATGGCATGGTCATCTATGGTGGTAGACCTTTGTCGGGCACAGATGTTGACAGCCATTTCGACCACCGATTGGCGATGAGCCTGGCAGTAGCTGGTTTGATAGCCAAAGGAGAAACGACCATCAAGCATGCCCAAGTGGCACAGGTATCCTATCCTGCCTTCTGGCAGACTTTGCAACAAGCACTAAATACTGATAAATCCTGAGCGCGGAATCCTAAATGCTAAACAATGTTGAAGCAATACAGACAAAAATTCAAAACAAAATGTAACTACTCGCCCTTAATGTCATAAGGCCCTGCGCTTCGCTCAGGGTGACATAAGGAGGCTGTGTAGTTACAACAAAATGAGTTTTAGGACTTAAGTTAGGAGGGGCAGCATGGCTACAGAATTAGTTCATATCGGTTTTGGTAATGTTATCGCTGTAAATAGGGTAATCGCTTTCCTTTCCATAAATCAGCAACCAATCAAGCGACTCCTTCGGGAAGTAAGAGAAGAGGGACTTTTAATTGACGCCACTCATGGCAGGAAAGCCAAGACCGCTATTCTTTTTGACACTGGTCACATGATGTTGGCTGCCGTGACAGCGGAGACCATTGCTCACAGGTTAGCCACTGCATCCATGCTGTCTGAGGAAAAAGTTGAGTTGTGAAGTGCCTGACCGAAGCCTTGAGTCGAAGCTTCGAACGAAGCGAAGAGGCGACAGGAGTTCTCAACCCCTGCTCGTCGTTCTTTCCGGACCTTCGGGAGTAGGCAAGGATGCTGTGCTTGCCAGAATGAGAAAGTTAGGGTGTCCCTTTCACTATGTCGTTACCGCTACTACACGTCCTAAGCGTGCCGGGGAGAAGAGTGGAGTGGATTATCACTTCCTTTCCCGGAAAGAATTTCAACAAATGATAGATAAACACCAGTTCCTGGAGTGGGCCAATGTCTACGGCAATTACTATGGTGTGCCAAAAGACGAAATAACTTCGGCTTTATCCAAAGGGGTAGATGCAATAGTCAAAGTAGATGTTCAGGGTGCTGCTACTATCAAGGAAATCCTGCCTCAAGCAGTATTTATTTTCCTCATGCCTCCTTCAGTGGAAGAACTAGAAAAGAGGTTGAGGAAGCGACACAGCGAGTCTTCAGCAGATTTGGCTCTAAGGTTGGAAAGGGCTAAAGGGGAAATAAAAAGCCTGCCGATTTTCGATTATGTGATAACAAGCCGCCAAAATAAGCTTGATGAAGTTGTATCCCAGATAGACGCTATTGTCGTTGCTGAAAAACGCCGTGTGAAGCCCAGGATTGTGGAACTTTAGCTTCCTGGTTTCCCCAGAAAACTGCCTGCATTTTTTGACAATATCCCCAGTTCACTTCTACAATAAGCCTCAGTATGAGTTTGGCAGAGCAACTTTATAAGCTGCAGCAGGTTGACCTAGAGCTTCAAAGAAAGCAACAAGAGCTAAACGAGGTTGAAAATCAGTTGAGTGACGATAAGCCATTGGTTGCCGCCGAATCCAAACTTGCCTCACAAAAAGAACAACTGGAAGACGCGAGGAAAAAGCAAAAGAGCTCTGAATGGGAACTGGAAGACCTTCAAGAGAAAGTCAGACAGATTAATAACAAACTTTACGTTGGCACAACCACGAATCCCAAGGAACTGGTTAACCTTGAGAAAGAAGTCAAAGGTCTTAAGAGCCAGATTGGGCCGAAAGAAGATGTCCTCTTAGGATTAATGAGCCAGGTGGAAGAGATAGAAGCTAAGGTAAAAACTACCGCTGAAGAAATTGAGCAATTGAAGCGAGAATGGAAGCAAAGGCAAGAAACCTTGGGACAAAGAAAAAGCGAAGGTGAAACCGTGCTTGCTAAGCTAAGGGGGGACCGTAATGGATTAGAGCAGCAAATTGACTCTGAAGCCCTCAACACTTATGAGCGACTCAGGCTAACAAGGGGACAGGCTGTGGTCAAAGTAGAGAGAGGAAAATGCCAGGGATGCCACATCACTGTACCTACGAGTCAATGGCAGAAAGCCAAAGCTGGCGATTTAATCCAATGCACTAGCTGTAGCAAGATACTGTACCTGGAGTAGCCTATACAGTTTTATGTGGCACATAGAGGATAGAGACCTTACGGCAGTTCCGCCTGGGAGTTTGCCGCTTCGGCAAGGTAATGCAGCCGCGCGGCTCTAATTTCGAGATGAAAAGCTCTCAGAAAGCGCTTGACAGTGCGAGGCCAGATGATATAGCATACTAGAATTCTGGAAAAAACTAAACTCTTACGATTAGAGGAGGTTGCTTTATGCAAGACGTGGCTATTGTTGGAGTAGGTCAGAACATTTTTTCTCGTAAGTGTGGCGTATCTATCGGGGAATTGTGTTTTGAAGCCTATACCGAGGCAATGGAGGGGCTGGACATTACCAACAGTGATATCGATGCCTCCATTATTTGTTCTGCGCCAGAATATGATAAACAGCGCTCACCAGCCGGTTTAATCTCAGAGTACTTGAGGCTAACGCCCAAGCCAAGTTTCTATGTCGAGACTGTGTGTTCTTCTAGTAGCACGGGGCTAAGAGTGGGTTGGTCATTAATAAAGGCGGGTCTTCACAGAGTAGTAGCAGTGATAGGCTTCCAGAAGATGTCGGACTTGACCTCTCGTGAGGCTGCGGAGAGGATGAGCCGGGGAGGGGACATAATATGGGAATCGCCCTTTGGCATAACCATGCCTGCTGGTTATGCTATGTATGCCCGGGCTCATATGGCTAAGTATGGAACTAGTGAAGAGCAACTGGCCAAGGTACGGGTCAAAAATTCACATTATGGTGCGGCAAATCCTAAGGCTACTTATCGTAAAGAGCTGAGTTTAGACGAAATTTTAGGCTCGGAGGTAATAACTAGCCCGCTGAAGAAGTTTGATTGCTGCGCCAATGCTGATGGTGCCTCCTGCATCATAATAGCTAGTGGTGACGTAGCTAAAAGAGTAACTAATATTCCAATCTGGATAATAGGTCTGGGCGCTGCCACAGACACAATGACAATGTCAGGAAGGGAATCGCTCACCGGTCTGAGGTGTGCCCAGGAGGCAGCCAGACAGGCATATGAAATGGCTGGCGTAGGACCGGTGGATATTGATGTTGCCGAGGTTCACGACTGTTTTACTATAGCTGAGCTTATGGCTTATGAAGACCTGGGCTTTGCCAAACCTGGGGAGGGGACTGGATTGATTGAGGGCAAGGAGACATATGTGGGTGGAAAGAAACCGGTAAATGTTGATGGTGGATTGTTATCCAAAGGTCACCCTATTGGCGCTACTGGCGGCTCACAGATTAGAACCATTGTACACCAGCTTAGGGGGCAGGCTAGTGAAATCCAGGTGGAGGGAGCGGAAATAGGCTTGGTTCATAATATAGGTGGCGTCGGACAATATGGTAATGTGACCATTCTAAGGAGGTAGCCAGTGAGTTTTGAGAATTTTGGCGTTGTTAGCTTCACCACCGAAACGAAGGCATCTGATTTTGTGGGTTACTTGGAGAAGGGTAAGGTAATGGCAACTAGGTGCCGAAGGTGTGGGACTAATTATTTCCCCCCAAGGATGGATTGCCCAAAATGTGTAGGCAGTGATGTGGAGTGGTTTGAGATTAAGGGCAATGGTAGGCTGGTCACCTATACTGTAGTAAACTATGGTCCAACCGGATTTGAGGATGACGCTCCATATACTCTGGCCATAGCTGATTTTGATGGGGTGAGGGTCTTTGGTCGGTTAAGCAAGGGTCTTAAGGAGATTGATATTAAGCCGGGAATGGGACTGAAGATACTTCCGGTAAAATTGCCCGGCGATAGGATTGGTTACGAGTTTCAAAAGGTCTAAAGACGGCTTGCAGCCATACCAACTTATCCTGTGCCATTTCCGGCTTTGCCTACCATAAGTTATTGAGGACGGTATGGGAGGAGAGCGGCGAGCCCACAATGCATCCCGGCGAGAATTATTACAAAGACCAAGGACCTAGAAAGTGTCTCACCAATCGCTGCGTATGATTGATGCCAATCTAAACCGCTCCAGTGAAGGCTTGCGGGTTCTGGAAGATGTCGCTCGCTTTCTTCTCAACGATGCTGAGCTGAGCCAGCGGTTAAGGACTCTACGTCATGATTTAGCCCAGGAGACTAAATCACTGAGTGTAGGGCTCTTATCTCAAAGAGATTCCGAACATGATGTTGGTGCCCGTATGAGTGCTAGCTATGAGCCAGAAACGAAGCAATCTCTGCAAGATCTCTCCGGCCTAGTTACAGCCAATGCTAAAAGGATGGAAGAGTCTCTTCGCGTGGTAGAGGAGCTAGCTAAATTGCCAGGGATAAGTTCAATGCTGAATTCAGCCAGCTTTGAACAGATGAGGTTTGCCCTTTATACCTTAGAGAGAGATTTGATTTCCAGAATATCACGCCGGGACAAGATAGAAAGGATGCCCGGGCTTTACGTTATTCTGGATAGGCAATTTTTAGCAGGCAGGGATGAGCTGGACATTGCCGGCCAAATTATTGAGGGAGGTGCCAGGGTAATCCAACTTCGCGACAAGCAAAGCAAAAAGGGGGAACTGCTACTTGTAGCGCAAAAGCTCAAGGAGCTCTGTAGTCAAGCGGATGTTCTATTTATAATAAACGATTACCTCGACCTGGCTATGGCTGTTGATGCCGATGGGCTTCACGTTGGGCAGGAAGACCTGCCCCTGCCTGTAATCCGCAGGGAATTGCCCATAGATAAAATAGTTGGCTGCTCTGTCACGACGCTATCTCAGGCAACAAAAGTCCAAGCTGAAGGAGCGGATTATATTGCCGTAGGCTCTATATTTCCCACGGCGACGAAAAAGGGAGCTACTGTGGTGGGGGTGGATATGCTGAAAGAACTCAAGCGAACAGTATCTACCCCTCTAGTAGCTATTGGCGGCATAAACCAGAATAATGTCGGTGAAGTAGTGTCTGCTGGCGCCGATGCTGTAGCTGTGATTAGCGCCGTCCTGGGTGAGGAGGACGTTGGGGGAGCTGTGCAGAAATTGATCGCAAAAATGGACTTGGCGAAGGAAGAATGTCAAAACCAGTAGAAGATTTGGAGGCTATCGCTGTGGAGCTTCGCCCCCACTTCGCGGCTGAGGATGAAGCTCGAGAGAAAGCTTTGCGTAGTTGCCGTCAGGTAATCCGCCACAGCGCTGATGCCATACGTGCCGTGCATCGCCAGGAGCAGGATAAAGCAAAGGGACTCCTTGATTCAGCTTATGAATTACTTCGAGAGCTAAACCACGACCTAGCCAAGTATGGGAGGTTGCTTCATTCAGGTTTCGTTCATGACGCTCAAAAGGAGTTCGCTGAGGGATATATAACCTTAGCTTTGATTGCCGGAGAAGGCTTGCCGAAGCCGGGAGCACTGGGTGTAAGCAATGCTGCTTACCTTGATGGCTTGGGCGAGTCTGTGGGTGAGTTGCGGAGGTACATATTAGATAGTCTGAGGCGGGGGGACTTTTCCCGTTGCGAGGAACTGCTGACCATAATGGATGAAATCTACGGAATATTGATAACCATGGACTTCCCGGAATTGCTCGCTCATGGCTTGAGGCGAACTACAGATGCCATACGAGGCATTATAGAAAGAACTCGGGGAGATTTAACAGTAGCCCTAAGGCAAAAGAAATTAGAAACGAAGCTTAACGACCTTAGCTAATGTTCTTTAAGTGCTAGCGACTGTGCCAATCCGAGCCCTCCGCTTCATGCTAAGCGTGGCATGGATGGTCACAATCCCATCTCTCTGGCCACCATTTCTCGATAGAAATTAGCATCGCCAAAGGCAAGCTCTGCGGCTTTGGCACGCCTGGTGTAAAAATGCAGGTCATGTTCTATGGTAACGCCAATAGCTCCGTGAATTTGGTGCGCCAGAGCAACGATGCGCTGGGAGGCCTCGCCTATCCAGGCCTTGGCTATAGCTACTTCTTTGGTGCAGGGAAGTCCCTCGCTTAACATCCAGGCTGCTTGATAGGTGCTAAACCTGGCGCCATCAACATCGGTTGCCATGTCGGCGCAATAGTGCTGTATAATTTGGAAGCTGCCAATGGGACGGTCAAACTGTTTCCTTTCCTTGGCGTAATCCACGGTCATCTCCAATACTCGCTGAATATTGCCGACCATCTCGCAGCATTTTCCCACTGCTGCCCGCTCGATTATCTTTTGCACTGCACTCCATCCCTGGTTCAGCTGTCCCAAAATGTTAGCTTTAGGTACTGGCATTTGGTCAAAAACCACCTCGCATAGCTTATCACCTGCGATGGTCTTTAGGATGGTGCAATTTATTCTGGGATTCTTGGTGTCGGCCAGGAATATGGTGATTCCGTTTTCGGGCTTGGTTCTGGCTACACATAACAGGTAGTCAGCAATATGAGCATCAGGGACAAACAGTTTTGTGCCGTTGATGATATAGTTGCCATCATCGGGAGTAGCCTCGACTGTGACTGAAGAGGCATCGTAATTCTGATAGCCGGGTTCGGTTAGGGCTAAGGTGAAGATTTTCTCCCCCCGGATTAGCTTGGGCAGGTATTCTTGTTTTTGCTCCTCGCTGCCGACATCTAAGATGGGTAAGCCCCCAAGAGCCACTGTGGAGAAAAAAGGGCCAGGCAAACAAGCCCGTCCCATCTCTTCTAGCAGCATTGCCAGGTCGAGAAAATTCATGTCGCCACCGCCATATTTCTCGGGGAAGGCCAAGCCCATCCAGCCGAGCTCAGCCATCTCCTGCCAAAGTTCTCTGGAATAGCCTGTCTCGCTTTCTTCCATCTGTTTAACGAATGTTTTCGGGCACTTATCAGCCAGGAAGTCGCGGGCTGTCTTTTTTAGCATTTCTTGCTCTTCAGTAAGGGTTAACTTCATTGTTATCCTCCTGTATCAAACATTTCAAGCGCCATTCTCAGTTGCTGGCGAAGAATCTTTGAATCATTGACCCCTTCGCTCAAGGTGATGTATTACGAGCTTGGCAGCCCCAGTCCCCTCGTAGCTAGGATGTTCTTTAGTATCTCTGATGTACCTGCCTGGAGGCTATAACCTTTGGAAGCCAGATAGGAATGCACTGCCAGCCCTCGAATAGGAGCTAATTTGGAGTCGCTTACCAGTTGTCCATAAGGCCCCAGTACTTCCATAGCGGCTTTGGCTAGCCTTTGCTCAAACGCGGTGGAATATGCCTTGGACATGGCCGCTTCCCGGTTTGGAGCCCGTCCCTCGTCCATAACCAACGCCACCCTATAAATAAGTAGCCGCCCAACTTCAAATTCAATCTGGAGCTGGGCTAGCTTATCGCGAATTACAGGTTCCTGGGACAATTTATTTTCTTTGGTAAACTGTACAATGGCATCGAAGAGGGGATAATTGCCCATGAGTCGTTCCATCCCGCTCCTCTCGTAATCAAGCTGTTGAAGGGCTTGAAGGAAACCACGGTTTTTCTCCCCTATTAAACATTTCTTGGGGACGCGTACTCCGTCAAAGAAGACGTCGTTCCAGGCCTCAGTACCAGTAATATCTACCATAGGGATGCGGTTAATCCCAGGCAAATCCGCTGGAATAATAAATTCGCTAATACCTCTATGCTTGGGGGCCTCCGGGTCGGTCCTAGCTAATAGGTAAAAATAATTTACAAACGAGCCACCACTGGTCCACGTCTTTTGCCCGTTAATTATGTAGCAGTCACCGTCTTCGGTAGCTCTAGTTTGAAGTGAGGCTAAGTCACAGCCAGCCTCCGTTTCACTCATTCCCAGACCGATATACGCTTCTCCCGCTATAATCTTGGGTAATAACTCCCTCTTTTGCTCCTCAGTGCCATAGGTGACGATAGAGCCGCCTATTTGGCGGTCAGTAAACCAGTGGCAAGCTGCTGGTGCCCCATATCTCAGCATTTCCTCGGTGAGTATGAGTCGGTCTATATAACTGAGCCCCTGCCCACCATATTCTTTGGGCCAGGTCAGACCTATCCAGCTCCTCTGCGCCACCCGTTTGCTGAATTCAGGGTCGAAGCCTTGTATCCAGGAATCACAGGCAGGTTCCCAATACCCCTTCTTTATCTCTTCCTCTAAAAAGTTGCGCACCTCATGTCTAAACTTATTCTGCTCCTCTGTGAAGCCGAAATCCATCTTCTTCCTCCTTTCTTAGAGATTGATGTTGGAATACTTCCTCCACGGCCTAGCCACACATTTACTTTCCAGAGCATCCAGCGCCCTGTTTATGAATTTTCTGGTATCTGAGGGGTCTATCACATCGTCGACATAGCCTCTCTCTGCAGCGCAGTAGGGGTTTTCGTAGATTTCTGAATATTCTCTTATCCTTTGTGCGCGCACCTCATCAGGCTTGTCTGCCTCCCTTATTTCTCTGGCGAAGATAACACTGGCAGCACTTTCGGCGCCAACGATGGTAACTCGGGCGGTAGGCCAGGCAAAGACAAAATCAGCCCCAATAGATTTGTCCAACATGCCGTAGTGAGCGCCGGCGTAGGACTTTCTAACTATGACTGAAACGAGGGGCACGGTAGCATCAGCCCAGGCAAAAAGCAACTTGGCGCCATGGCGCAGGATTCCGCCCCAATCTTGCTGAGAACCTATCAGATACCCCGGGCAATCCTGCAGAGTGAGCAGGGGAATGTTAAAAAGGTCACAAAACCTGATAAACCTGGCTGCTTTGTCGGAAGCATCGATATCTAAGCAACCAGCCATCCACTTCGGTTGGCTAGCTACTATTCCCACAGGACGCCCGTTGAAGCGGGCAAAACCTGTGATTATATTCCGGGCGTGGAGTCCCAAGGTCTCAAAGAAATAACCCTGGTCAACTATTTTTCCGACAACTTCGTACATATCGAAAGGTTCGTATGGATGTTCTGGCATTAGGCTAAGCAAATCCTCTTTCCTTTCTGGGTCATCATCCGTCTGGATGCGAGGTGGTCTCTCTTTGTTGCTGGAAGGCAAAAAGGACAAAAGTTCCTTGCACTTATCCATGCACTCTGCATCATCTTCAGCCACGATGTGTGTTTGCCCTGATTTGATGGCATGGGCTTTGTAGCCGGAAAGTTCCTCCAGGCTGATTTCCTCCCCGGTTTGCGTTTTGACAAAAGCAGGGCCAGCAATACCCATAAATCCCGTGTGTTTGGTTTGAATGAGAAAATCTTGCATTATAGGATGATATGCCTGTCCTCCTAAACAAGGGCCCATAAGCATAGCTATCTGGGGTATTATCCCCGACGCAAGTATTTGAGACCTAAAAAGCCATCCGTACGCTTCCAAGGTATCTATCCCTTCCTGCAGTCGAGCACCTCCGGAGTCATTCATGCCTACAAATGGCCATCCATTCTCCTTGGCGAAGTCTATAGCACGAACAAATTTCTTACCATGATATTCGCCAAAGGTTCCCGCCATTGCGGTATAATCCTCAGAAGCAGCAACGACGTACCTGCCATTTACTTTGCCGAAGCCAGTAATTACTCCTTCAGCAGGCACCTCCCTTTGGTCCATGCCAAAAGCAGTTGTCCTATGCTTAACAAACAAGCCTATTTCCGTGAATGTGCCGGGGTCGAAGAAATAGTCTATCCTCTCCCGGGCTGACATCTGCCCTTTATTATGGCGCGCTTCAATCGCCTTTGGCCCTCCCATTTGCCCGATGTGTTCTCGTTTCCTCTCCAGTTCTTCCAGTTTATTCAGACCTTTGTCAGACTCATCAGCCATAAATTAAGCCTCCTTATGATTATAATTAACTGCGGAGCTCTTTATAATTCCCCTCCCCTTCAGAGAGGGATTCTTGTACGAAATTATGCGGAAAATTATATAAAAGTGATTGCTCCTGCTTAGCCCTGCTATTATAGGGCATAAACGCCAGCTTTTCAATATTTTGCTGCTACAACCACTTCTGGTGCTAACTGCAAAGCTCGAATCAGAGCCTTGGCTTTATCCAGTGTTTCCATATATTCAGCTTCCGAATCAAAGTCGTAAATAATGCCACCGCCTGCCTGAGAATAAGCCTTGCCTTCTTTGATTAAAAAAGTGCCAATAACGATGTTGATATCCATATCCGCATTGAAGCTTAGGTAACCTATGGAGCCGGTATAGACGCTTCTCTTGGTCGGCTCCAGCTCATCAACAATCTCCATAGCCCGCACCTTTCTAAATCAACAATCATCACATTTTCTGCTCGGTCTTTGATGCTGTGGGTCAACTCTTGAGCCAGTCGCGCATCTCCAACGGGGTCTCTACCTCGTGGCCTTGTGCCCTTTATCGGTCGCGTCTCTACCAGGTCGCCTTGCACTTTAAGGAACCTTTCCGGAGAGGCACTGACGATGGTCACTCCTTGGAAATTGAGATAGCTGGCAAAGGGAGTGGGATTAACCATCCTTAGCCGTTTATGAAGCCCGTATGGTGGAATTTTTAAATCAGCCTCAAACCTCTGGGAAAGGTTGACCTGAAAGACATCGCCAGTGGCGATATACTCCCGCACTCTATCTACGGCTTTGATGTATTCTTCAGGGGTAAAATTGGACTTAAGCAAGACCCTCCTATTTTCTTGGATGGGCTGAAATTCACCCTCACCTAACCTCTCCCTTCGAGGGGGAGAGGCTTCTTGACTAGGAGAGGCAGCGTAAAGCCAGTCCTTCATTTCCTCAAGTCTCATTCTGGCTCGGCTTAACCGTTGCCCTTCCTCCGTCTCGGGAAAACCTGTGGCAACAATGTAGGCCCTCCCTTGCAGGTGATCGAAGGCCATGATGGCATCATAGAAGGCAAAATAACTCTCAGAAGGTTTAAGGTCGTCTATTGCTGTGGATGGCAGGCGTTCGATGAAGTGGCACAGGTCATAGCTAAAATAACCAACTGCTCCACCCAGGAAGGGTACGGGTGCTGGGCAATGGTCTAACTTATACATCTCCAGCAGATTGCCTATAGCATCAAAAGGGTTACCATGTTGCACTTCGTGCTCCCGTCCACGAACCAGGGTGATTTCAGAGCCTCGACTGCTAATTACGAGAAAGGGCTCGCTGCCCAAAAAGGAATATCGCCCCAGCCTTTAAGGGTCCATGCCGCTGTCTAAAAAGAAGCTATAAGGTCTGTCCTTTATTAGCTCAAAGAGCTCAGGGGCAGTTAAGGGGGTGAAGACTTCTTCAACCAGAGGATAGCGATTCATTAGCTAACTTGCTTTCACGAACCAAGCTTCGAGTGCTCACCAGGAAAGTAATTATAACAATTTTGTTAGCATGTTCCTCATAGACTACTCCCACCACATGCTCAAGGTCAGGTTCCCTATGAGGCTTCTGTAAGGCGGCATTTAATGTGCCGCCTCGCTTTTTGGCGGGGAATAAATCCCCGGCTTGCGAAGCTTGATTTGTAGTTGCCTGATTTATCAGGCATGAAGAGCCTCTCGCATCATGGGTGAGCCATCCCCCAAATGGCGGAGGGGGTGGGATTCGAACCCACGTTCGCCAAAAAGGCGAAAGCGGTTTTCAAGACCGCCACCATAAGCCACTCGGTCACCCCTCCTGGCTTCAAATTCTACTTCAAAACGACCTCTTCAGGCAATCTTGCCGACCTTGTGTTGGCGTCTTTACCAGACTTTGACCAACATGGATGATATAGGCGCCGGCGGGACAATGCATCACAGATGACCAGGGGGCATGTCATGGAGGCACTACTTTACAATAAAGCACGCCCTGAGAGGCGATTTTAGGCGGGTAAAACACCTGGGGCTACTTTTTGGGATAGGTCTGTGCCCTTTTAAGGGCTAGTTTGGCACGAGGGCGTTAGCAGGCGCAGGTCAGGGCAAGGTTAAGGAGTGTTAGGCGTCCTCTACTTTGATACATGGGAAGACACTCTGAAGGGAACCTCCTTTTTGTGTAGTGATTGATATAGAGCTATGG
>Ga0209986_10004213_pt1 | contig 12274 bp, 11 predicted proteins | sample BlataG_FD_183168 | JGI IMG/M metagenome (GOLD analysis project Ga0209986, IMG submission 183168) | Deep subsurface microbial communities from Black Sea to uncover new lineages of life (NeLLi) - Black_00105 metaG (SPAdes) (version 2) | ecosystem: Environmental > Aquatic > Marine > Oceanic >...
GAGCCATCATTATTGAAATTATCCCCATATACATGTGCTAGATTTTCCGGGATAACTTCCTCGATGGAAAGATAGACATTTTCAATATTCAAAGGTTGCCAGAAACGTTTCCTGAATTCAGTAGAAAGGTTCGAGCCGGTTGCTTTCTCAATGATCATAGCCAGCAGCAAATAGTTTGTATTTGAATAGCGCCAGCCTTCCCCGGGAGCAAAACAAGGTTCCTTGATGTAACTCAACACCTCTTCCGGAGTCCAAACTTTTTCTCTATCCTTTTTCAGGTCATCCCAAATTTCTTGATTGTCCCAGAACATATATATTCCGCTGGTATGATTGAGTAATTGCCGGATAGTAATGGTGCTATCCACATAAAGATATCTTGGTAACCACTTTGATAAAGGATCTTCAAGTGAAAGCATTCCTTCTTCTGCAAGTTTTAAGGTAAGTGCAGCTACAACATTCTTGGTAATACTTCCAATGGCAAAAAGCATATCCGATTTAGTTGAAACTGTATCGTGTGAGATTCCACTTACACCTTTCCAGACTTTTTGGTCAGGAAATATTACAGCTACTGAAACACCTCTTACATCATATTTACTGATTCCATCATCAAGAACTTTTTGCAGCTTTTCTTCAATTGTATTTTTGTCACCATAAGAGCAGGATGTTAGAATAAATAGGAAAATTGTAAATAAAACAATAGCTAAAGGAAATATTTTTAATTTCATGTTACAATGTGTTTTTTTAATTCCCATCATAGTTATAATCCAAATTTATCTATGCACAATGGCACATAACAAGTTTTAAATAAACTTGTTAGTTTCGACCTTTGTTATAATCAGGTTAAAATTTTAAATGAAAAAATTTTCTTTTACAAAAATGTGGTTCGAGCCGATATTTTTTACAGGTTCTTTATCTATCCTTGAACTGAGATATATCCTAAAACCTAAAGAAGAAGCGCCGTCAGCGATGATGCAAAAATGATAATACATATTGCAAGGTGTATCAAGAATGCGTAGGTACGAACCTTAAGCATCTTCGTTACATTTGCGTAATCGTTCCACGTGACAGTCACAATTTTCAGTGCCAGACCTAATGAAAGTAGCGCTATCAGTGACAGTGGTTCTAAAGAAGGTCGTGCGAATACCGCCATGATTAGTGTTAGGTAAAGCAAAATCGTTAGTACGAGCGTAACATAACGGCCGGAGAATCGAGGAGTAAAAATCATAACCATAGTGTTGTGCCCTGATTTTTCGTCATCCACCCTATTAACTAGCTCTGACACCCAGATCCACAGACCCGTTGAAACAACGAGCGGTAGTGAAGCCAGATAAACCGTGCGTGTGAGATCTCCAGCCTGGATAAGGTAGGCGCCTAGAACAGGTATCATACCAAGTCCTACGCTGAGAATTATTTCACCGCCAACACGCTTGCAGAAGCTAAAAGGCGGTGCCACATAGAGCACACCAATGAAGATTGTCGTTAGGCCATAAATAATAAAAATATACTCGTGAACAGATTTATTTAGTTGTAGATTATAGTTTAGGTGGAGCGCTATGAGGAACGCTGTACACAAGCAGGTGATTCCAGTCCTGAAAAGTCGAGACTTTGACCAGCTAATAGTGAACCTGTCTTCGAAACGCGCATGCAGGAAAGAGAACCCGGCGTGAAACAGAACAGTCGCGCAGAGAAACTCGATGGCTCCAAGCCACTTGAACGAGAATCCTGGTGGATTGAGCCAGAATGGAAGTGTAGTACCTACGAGAGCGGGAAGCAGGGATGCAATCCAGTAGCGGTAACCGGCGAAATAGAGAAACCCGAAAGCTGTTTTGTCCTTGTCAGCTTCTTTTCTAATTAAATTCTTAATCATCTTAATTACCTAATTTTAACAGTATACACGCACTATACATTTCATTTCCACTAAATCTTTCAATTATCACTTAATACCCAAATTATCAATTGGACTTACTATTTTATTCATCGCAGTTTTAGTAACATGTGTATATATTTCTGTTGTTGATGTATAAGATTTAATGGTAAATACACTAAAAAATTTCCTTATTATATTAATTTCCGCAATTAGATAGCATTATATATGATATATTTACATTTTTCAAACTGTCAATTGACATTTTTTAATAAATAGGGGGACATAATAAATAGGTGTCTCTATTATTCCAAAATCTATAATTATTCAAAATATAGTTGAAATTATAAAAACCATGTTGTAATATATTATCTGTATTTGTTCTTGATAATATCCTACATTTAAACTTTCCTCTTTTGAGAAAGATAAAAAAGAAAAAAGGATTTATTAGTTCACAGGGAAAATCAGATCAATATATAAAACTATCCATAAAATATATTATAGAAAGGAAAAAGATATGGAAAGAGAAAACAGAGAGAATAAGAAAGGTTTTTCAAATACTGGCTTTACTATGATTCATAAAGATTTTATAGATAATTGGGCAAAAATAATAGGTACCGGACCAACTATGCTCTATTTTCAGTTACTAAGCTATTGTTATGGTCATAAAAAACATGCCTGGCCATCTGTGGGTACCTTAGCTAAAAGGATGGGAGTTACTAAAAATACCATAAGAAAATACCGTGAAGTATTAATTGAAAATGAATTGATTGAAAAGATGTATAAACGAAAGTCTGCTAATGGAGATTATCAGACTAATCTTTATCAAATAGCAAAATCTGATAAGTTACCAAAATTGAACCACGTTGAATAGTATATTTTGCACCAGGGGTAGTGTAATTTTGTCCTGATTTTAATGAGCTTATAGTCATTTTTGCACCAGGGGTAGTTCAAATTTTAAATAAAGGTGGTGTAAATTCTAACCCCTAATAATAACAATATAATAAATACAACAACAACAATATTATAGGGTTCAAATTTTGGACCTGCCCAGGTCTAAAATTTGAACCCTAACAATAACAATATTTAACATTACCAATATAACAAAAACAAAAAAAAGAAAATGTTGCTGTTGTTGTTAATTAATTTTTTATAAGACTATCCCGGACATCTTTTAACTAAAGTTCGAAAACCGAATCGACACTAAAATAATTCTTGTCATTAAACCAACAGATTATTTCTTGTCACTCCTCATACTTTTTAATTCTTTCTCTTACCCACTGCCAATCGGGTTTTCCGCAATTAAAAAATGATTTGAATCTATCTTTAATTAAAATAGAGACACATCCTATTTTTTTCTATGGTTTAGCTTTTCATTTTACGAGGTCTTGCGTTAGAATGTCTATCTATAGTAATAATACCTAAAGCTTCAACCATCTGGTTAAGAAGCTCCTCAGATCCTATAGGTTTTCCGCTAAAAGTCACCGAATTATTGTTTTGCACAACGGTTTTTTGTCATGTTTTACAGGTTATCTATTTTATATAGTTTTTATATTTAATTTTTCCCTAAAATCGGACAGGCTGTCATCTTCCCAAAATTCTATTCTACGTTTCTCTAAGGATAAAGAATTATCACTCTGCCATTTAATTAATCTTATTTTATCTCTTTCAATTTCAATATTTGTTATACCTTTTCTGTAAAGTCCACATCCTGTATTAAAGTAATATGGTAATGGTTTTCCCTTAGTTACTAATGGATTAATATCTCTTCCCCTTCTTTTCTCTTCACGTAGCTTAGTTTTCAATTTTTTAATATCTTTAGATAATTCCTTACACTTTTCTTTATCTGTAGAACATCGCTTTTTTTCAGATTTCTTTAACTCAATTTGTTCTTTTAACCACTCATAATATGAGCGAGAAGCAAAAATGGCACGATGTGTGTGCCCACAAATGAGAATAATTTTATTATCCTTTGCCCAATTATAATATAATCTTTCACGATCTTTTGGAATTTGTGATTTTGTGGCTGCATAATTTTCATAACCAAATTTTCTCGCAATAGGCACAATTATTCTAAACATACGAGCCCAGAAACGGCTAAACCAAACTTTTTTATCGCATAGTATATCTCCTTGATGACCATGAATTAAAAATATGTAATCGTCTAGCACGATGGCTTCAGGAGCTCCCTCTGGTATATTTTCGTTATTTACAATTGGATCGGGTGGTCTATTCCATTCTATATCATGATTCCCAAATATACGATGAACTTTGTTGTCTGGAAAACTTCTTAAAAGTTCATATATATTTTTATCATATCTATCACGTATTATAATAAAATCAAACTGCCAAAATTCTTCAACGTCTCCTAACAAGATTATCGAATATCCATTATTTTTATAATATTTTAATGCAAATACCATCGTTTCTTCATTGTGGGCGAAATTATCAGCTTTTCCACCATCTCCCAAGTGTAAATCACTAAATAGAGCATATTTATCGTTAATATTAAGAGAAAGTTGTTTAATGCTTTGCTTATCAACTTTATATAGTTCGTTTAGTCGATTAATAATAGCATCATCATTCTTAGATATAATCGCACCTCCACGATAAAATATTCGAAAATTAAGAACTTCTGGATTTATCAGAACTCTTACGAAAAGTTGTGTAAAGTTACCGAATTATTGATTTGGCACACCTTCCCTATTTATCTAATTCTCTGTTTTTTTTATTTTTTTAATTATTCATAACTCCATGAATCTGCAAAAGGATTATACTTAAGAACACTGCCTGAAGGAGCGTATTCCCATTTATTTTGGAAGGGATTGTATTTTAGATTACTATTAGGATTTTCATAAGACCATTTATTTTCAAATGGATTATATTTTGTTTTATCCTCGGGAGAAGCAAATTCCCATTTACTTTCAAAAGTATTGAATTTTGGATTCTCATCGGGCATGGCGTATTCCCATTTATTTTCAAAAGCATTGTACTTAGGAGTACTACCCGGGGGAGCGTATTCCCATTTATTTTCGAAAGGATTGTATTTTAACTCGCTCTGCGAAGTTGTATATGAAAAACCACTTTCAATAATAATATTAATTAATGCTTTTTTATTATATGAAAGGAAATTGGATAAATTACTAAATGTCTTTGAGTTAATCTGTCCACTAGTTACACTTATTATGTCTATTACATTTTTAAAATATTGTTTTTCCTCTGTAACTTTATCCTTATCAACAGACATTATTCCATTGTATAAACTTTGTCCGTGTTCTTGTAAATCCATTGGTAATAGAGAATTTAAAACCAAGAATTTTCTTCCCAATTCGGGAGTCATCTGTCCAGATTCAACAAGTTTCTGAACTGTATTGGCAAAAATTTCCCACTGCTCAAATACTTTCTCCAATTCTTCTAACTGTTCTGCCTTCCACTTCATTTCTCTCTTTTGCTTTATCTGCATACCCATCTGGAAGCCTTTATTAAACCCGTCTGCAAATCCTTTAAGGAAATATCCACTATTGTCCGCGTAGACAACTGACACAAATAATGAAAGGATGGTTAGAATAAAAATTGTCGAAATAATAATTTTTTTAAACTTCATAATATTCCACCTCATAATTTAAATAAGACAAATGAAACGTCTCCTTGTCTTATTCCCGACAGGTGTGGAGCGAGAGTGCAACGGGGCAAGGAAGCCGAAGGCTTCCGCAGAGTCATAGACGAAATAACTGTTCCATAGGGCATTGGGAATTCATCTTCTTCCGGTATTTTCGGGATATGTTTTCTCATCTGGAAACCAGTAACTAATATTTTCTCCATTTAGATATTTCTTTTTCTCTTTTTTCGTTTTCATCTGATCAACGTTTTTCATAATTTCTATAATCTTCTCTTTTGGTAATCTCATTCTTTCAAGAACTTTTGAATAAAACGGAAACCCATGTCTGACACAGATATTTTGTCTTCTTATATTTTTTCTAAATTGTCTTACCTTAGCGTCGGTCCATTTTGTCTCCTTATGAATATGATAATCCTTTTCTGTTTGTCCATTACGATATGCCATTGGATCGTAATTATCTTCTGTTTTATTAAGTGGACGGTATCTGCAATCTGTAATTTGGACTCCCCATTCAAAACATTTTATTCTCTTCTTTTCCATTTCTTCAAAAGGTATATTCCAATTATAGAGCATAAAAACAAATATGTCTTTTGGGCTATATCCCGCCTTAATTAAAATATCAAGTTGTTTTTTAATAGTTCTAAATTCTTTATACCCCCAATCCCAAGCTATCCTTGGATATCGAAAACCTGCCTTTTTTATCAATTCTCCTAAATGAGGGATTTCTTGTAATTTTCTCCCGTCAAATCCGCTTTGAGACTCGCACCATAAAATTTCTTTTTGCTTCTTTAATTCTATGAGCTCACTAAAAATATTTTCAATATATGGGTTCATCAGTAGGTTATTATCGTAAAAAACCAGCTTTCGGTGTTCTATCTCACCTTTAATATTATTTTTTGCCTCAAAATTAGGTTCTATTTTCCACGTACCGCAAAAATCGCAATGTCGGATGCATCCCCTAGAGGTGTGAATTATTTGATAATCGAATGGGCTAGGATTACTGAGTATAGAGTAATTTAGAGTATTGGTTTTAGCGTATTTTTCGGCACCTTTATGCACTCCAAAATGCACACTAGCTTTATATTTTCTAAGCTTCTTTCTAAATTCTTGATCATCACCCATTAACGAAGCATATATCCCTCCGATAATAATTTTAGCGTTTGGATAATTGTTTCTATAATATGCAACCGTCTCCCAAACATATTTTGACCAGTAAGTAAATAAGGATGTAATCAAAATTTGATCAGGCTTGAATCTAGTTCCGATTTTTCTTCTATTTTCATTACCACGGACTAATTTTGTTCCATGCCCTTTACTTTTATAGTAGTCGTGTAATTTTAGGAGTCCTATTGGTAAGAAATTTTTGTGATTCTTGCTCTTTTTTGGGATTGGAAAATTTGGTTCAACTAATAGGACTTTCAATGTAATTACCTCTTTCTCATCTTTTTTGGGATATGAATTTTGATATTAAGTTCTTTACACAAACGAACTAATTCTTTGGCCAATTGTTCTATTTTTGAACTGTCTCTTTTATTTTGTTTTAATCCCTCTCGGTCTTCTCTACTCAGTTTTCTCACTTTTTTAACCAATCCCTCTATATCTTTCATAAAACTAGAATCTGTCATAGGGGCTTTAGCTTTTAAATCGATGTATACTTGATCCAGTTCTTCTTTTTGATCAAATAATCTTTTTCTTGCTTTTCTATGTTTATAAATATCACCTATTTTTCGAATATCTGTTGCTTTATTTATTTTTCCTTCCTTTATTAGGTTAATAACCTTTTCTTCAATATCTTTATCCTGAGCTTTTTTAATTTCTCTTATTGGGCCACTCAAAACCAATTGCTCGAAATGACTATATTTACTTTTATCTATGACACTATATTCTACCATCATCCTGTAGGCCCTTATTTTGTTATTAATTGATGTTGTGGATTCATTTACAATCTCAGAAATTTGTTCTAAAGTCATGTCTTCTTCTTCTTTCATTTTGCAAAAGAGATTGGCTTTTTCATATGCCCCCCATTCGATTTTTCCTTCTATATGCTCAGTACACAATAGTCGATAAATTTCATCTTGAGTTAGTTCCTCTAGAATTATATGACATTTTATGTACCTCCATCTATCATCGTTCGTTGTGCTGTATAAATGTCTATAACAGCATAATCTAGTATTTCCTTCTAATACCTCATTATGATATACAAGAATTGGGTGTATTAATCCTCCATCTTTTTCAATTCGACGATATAATTTATGAGTCTCGTTTCTCTCCCAGAGTTTTCCGTCGATAACTTCATCTGTGATTTCACCAGTATCTTCAGCTAAAATAGTTGCAACCCGTGGATTTTTTCTATAAAATTGTACATCGTTGATATTCAAGGTCTGATATTCATAATTTATTTCCCTTCCTCGGATAGACAGTGCAACCGTATCTGTTGTTTCCTTGGCCATATTTTCACCCCAATATATTTAAAAGATCTTCTTTAGAAAGACATTGTCTTTTCATATCAAGATTATTGGAATCTCCTAATGCATATCTAGCTACTAATTCTTTTTTTTCTAAGATTTCGTCTGTGTATTCATCTATGGTTTTTCTAGCTACCAATTTTATAATATTGCATTTTTTTGTCTGGCTAATTCTATGTATTCTATCTTGAGATTGCAAGTAATCGTCCATCTTGAAACTTCTATCAAGATAAATAGCATTATTAGCGGATGTTAATGTTAATCCCTCCTTAGCTGCGGCAGGATTTGCAATCAAAATTTTATGTTTTGGCATACTCATGAATTTTATTATTACATTATTACGTTCTTCTATCGGAATTTCACCAAAAAGCATCAGTGCTCCTAAATCTTTATATCGTCTTCTTAACGTCCTAACATTTCTCCTAAAACTCGTCCATATTATAGCTTTTTCCTCATTTCCCACAACCTCATCAACTATCTCATCCAATTTTAAAAACTTTGATGGTGTTTCATCGTAGTCCTCTATAATCAATGCAGGGTTACTAGCAATTTGAGTTAACCGTAGCAACTTTACCAAATAATTCTCAATTTCTTCTATAATACTTTCACCATCTTCATCTTTTATTTCATAATACAATTCCCTCTTCGCTGTATCATAAATTTCTTGTTGTTTGGGAGAAAGGTCAACTATAACATCGGTATATTTTTTATCTGGTAATTCTAAGATATCCTTTGTTCTCCGGATGGAGACTTCATTGATTTTTTTACGAAGATTCAACAAGTCATTCTCGTATTTTTTCAATGAAGTTTCTCCCTTTAATTTCAAGTTATACTTTTTCCTGAAATCATAAAAACCATTACCCAATAATTCCCCACCGTCTAAAAAATAAAATTGTGACCATATATCTTCTGGTCTATTAGCTATTGGTGTCCCTGTAATTATTATCTTTTTTTTGCTCATCTCTCTCAGTGAAAGTATTGCTTTTGTAATTTTTGCGCCTGGATTTTTTATCTTTTGAGACTCATCTAGAACAATTGCAAAAATTTTATGTTTTAATACTAATCGAATTAACTCTAATTCCTGAATGAGAGACTCATAATTTACGATATAAAAATGGCCGTAGGTTAAAAACGACCGCCCTCTTTGGCGTTTAGGACTTGATAACACTACTGGGAATAAATGAGAATGCTTTAGAATTTCGTTTTTCCAAGTATATAGAAGCGTCTTTTTACAAACAATTAATGCACCGTCAATCTCTTTGCTTTCAATGTTTGAGCATAATGCATCGATAACCATTTTACTTTTCCCCATTCCCTGCTCATCAAAGAGGGGTATGATATTATGTTTTTTTATATAGTCTATTGCTTCAATTTGATGACGTAATGGTGGTGTTCTTGGTGAGTAATCAAATTTAATTTTTTCAACCATTGTCAACCAGCTCCTCCGGTAACCAGATGTAAGAAATGAAATCTTTTTCAAACAAGTTTAATTCACTCAACAATCTTATCAGATCCCCTTCTGCTGATTTAGGGATGCCAAGTATTATCTCTATGTGTTTACCTGTCGATAGACCCTTAATATTAGAATAGTCCAATAGTTGTTCTTTGGTCCTTTTTGAGAATAAATCTTTGCTTGTTTTTGCTTCACCGACACAAATCTCTTTAGTCTCAAATTTAAAACCCACAATATCTGGTCTGTGTCTTTTTATTGATGGTGGAATATTTATTTTTTGTCCATCGAATAAATACTCATTTCCGTCAAATGCCACAATATCATATCCTTTTTCTCGCATTTTTCTTCCGATCAGACCTACAATCATTTGATGCAATTTTGTTGGCATATTTATTCCCTACTTCTCATACCTTTTAATCATCTCAACAAATTTAGATAATTCCTCATAGAGTTCCATTATTTTTGTTTTTTTCATGGGTTCTTCGTCACCAAGTATACTTTGTTCTTCTTCTCTTGACATTCTTTTGAGACCAATTATACACTTTTCAATATGCTCAAATAACCTGGAGGCGTAGGCAGGGATACTCATACCCAATTCATATTTTGCTGCTTGAAAACCTTCTTCTTTGAGAATTCTTGCTATATCATCATTCTCAAACATTTTTCTTAAATCTCTCACATCTTGAGCTCTTGTAATATCATCGTTGCCTACCCAGTCACAAAAATCTTTGATTGTTAAACCATATCTTTTCATACCGTCTTTAATTTTTTTGTTCTCAAATTCCACAAAATATGAGAATTTCAATAGAGCATCGGGTTTATAAGAATAGCTTGGTAAAAACTGCTCACTCATATTTTTATACGCTTCGCGCCACCTTTTGATATCGTTTAAGGAGAGCTTTGTTGTACTTTGGAGTTCTTCTTCTGTGTATCCACTATGATACCATAGAATATATAACATTCTTGCCCTTTCATATGTTTGCCAGTCATTAACACCCCTCAGGTGAGCAATTAATCTTATGAAATTAATACTCTTTTCAGTTATATTTGGTGGTAAAACTTTGCATCTTATCCTCTTATAAGTGCCCTTTTGCAGGTATTTGTCTCTTAAATCCCTATAAATTAGCACTCTGGTATTTCCATCTATTATTTTGTATTTCCCATCTTCAATTGGATACACCCAAATTTCCTCCATTGCTCCTTCACTAGTCTCAATACTTCTTTTTAGACGATTGTAATCTTCATAACTTCCGCTTTTTAATGCTATTTCTAAATCGCCTTGGGAGGTTGCGTCAGTTACTCTCTGGATATTATCTCGCCAATAACCTATTCGTGGGTTTTCTTCGTCTAAAACCAATTTATCTATCTCTATCTCCTCAATTTCTACTTCTTCGGGTACGCCTGCAATCGGTATTTCCAATTTGATTTTCTCCATATCAGAACCTCCTTCTGATTTAATCACTCAAAAATGTGACAGGGGACGGTTCTTTATCACACTTTATTTTCACGACTATATCCCAATTAATTATAAATTTTTTAACTATCTACTTGATGTATCAATTAGATTTTTTTAAGTTGTAGATCAAATTATTTCCGCGACATTTTTTTACATTTCTGTAAAATCCTAATTTATTAAAACAAGATGTTTCTAATAAACAAAAAAACAGAGTAAGGAAATAATTACATTACTCTCTTACTCTGTCCTTTCACCTGAAAGATTCTTCCTATAAAATTAGGAAATAGTTCTTTAAAGTAAACTCTGTAAGGGTTTTCCTAAAGATTAGGAATTGCCCCGTCGGTGCTTTTTAGTATAAAGCTCTCCAGAGTTCTGTCCGGTAACAGTCCTTTTGCCTGAAAGTTTGGATACATTTAGTATCTTGCCTCTTCGGCTCCCTTTTTTAAATAAAAGAAAAGGTCTCTCCTGTTACTTTCATACAGGTTATAATATTAAATTTTATTTAAAGTTATATATATTATACTATACTTATTCTAAAAATTCTTCTTTTTTAGGAAAGTTTTATTTTATGGTAAAAGGGGGACACACTTTACTTTTGGGAACAGGGAAGAAATAAAAATGAGAGAGATGGGGGTTGTTCAGCTCGGGGTTTTCTCTGGCCTTCCTCTTAATTGCTTGCTAAAAAGTATAAAAAAATGGTAAAATTATAAAAATTCAAAGATAATTAACTATCTAAAATAGTTAATAACAGTTCTTTTCATTAATGTTTACTTCAATAATTAAAATAAAGGGGAGTAAAATTGATGTCTAAAAATCTTAATCCACTTACTATAGAAGAAGTGGCAGAGGAATGTAAAAATTGTGAAAAATGCCCTTTGTATCTTTCTCGCACCAAGGTTGTTCCCGGGGAAGGAAATGCAAAATCTAAGGTAATGTTTATCGGAGAAGCTCCGGGAGAAGAGGAAGACCTGGAAGGTATTCCCTTTGTGGGTAAGGCAGGACAACTTTTGACTAAAATTCTACAATCAGTTGATATAAAAAGAGAAGAAATATTTATTACCAATATGACAAAATGCAGACCTCCGGGAAATCGTAATCCTTCGAAAAGCGAGATAGAAACTTGTTTTCCTTATTTAGAAACCCAGATTGCTTTAATCAATCCAAAAATTATTGTTACTCTGGGTAATGTTCCCACTCAATTTCTTTTAGAAACCACTCAGGGAATTACTAAAATTCGAGGACAGTGGTTTGACTGGTTAGGAGGGATAAAGATATTTCCTATGTTTCATCCCAGCTATTTATTAAGAAACGAAGCAACTTACCCGGGCAGCCCTAAAGACCTAACCTGGAAGGATATAATAACTCTTAAAAAAGCTATCGCCGAACTTTAATACTTACTTTCGATTTTTATTCCCGG
>Ga0209986_10004216_pt1 | contig 12266 bp, 10 predicted proteins | sample BlataG_FD_183168 | JGI IMG/M metagenome (GOLD analysis project Ga0209986, IMG submission 183168) | Deep subsurface microbial communities from Black Sea to uncover new lineages of life (NeLLi) - Black_00105 metaG (SPAdes) (version 2) | ecosystem: Environmental > Aquatic > Marine > Oceanic >...
CGAAGCAGTGCCAGGCCTCCGCCGAGCATAAGGGCCAGAACCAGTGCCATTGCCATAATCCGCGCCTTTTGCGGCTTGGAAGGCTTATCGGCAGGCCGGGCAACTTCGAGAATACTGATATTAAGCGCCCCAACATCCTCTGTAACATTCAGTTCCTTGATACGGTCGTCAAGAATATCGCAGAGTTTCCTGGTCTGCTCGTAGTCGGATGTGAGCAGGGTGTATTGGGCGATCTGGTCATTGAGGTCGAGGGCCTCCTGACGCTGCTCTTCAAAGTATTTGCCTATCTGAACCTCCTTTTCCTTCGCGGCGAGGTACTGCTGCTTGGTGAGGGCCAGCTCTGCCTCAGCGAACTGCTTGTCCAGATCGGCAAGCTGGTTTTTAACCTGGTCAACCTCGTCCTGCAGTGCCTGCATCGAGGGATGGTCGAGCGTGACCTGCCGAGCCCGGTCGGCCAGCTGGAGCTGAAGCTGGTTGAGCTGTAGTCTAAGTCGGCTTCTTTCACTAGCGGCGGAGCTATAAGCTCGCTTGGACATTTCAGCCTCGACTAATTGCTTTAGCCCAGCGGGGTCACTTACCATTGACTTCGTAGTCTCATAGACGGATTTGGCATCAATGGTTGCGAGCTGAGCCTCTGTCAAGACCGTGGACAGTCTTTCGAGCCGTTGGAGTATGATATTGCCGCGCTGGTGTTCAAGTGCCAGCGCCATATTCTCCCTTTTAAAATCCATCGTTGCCTTGAGCTTCTCTGTTAGCTCTTTGCCGCGTTTGGCTTTTTCGCTTTGAAGGATTTTCAAAACTTCGGCTGAAGTGCTGCGTTTACGGGTTGAATGATAAGTTATGTAGGAATCTACAACAGCATTTACGAGCTGGGCCGCTTCAGCAGGTTCAGGTGAATCAGAGGAGACACTGATAATATCGTCTTTTTTGCCTACCGAAACATTGATGCCCTTTTTCTTCAAGTAGACAATGGGATTGTCAATCTTGTGAAAAATCTTTATCCCTTTTACACCTGGTTTTTCGAGGGCGGAAGAAAGTATGGGTGTTGATTTTAACAACTCGGCCTGGGTGTAGAGATAATTTTTCGATTGGGTCATGAACCCCTTTTCTATGTCGGTGATAATTTTAGGGCCGCTCTGCTCGACGTATATCCTGGATGTGCTGGTGTAAATAGGCGTTGCCTTGGCAAGATAAACGAAAGCTGCCGCCAGGACCACAACCGTGCTAAGCAGTATGATCAAGCGGCCGCGCCACATAATTTGAACTAAGCTTTCGGACATGAACCCAACAGCCGGCGGCGTTTCCACACGCGGTTCATCCTGTTCTGCCGTTCTGTAATTTTCACGCTGGCTTATCACGTCGTTCTCCGTTGTTTTTTATAGTTATATGCCCTTTGTTCGTGTCTACTCAAATAGATTAGTGAAAGGTACGTAAACGCCCATGTTGATCCTGAACACCCTGTCCAGAAAGAGCTTCGTACGCGTTCGGGACGTATGTTCTACAGCAACAATGTCACCGGGCTTTATAAGGACGTTTGAAGCATTTGTCAGCTTTGAGCCGTCTATAACTTTGAAAATTGCGCTGACAATCGTGCTGTCCGGCTTTTGGCGATAGACAGTAGCGTAGCGCGGCTCGGCAGCCTGGCTGAGTCCACCGGCAAAGCCAACCGCCTGCATAAGGTTGTACTGAACATCCGGTGGATATGGGAAATTGCCGGGCCTGTTAACCAGCCCGATAACCGTAAAGAGCGGCTGCTCAAGCCGTTCAACTTCGACGCTGTCACCATCTCTCAGCGCAACATCCGCAAACGGAATGTTCAGGCCCTTTACGGGCAGAACCAGCGGCTCACTTTCGCTGACCCTGCCTGTGGAGTTTGTCGCATCGGCAATTCCCGCGGTACGGCCGTTATCGAGAGTCTCAAGAAGCCGCTTTAGATGGGTGTCTATCAAATCTTCTTCTTGCGAGATGGTTGGATCGGGTTGGCTATTATGGGTAATACGAATTATTGCTGCTCCCTCATCGACGATGCCCTCCGCCTGCATAAGAAGCGCTACGAGAGACATCTGGTTGCTGCGCAGCGAGTAAACGCCGGGCTTTTGAACCGCCCCGATTATAGAGACTTCGGAAGTGTTGTACTCCAATATCCGGGCAACAACAGGGGGAACGATTACAGAATACTTGGGATAGTACGCATCGATAACGGCCAATTCTATCTCAGCCAGAGACTTGCCAGCTACATCGATTTCACCGATTAGTGGAAACGTGATAGCCCTATTGCCGCTGACGCGGCACACATACGGGGTAACTTTGTCAGCGGAATCAGGTAATTCGGCGGTAAAGACCTGCAAAACAGCGGGTATGCTCACCTCCAGCATGTCACCCGGCCCAACACGGTAAGACCCCCCGCCTATTTTGGCCCTTACAAGGCGGCCCATATCCACAGTGGGCCGGACAGGCCCGGCATTTTCGAATTCAGCCAGCTGCTCTGCAGAAGGCAGACGCACTTGCTCGCTGCACCCAACTAAGTAGATAGAAAAAAGTACAGCCAGGAAAAGAGCCAAAACAACCTGATTCTTTGATATGCGCACGATAAAACAACTGCTCGACACGAAGTTCACTTAGACACCTCTCCAACCTATCTGCGATAAGTGCCGTCATCCTTGTACGCCACTACGCTCTGAACATGTTAATCAGGCCCCGGCTTTCCTCCTTAAAAATTAAAAAGCCCTACGAAAATCAGTTTAAGCTAACTGTCTATCTACAGCTCAAATTCCTGCGCCATTTCTCACACGAAATTACAGACGCTCTGAGTATATAAAGGCGGATATTGCCCTGCCACGATGCACACTTGTCCATCTTGGCCCCTTAAATCTTTAATCCGCCAATCGAAGACACAGCCTTACCATCTTCCTTCTCCATCATCGCAGCAAGACTGCTTCCCACATTTATTTCCAGGGCGGCCACGAGGGTTTGTACGGGCTCCGTTTCCAACCTCTGTACGGTACCATTATGTGCGCTCGGGGATTTGCATGTGGATTCGGGCCTTTCTCGTCGCTGTCCGAGGTCAAATAAGTCGAAAAACCGGTTAAAGTAAACGGATCAAGAAAGGTATTCTTTTCGATCTTATCTGACCCTTTTGCATCCTCGGTAGCCGCCTGTATCGCCGTTGAGTAACCAAGCAGCATTACTGCTGCAAGGACAAGCAGCAGTATGAGCTTTGCAGGCAATGCACCCATATACTTCTTTCCAGTTCTTACCATAATCCTATCTCCTTAATTTAATGTACAAAAATACCTTTCTTCACGTTATTAGTAATAAGTGGCTAAATCACGTTACATCGCCACATCGTTTCTAAGCCAGTTCTCCGCCATGATGGCAAAGTCAAAAAAGTTGACTGTGCCGTCTTTATCCATGTCAGTGACATTACATAAGCAATCGCCGGAGCATGAACTGAGCCAATTATCTGCAATTTTCGCAAGGTCCCATTCGTCTACCACATCGTCCAGGCTGATATCACCATCAATAACAAGAGCACCGAGGCCCGTGAGCATCTCTCCTGCGTATAAATAGTCGTCGTCGCTTGCACCCCAGATATGGAAGTAGACAGCACCATCTGGTTCAATAGCGTTGAAAAGTGCCTGCTTGGCAGCAAGAATCTCCGCATCATAATCCAGGGCAGGATTGGTCCTTTGTGCTGCAATCAGGGCAAGGACTGAAAAGAGCGTCGGCTCCATAAAGCCGCGATTTTCCCATACATGACTAAACTCCGAATAAAAACTACCTGACCAATCGTTTGGTTCGTTTGGTTCAACCTGATGGCTGCTCACTAACCCAGGCAGGTCAGCTAAGGTTACTGAGTTCCAATATGGCCTGCCAGTTCCGTCCGGGTCCACAGGTGTGCTATCCAGGGGACCGGTTTGCGCCAGAGCCCATGTTGCGACGCCCAAAGCAAAAACCGGGAAATCGGCGGTGTCATCATCAACCCGTGCCAAAAAACTGATTAAGGAATCCCGCCATATTTCCTTATCGTTTGTGTCAACATAGTATGCGGGTAAAACGAGATGCGCCACGTAAAATACTGCTTGGAATGGGGTTGCCCCGGTCTCAAACAAGGCAATGTAATTACTTGTACCGTAAGTTTCGATGATGCTGTAAAAATCAATCAGGGTGTCCCTCCAGGAGTTGTTTGTTGGGTCATCACTAATCTCACTCAACTGGGCCAGGGCAAAGGCCTCGTCGCCGTATAACCCCTCGTAAGGGTAATTACCCTGTATGTAGCTGCCTCCCAATTCGGCAGAGGTTCTATATTTTCCCACGCATGTACGCTGGAAAGCGGCTGCCATTCCGGCAACAATAGAACCGGTGTAGTCTTGCTCTTTAGGCCAGGACCCTGCGGCTGGCCCGCTTGTTTTCTGGGCCTTTTCCAGCCGGTCGGCAGTTACCTTAATGGCCTCACCAATTGGTAAAGCCACGGCGATATTCTCGCTGATTATCATAACCAGTATCCAACAAAATACGCAGAACTGTGATTGTAGATTCGCAATTTTAACCTTCTCCTTTTTCGTAATCTTCACCTGTCCGTGGAGCAGCCAGAGGCAGCTATGTTATCGCCCGTCCTCCATACCGCAAAACATTTGCATTTTACTCCTGTTGCCGTTCGCACCCTGAGGCAGCGAAACAGCCCTGTTCATAGTCAGAATTCCGAAGTATAACAACTAATTCCAATCCTTTCAAGCCATCAATTCTGATGTCATCAAAATCAATGACAGCCGTTTGCTCCGGAGTTCTTGCGGAAATAGCGAAACACGTAAAGAACAAGTTCGGTCCGGTCCTGCACGTCAAATCTCGAAAAAAGCCGGCTTAGATGAGTACGGACTGTTGGCAAAGATATTTGCAGTCCTGTGGCAATTTGTTTGTCGGAGTGGCCGAGAAAAAGGTATCTGATTACCTCTGCTTGTCTTGGCGATAAGCGAAGCTCATTAACAAGTTCTGCCCATTCGCTTTCAGTAAATATTTCCATCTCTGAGGCTAAGGTCATTTGCCTCCTCCATCGAGACTATGTATGTAACACCTGCTGAACAGTACCGGCACTTTCGCATTCAACCATTTACAACAAATTGAGAAGGACGAGCCAAAAATCACCACTCTTCCTTTGTTCACTATCTTCTAATTATAGATTTTTTAAACTCCCAAAACAATCGTGGAAACTACGGGATTTTGTAAAACCCGCCCCTTTTTCTGTTAAAATAGGGGGTATTTTCAAAAAAAATTTGTTAAGCGAGGAAAATAAAGTACAAAGGAATAAGAAGCGAAAGGGCCGGAGAAAAAGCTAAGGCCCATTTAAGAAGGAAACTCCAGCCCTTTCGAATTGGATTGACCCGAATTTTAGCTTTGCTTTACACCCCTGCTACAAAAATTTATCAATATCACAGCACTTTTGCGCCGTGCTTTAATTCTGCTGGGCCCGACATATCTCCACCAACCAGACCCAGCGAGGAGGATGTGATTAACTTACTTCCTGAATAAACACTTTAACACAACTTTACGCTTCTTATAAAATAGCTAAATGCAAAAAAAAATGACAATCGTGGAACCTACGGGATTTGGCGCGGTGGAATATACAGCAGATAGGCGGGTGAACGACTACTTATAGCTGGCTTTCGGTATTGAAAAATGGCCGTTTCGGGCCTTTATCTATTATTTTCCGGCAGTTCAACCAGCCCCATCCCAGCCGCCCATTTGACCAGATCAACTAAGTTATGAACACCGACTTTGCGGTAAATGTGGTTGCGGTGATCCTCGATAGTCCTGAGAGCACGGTGACGCAAATAGGCTATTTCCTTGTTGCTTTTGCCATCCAGAATTAAACACAGGACTTTCATCTCTGTCCTGGTAAGCAATTTGCCCAAAAGCGGGTCGGCCCAGGCATTTCGCTCTAGCAGGGACTCAACAACCAACAGAAAACTCTGCCTGTCCAGAGGTTTTTCTATAAAATTCGATGCTCCTGCCTTGAGGGCCCTGACCGCCATTGGTATATCTCCGTAGCCGGTTATAACCAGAACTTGCAACCAGGGAACAATACGTTTTGCCTCGGTTAACAGCTCTATGCCATCCATTCCAGGCATTTTCACATCAGTGATAAGCAAATCGCACGTTCCGGAACTCAATTGTTCAAGGCAATCGGCTGCACAGGCGAAACAGCTAACCTTCGAGCCGAGTTGCTCGAGAGCTCTGCCGACTGCCTTGCGTACCTTCGGCTCATCATCAACAAAAAAGATATGTTGTTCCGTGCTATTTGCCATTGCTGTTCAGTTACGACCTCCTGCCTTTGATAGGTAGGGTGACGAGGAAAGTTGAACCTTCACCGGCTTTGCTTGCGACGTGAATTTTGCCGCCGACCCGGGATACGATGTGCTCTACAACGCAAAGCCCCAGACCCGTTCCTTCACCTGCAGGTCTGGTAGTGAAAAACGGCTCAAAAATCTTACCAAGATTTTCCGCTGCAATACCGCCGCAGTCGTCGGCAAATCGCAGCTCAATCTGCTTATCTTTTACAGCGCCATCGATGATAAGCTGGTGACTCTTTTTGCCGTCCGCCGCCTGTATAGCGTTATCAATCAGCGCGAAAAATAACTGCTCTAAGTCTTTCTCATTCGAATATATAGCCGGCAGCTCGTCCATACCTTTGAGGTGCAGGCTAACTTTCCCCCGCCGCGCACTTTCAATCAACAACTTCACGATTTTCTCAGCAACCGCCTTCACATCTACTTGACTGACAATTTTTTCTGAGGATTTCCTTGCGAAATCGCGAAAACTGTCAACTATTGAAACTACCTCCGAAACCCCACTTAGACCGTCCTTGAGGTCTTCTGTAACAGTATCCGGACAGGACGTTGTTTCCAGGTCAGCCAATGAATTCTCAATCGACAGACGAATAGCCGTAAGAGGCGAGTTCAGTCTATGAGCTATAGTGGCGCTTAAGGTTCCCAGTGAGGCGAGTTGTTCAGCTCGAGCCATTTTTTCGCGATACTTACTTAGTTCATCCTCTGCTTGCTTGCGCTCGGTGATGTCACGTGCGATACCGCTTGTACCTATAACCTCTCCCTTGTTGTTATAAATCGGGGTTTTGATTGTTTCTATCCATATCCTTTCACCTTTTTTCTTGCCCCACGGTTCTTCTATCCGCTTGCGTTTGCCGGATTTCATAACTTCTTGGTCATCAGCTCTATACCTTTCAGCCAGGTCCTCCGGCGAGATATCAAAATCCGTCTTGCCAATCAAATCCTCGAGCTTCATACCAAATGCCTGGCACAATGGCTCATTTGCAGCAATATATATGCCCTCTTTGTCCTTTAACCAGGCAAGGTCAGGAATACTATCAAGAATAGCTCTTTTCTGTTGTTGACTTACCCTCAGCGCCTCCTCCGCTCGTTTGTGCTCGGTTATGTCTTTGGCAATATGTACTGCCCCGACAAGTTTTCCTTTATCATCAAAAATAGGTGAGGTGGTAATCAAAAGAGGGATGCCTATATTGGGGTCATCTACTTCTTGGGTACGAGGTTCTTTATCTTTTTTAGTCTTTTCGAAGGGGCAACCTGGCCAGGGTTTATCTGATTTATGAAGTAATTCATAGCACTTTTTGCCAATGATATCTTTGGGCTTTAATTTAAGCGCTTCAGGAAGGGCCTTATTCATTTTGGTAATAGTGAAATCTTTATCCACGATGAAGACTAAATCTGCTATTGCATTAAATGTCCTGCCCCATTCTTCAGCCGCTCTCTTTATTTCTTCACCCGCCTTCTTGTGCTCGGTAGCGTCTTTGGCCTGTTTGAGTTCCGCGACACGGCAGCGCAGCGTTTCCACCTCTTGCAATAATTCCGCTTTCGTTTTTTGGTCATCCCGCATTGTTTTCAACGCTCACTTAACCAACGCATGTTTTCCCTCGCTCCGTTAGCGTTTGGGACGATACCGTAAATGCCTCGGTTTAAGTCGCATTAGCCACCGTAATCGGCATTTAAGTATAACATAGATAGAATAGCAGATTTGGCCGAAACAATCAAGATAAAATTTTTGACACTGACGACCTCGGAACGCTCTGTGCAAGTGTAAGGTTGCGACCTGGATTTTCTTTGCAATTGTGCCCAAATGTGAAATCAGCAGATTATACCTGCGGTTGTTGGAATGGCTGCTTTTGTTACCATCACTACGGGCTTGTTTTGCAGCTTCAACATCCTAATTTCGATTTTTCTTCGGCTTTTAAAAGCATCATGCTGATAGAAAGTCCCTGATGCCCTTGCTCCTCGAGAAGCCGCAGCTTCCTCACCTTTTTTGTTGGTTTGCCTTTATATGTCCAGCGCTTGATTTGATTATAGAGTTCCTCCATCCGGCGTTCGGCTTTTATTGGGTATCCAATGCCACCAAACCGCGCGAAGTGCGGCTCGTTCCTGCTTTCATAGGAAAGATTGTAACAATTCCGACAGCCGAAATACTTTCCACCCGGAGCAAGATAAAGCGTTCCGACTCTTCGCCCACAGTATATGCCGTTAGAAGTTAATGGGCAAATGAACCAATATCTTACGCCGCCGAAATTACACGGCGTTGTTGTCAGTCTAACCTTATAGTCGTATTCAGTCTTTTCCCCTGAGCTACGGTCTGTAACAGTGTACTGAAATCTTGCGTAGTTTTCGCCAGACATTGTTGATACGTTCACGCTAATGCTGGCTACTTCCTCATCATAGCAGTTCTTCCAGATGATACGACCATAACGATGACCACAAAAGTAGTCATGCTTTCTCAGGAATGCTATCCTCACACTCCTGCAATCTTCAACTGTGTCCTTCTTATCAAAGTAATATCTGCCCATATTTTTTGTTTCCTTTTTTGCTGAAATCATTAAGGATTAGACACACATAAGCAACACTTCAAAAATGACTTCAAGACACCAAAATCCACGTAAATACGCTTAGCATGAGGATATGTGGCCTTTAATTTGACTTAACTCCTTGATTAACAGTCCCTACAATTGCCTGTCCGCCTTCATTGACATGGACGTGCTCAACAATCATTTTCTGTTGGCCTCCGGTTCTGTATCTCTTTAGCATGTCCATTTGTGCCATGAAAGTCCTCAACATCTTGGTCGCATAATTGACGTTACTCTTTTTCCCCTCAAAAGTTTGTTCTTTAAGCATGGCCAAGCTCATCGTCCTCATAGCCATATTGTGAACGCCTATCATCTGGACAGCCAGCATTCCCTCAAGCTCATCTTGTGGCTGTATTCCGTTTAGAATGGCCATAGCCTGATTGATGGCTGCTACGGCTGCTTCGTTATCTGCACCATCGGTCGATACCACTCCCATGAACGTCCGAGCTACCTGGTCGAGCAAATGGCCCTGTAGGTTAGTATCTGTGGTTCCAAAAGCCTCTGACCGCTTAACACGAAGCAAAGGATCATCAGGCTCTTGTAGTGCTATTGTTGGATTGTCTGAATCACTTTTGACAGCCTTGAACTTTACAGGCTTTCTCTTAGCTCGTTCTTTATGCTTGGCAAGGCGTGCCTTCTCCTCTTCAGTGTATTCCTTCTTTGCCAAGTCCTTAGCCTTTTTCACCGGTTCTTTCTTTGCAGCCTTCTTTTTTAGCGTTTTGCTCTTTACAGTCTTACTCTTTGCCATTTACTTTTTCTTCGTATTGTGAGTTTGGATCAGTGCTTTGATTGCGGCCTTGATATGCTCCGGCAAAGTAGGCCAAACAACTACAATTTCGGCAAGGTCTGGGGGTAGTTCTTGAGCCGGATTTTTGGCTTGATTTGCTTTTCTACTGTCCGTTTTCCTGTCCAGTGCTGGTTTGGTGTTTGGTAAGTCTTTGTTTTGCAGGGCCTTACCATTTCCGTTCAGTGGACTCATAATCCATTGGTCGTAGGTTCGAATCCTGCCGGGCCCATTCATTTAAGTTTGTCGTTGTTAAGCACTTACGCTTAGCAGCCTTTTTCGTTGAACCGCTAAAAATGGGCATTTGCATCATTTTGGCGTCGGTCTTATCTTGGTTCTCGGGCCGCTTTTCACTCTCCAAAAGATTTTGTATTACCCTCGCTGCCTTTGCTTCATGGATGTCATCGACCTGATTGTAAAACTCAAGAGTAGTTTCTGCTTTTCTGTGCTCCATTAGTTCTTTGGCCATGTTCACCGCCAGGTAATCCACCCAGTTTTGGCTAATGATTGGTGGAGCTTGTGGATGGTCAGCTTGAAGATTACGAACCACATGGGTATTGCTGCCAGGGCCATCTTGATATTCCAGACATCACTTTGTTATATTTTCGTCCGGTTTTTTCTTCGAAGCATTCAACCATCTTGTTGCGCGTTTTTTTCGCGTTTTCGATGTAGCCGGTGAGATTGTCGAGCGTGTACTGAAACCGGTGCTGGTCGATCTTACCATTGAGTCTCTTCCATATCCTGGGCATTTTTTCGGCGCCTTTCACGGCTTCATCCAGGTTCGCGTAAATATCCTGGGTCACGGTGCGCACGTTCGAGAGACGGTACTCGGAATCCTCATTGCCGCTCATTTTCTGGGGCGTATATTGGAGATTTTGTTGACCTTTTCCAGCGGATAATCTTTGGATTTGCCCTGAACGTGAATTATCTCGGCTCCGTTGCGGGTTACAACCCGCGAATTGCAATTAGAACCTTGCTGGAGATAACATTTGTCTAATGTAACATTTATTCCGTCATCGACTACCATTGCCGGCCGGTCGTCGTTGGTTTCGTATCCGAAGCGGCAGTTAAGGAAACGGATATTCTTAACGTGGCGCAGATACCAGGCATAGGCGGGGACCGCTCCAACCTTGCGCGGGAAACGTTCGTCGTTTTCCGTCGGTTCCAGAGTCCCTTCGGAAGCCGGGTGGCCCCCTTTTTCCGTAATACGGACATTTTTGAACTTGATATTCTCTACGGGACTGCCGGGTTTGGCCCAGATAACGGAAGGCATCTGGCGGTTCTTGAAATAGGAGAAACAGTCGGTCGCTGTTATGTTCTCGAATGTGATGTTCCGGATGGCCCCACGTTTGTACGTACCTTTGGGCACACGGGCGACGTCCGAAATCTTGATGAAGATCGGCGTAAAAGTTTTCTCCATCCTTATGTCTTTGTAGCTAATGCCGTCGAGGACGCTGCCGTCGTTGGAGGTGATGCTTATACCGGCTTTGCCGGCACGCACGATCCTGATGTTCTCGAAACGGATGTTTGTGAACGACCCGATGGTCTCCGAACCGAATTGGAGAGTGTTGCACCCGCTCGCGAGAAAGCAGTTTCGCACGGTTATGTTTTCGCAGGGTTGGGCTTTGCCTAAGGACAGGTCGCTGCCGAATTTGATCGCATCGTCTCCGCCGGCCGGCAGGCCGTCTTCATACCGGACCGCATCGATATGGCAGTTAGCGACCAGAACGTCTTTACACTGGGACAGGTTGAGTCCATCCCGGTCGGTCTTAATGGTAACGTTATCAATCAGCACGTCCTCGCAACCAGTGGCCAGAATCGCATAGTGCCCACCCTTTTCAATATTCAGATTTCGTATCTCGACGTTTTTGCACAGCTTCAAAGCAATGCCCTTGTCCCCTGTGCCTTTCTTGACCTTGCTGCTTCGGGTCAGGGCCGTTCCGTCGATGGCCCCGGGACCGTATATCTTCACGTTTTCCAGGTTCTCGCCCCAGATGAGAGAGGCGTGCCAATGGTAATAGGCCGGGTCCATCAGACCCTTGTCGTTGGGGTTGTGTTCCCACGGGTCCATAACACCCGGCATTGCTTTCAGTACAGCGCCCTTATCTATGGCAAGAGTAACGTTGCTCTTGAGGTGAATCGAACCTGTTGTATAGAAACCAGACGGCACAAAAACGGTCCCGCCGCCGGCTTTGTTACACGCTTCGATGGCCTTGTTGATAGCCGCCGCATCATTGGCCGTCCCGTCGCCCACTGCACCAAAATGGCGCACGTTGTACGTGCCAACCGCAGCCAGCCCCGATGCCGTCAGCCGGGAAAGGACATCGTCGCGTTTTCTGCCTGTATGTTCCTCGAAAGCTTCAGCCATCGCGTCCCGGCTCTTCCGGGCATCGGCAACAAAATCAACGAGTTTATCCAGTGTGTACTGGAACCTGCGCCCGTCAATCCTGCCATCAAGCTTCTTGAAGAGTTCGGCCATCTGCGCCGCTATTTGCACTGCTTCTTCCATACCGCCATATACGTCCTCAATCAAAGTTCGACCGATGGAAAGACGGTAGTCAT
>Ga0209986_10004217_pt1 | contig 12266 bp, 16 predicted proteins | sample BlataG_FD_183168 | JGI IMG/M metagenome (GOLD analysis project Ga0209986, IMG submission 183168) | Deep subsurface microbial communities from Black Sea to uncover new lineages of life (NeLLi) - Black_00105 metaG (SPAdes) (version 2) | ecosystem: Environmental > Aquatic > Marine > Oceanic >...
AAAAGATCATGATAGAAAAGATCATGATAGAAAAGATCATGATAGAAAAGATCATGATTTAACGAATACTTCAGGATCTCCTCCGTCAATTTTGCCAAAGCAAGATTTAGCTACAAATAAGATTCTTTATTATTTTAGACATCCTGAAGAAACACCACCACCCATAATTAAAAATATGGTTAAATTGCTTCAGCTTATGAAAGAAGATGAAGAAAACCCTAAGGAAGACGAAAGTTCGGATATCTTTTACTCATCTGACGAGTCTGTAGAAGATAGTTCTGATGAGGAAGAAGAGAAGACTTTACACGTGAAAAGTTCTACACCACTTGGACGAAGTAACATGATCTCTTTAACAAAACATGGTCTACGTTTTCCCAATGGATATTTTAGTCATTTCTTATTACAGCATGTAGAAGCTGCAGTAGTTCAGCCTACCGGATCAGGAAAATCGTTACATGTTATTCTTAGAGATCATGATGATTTAAAAATAAGTCTTCCTATAGGATTTGACGCTAATACTGTTTTGACAGCAATAGAACAATGGATAAGTATGTATAAAAAGATCCTAAAATAGAGTATTCTAGCTAATATTAGCTATAAAGATTAAAATATATAATTTTATATATTTATTGGTAACTCTTACACATGGGTAGATCAGTGGCTAAAGTTAATAAGATGACCCACCTTCTTGTTCGTACATCTGTCTCCGTGCCAGCACTTCTTCGACGGGAATACAACGTTCTTCCTTCCAACAGCATAGGTCTTGATGATAAGACTCGGATAGTCCTCATCTCCACGGAGATGCCTTACGTAGACATCAGCATAGCAGGTCGGGATTCCGCGTTTGGGGACGAGGTAGCGCTCATTGAAGCTCAAGTATTGATAACGTCCTTCATCTCGCACCTTGTTGTGCGCAGTCTTACAAGACTCGTCACGGTGGTTTGAGTAATTCACAAAAGACACTTCAAAGTCGTAAGTACCATCTTTGAACTTCTTAGAGTGGGTCACTGGACCAATAAACTGGTCCTCCCCTTCTTGGTACAATATAGTCACACCCGGCTTGGGACGATAGCGAAAGTCCCATTCGCGAATCTTCTTATCTTTTTGGCGTCGAAGTCTCTCTCTTTCCTCTCTCAGCCGTTGCTTTTCTGCCAACAGCCTCTTTTCCTCAGCAGCCAAAACCGCCATCTTTTCCACAAGAGCTTTCTTAGTTCTGGGCATGATCAAAAACGAATAAGGTTGTAAAGTTATTAAAAGGTAAGCATTGTAAAAAAAATCAATTTTTCACATGAGAAGATATCTCAGGGAAATAAACTTACATTAAATATTAAAACTGGAGATGACCGTATAGTACCTATTGACATTTATATGTAAACAATTACATATAAATAAACATTTTAAACTCTATCATACAAAATATTCTAATAATACGAATCCAGAAGCTCCATCCCCACCATAAGCAAGAGAGTTTATCTGACCCCCAATTCCCCCTCCACCACCACCTCCATAAATACCAACAGAAGTTTCACCATCACCCGCTGGATCAGAAGGTGTGGATGTCTTTCCTCCTACACCTCCACCTAACCCACCCCCACCACCCCTCCAGCGAAACGATTGGTAGAGGAGCCGCCTATTCCACCTCCCCCTCCCCCATTTCCACCATCATTTGACAAACCATTTTCACCATCCCCTGCTAAAAACCCAATCCCACCAATGCCACCACCGGATCCCATGAGAGGCTCGCCGCCACCACCACCACCGGCCGATCCATTACCTCCTCGTCCGCCGGAATTTGGTGTTCCTCCACCTCCTCCACCTCCTCCACCAGCTATAAGGCTAAAAGAATCAATATCAACTCTACTTTCTTCTCCTGGTAATCCGGGGAACCCATTACCACTCCCCGGCTGCGGCGCTAACATTTTACTCCCTATTCCACCAGAACCTACTTTTATAAAAACACTAGACCCACCAATAACGCTAACACTGTAATTAGTTATAATTTTTCCACTGCCTCCACCTCCACCTCCACCTCCACCTGGTATTCTATCCCTTCCTCCCGAACCTCCTCCACCTCCTCCACCTTGAAGTGATATATAAACATTTGTCACTGTAGATGGTAAAATAAAATTTAATAACGGTAAAATCTTTTAGCTCCATAAGATGAATGATTTGTTTTCATATCTCTTCCTTTTTCCATTTTGTAATATATATGTTCGCTATCACCAGCAATTGTATAATAAATTCTTTTTATATTGCATTTTTGTAGAGTTCTTAGACAGTGTTTACATGGTTTAGAAAATTTTATTTCTTCAGAAACTTTTCTTATAATATAAATATCTGTATTTCTTGTATCTATAATGTTAGCCTTTATCATATAAAACCCGCCGTTTTAGATATTTAGATTTCTCAGTACTTATCAAATTATTCAAACAATCAATCTCTGCATGTGTAGAACATACATTGTTTTTCATTATACGGGTTCGAGATATCTCAGGGAAATTTGGTGTTATACTATTGGGTATGGGTTGGGGATGTATAGTGGGTGGATTATTACAAAGGCATATTATCATCATTAATCCCCAAGCCCTTGAAATATGAGAAGTATTATAGATGTCTAAAATGTAAGTAATATGCGTATAATTATACGCATATTAATATTATAGAATGAGCTTATAGGTATTTAGCGGTGGTAAACTTCTTTAATCTTTGTTTTAAATACCGTTGGTCTCTTAGTACCACATAGACTACTATTTATACAGCTAAGACCATCACTATTAAATCCTCGCAAATCTGGCATTTTTTGCCTTGTATTCAGGCTTGATGGGGGTAAAGTATTGGCATTACCAGGAGCGGAGCCAGCTAAATTACAATGACCTAGAGTAGACCCATTACGAAAACTACCACTTGTGAAACGACAACTATTAGAGGACGAATTTGAAGGCAGATCGCGGAATCCACCAACCCGATTTCCAGTGTAGTCACGTATACTTCCTATTCTTCCACAACTAGCTTCTCCAAGACCACATCTAGTAGTATCACCTAACCTAGAATTGTTTAAATTAAGAGTAGATGGCGTATTATGACATCTACCTCCTACACAATTGCCGGATAAACATTGTTTATCCACACCACAAACACTACTGATACCTCCGAGGACATCTTCATCCAAATAATCTGGATTGGTTGATAGGGATGAGCAGGAACTCACACGTCCTAAATAACGATCTTCGCCACATGAATCGTGGCTATGTGCCAAATCACCGCCTGCATGACTATGACAAAATATATTCCCACAACGATCCAGATGCAGATGAGATTCTGTAGATCCTGGATAGGCCCCGGAAGTTAAAGGATCATGGCTTGGATCCATACCGCAACTAAGATTTACACCACATCCAACAAGATTAGAAGAACCACATGTTTGAGTATATGAACCGTCAAAAGGTTGAGTTGTACTTAAAATTTGTGAAGTTGTAGGAATACAACCTCCTTTACATTTGGTAGTGCGTGTGATACGATCTCGCTTATAGCATTTACGTTTCTTAGGATACTTTTTCTTGCGTTTATGACACCTTTTTTGATGGCTCTTTTTGCACTTGGACATTTGTAATATAACAAAAAATAATTGGTTGAACAATTCCTTACTATCTTGTAAAAATGGGCAATCTCATTACAAGCGCGCAAAGCGAATCTGCGGATATTGGAGTATGGGACATGATTACGTATTTAGTGAAACGATATATCGTTTCAAAAGTGGAAAACGACGAATTCCTATGTCAATATCTATTGAATAACAACCAAACAATATCGATGCTACAATACAGTCAACGAGCTATTACGTTCGACCCCCTTCCAAGTCGTATAACTTATCGTTCAAGATCAGATAACTCACTCAGCGAATATGATACTTCACCTAAATATGATACTTCACCTAAATATGATACTCCACCACAAATTGTAGAATATATTTCAGAGGAATCAGAAGACAGTGAGGAATATGAAAGCGAGGAACCTAAAATAGACCGTGAGTTAAGTTTATATTCCGCCTATTATGATGCTATATCCCAAAAACAGCGAGTTTAATTTATACATTTATCTAATGTATAATACTTATATTAAATAGATATATTTACTTCCTTTTACAATTTTTGGATCGGTGATATTTCCCGGAACTTGAGTTATGATGGGTTTTAGTCCTTGAACGAGGTGTTTCAGCCCTTAATTCCATTAATCCAAAGGCTAAATTATCAAGTGCTAATTTACCCTTTTCTATAGTTTCTTGATCCACAGCATCTTTTAGCATTTGATCCCATCCTTGGATTCGGTCTCCAATATCTCCTGCACGAGCTTCTATAGAAGCGAACTTAGACTCAATGCTATCTACCTTTTCCTTAATAGGTATAATAACTTTCTTTTGAAGTGTTCTAGACAAATCATCTAAAGCAAACACAACGGCTATAATTGCAATTAAGATCAAGATTAATATAGCTAATATCCACACTGTATAGTTTCCCTCATAATGTGCAAACTCATAGTCATTCTCCATTTATGTAATAAATATATAAAATAATCATTTTATCTACGAACTAAAATAACAATATTATAGAATAATCATGCTATCTATACCAAATAATGCCATTGATCAAAACCCCAAAACCGAAACCATAGATCAAGATATAATAGATCAAGATATAATAGATCAAGATATAATAGATCAAGATATAATAGATCAAGATATAATAGATCAAGATATAATAGATCAAGATATAATAGATCAAGATATAATAGATCAAGGTATATCAGGTGAAAAAACGGTACTTTTACAGCAACACCAAGAAATTCAACAGCGTCTAGACAGATATTGCGATCTTTTTAGCGATATTGCAGATAGTGGTTTGGACGATGCAAGTTCAGAACCCATAGACATTTTTAGAGAACTTGCGCTTCTCAAAGATGTTTTACGAAATACCACTACCGATTTGTGTTTTTGTGAACGTGAAAATGTATGTCAGTGTAAGGATTGTAACGAATGCGATTGCGATGCGGAAGATTATTATACAGTTTGTGGAATGGAGGTTATTGAAGGTTCTAATAGTAATATGACCTTTGAATTTTCCACACCATCCGTAGTAGACATCGCAAGATTAAAGAATGTGCGGTTCTTTACTTTAGATAAAGAAACCGACGATGAAGAATGGGTAATGGATTTGATCAAGTCCGTTGAGAAAAGGAAGAAAAAGAAAGTCGTGTGCAAATACTCCCTAAAAACCAAAAGTTGGTGTTCAGGAAGTGGGTATATCCACTACGAAATCTTTGACATTCCACATTTGCGAGGTAAAAGGATCCAAATCAAGATTGATTACCTCCAATATCACAAAACAGACGAATAAGTGTTTTTATTGTTTATATCACAATAAAAACGCATATAGATGGTATTAGGGGTATAATTCATCTCGGGTGAACCATATATAACGTATGTCATCAATGATGGGCTTCTTGAAAAGGGCTTCAAAAAACTTCTCCCACATGGCTTCATCTGTCAATTTTCCCATCAGTAGTTCGGACCTTGTCTCCCAGTTGCTCTGGTCGGAAATATATTCACTAAACTTGCGAGGCAGGGACATATTCCGGGCTATATTTTCGGCAAATTGGCCAAGCACAAGCCTATTTTCAAACGCCTTATCTGCATTTCCGGGTGATTCAAAGGTTTGTCTCCAGCTCTCAAAAGTTCCACTTGGTGTAATCATTTCAAATATAACTAAACTATAATGAAAATTCATTTTCTTCCCCAGATCTTAAAAATACATATTTTCTCAAAAATATGTATGGAATTTTTACTTGATGCATATGGAGAACCATCTTGACTTACCGTCAATTATTGCTTTGACAACGTTTTCATGAGTATTGTAATCGTTGTGAATTGTTTCCCAGACTCCCGAGCTAAAACAAATTCGAGTTGTCATACCTTTTCTTTCAACAGCTACAACGTCTTCGCTTCGAAAGAAAATATAATTGCTTGCAAAATTCGGGTATTTTTCGCTCACAATACTCCTATCGAGTTTTGATTGTACTCTCGTCAACAAGAATTCATTTTGCCGGAATAAGATATATTTGTAAAATAAGGGAAAAATGAATATATGTTGTGGTGCAAACCCGCAAAAAGTACATCAGTATGGAAGAAGGAAGAATTCATACTTACAGAATTGACTCTGATTCTCCTAAATTTATGGAGATGTTTTTATTTGTGCAAAGATGGAAATATAAAAAGGATGGTGATGGATTTAGACATGCAACAATATTGAGGTAATATCCTTTAACCGCAGGACCATATCAAGATATTCTTTCAGATATTTCTGATTTGATTGTGACCTTAGGTAGCAATCTATTACCTAAACGTGCCATATAATTCTTTGGAGCGTGGGATGATAAAGGATGGTTACATGGAATAGCCGCGGTAAGCAAGATTTTGATACCTCCTGGTTGTCCATATAAGGTCAGGACGGTGCTCACGGTCGACAGTCTTTGTGTAGGTCCTGGAAGATTTGTGGATGATGAACTTACACCACCAAAAGGTGTGGGATCATCCCTACTCAAACATATTGTATGTTGGGCTAATGAGCAAGATAAAATACGGACTATCATCCTGGATACCTCATCTCAAGCCAAACGTTTTTATCTGGAAAAAGGATTTGAAATACGCAAGGATTGGCAAAAATCCAGAGCTAGTGGTTGGATGGAACTACAGAGAGAAAAATGGGATAAAATCATTAATGTAGACAAATATAATCATGTAATGTCCGATGCGGCGCCAAATATGTCTGATGGTGAATGGAAGTCCTTGACCATGGAAGTGTATCCCCCAATAATGTCAAAGATATTATTATGCATAACACAGGGACATGGGACCAATCCCTTTATCAAGAAAATAATGACTTTACCTACTCTTTACGAAAAATGAATATTCACATAACGATTTCTTATCTTTTCCCATCTTTGTGAAAAGGTCCTGATGCGTTTTCAAGTTTGTTCTGACTACCACAATTCATCGAGTTGAAGCAACGTGTAGAACGCGGAGAAAATCTCTTAATTATCGAGGTAGACGGACCTCACGAGGAAAGCATGCCGTATTATCAAGAGAAATACGGTGTAGAAGACGACTTTATCACGAAACAAACCGTATTGGTAACTCCTAAGAATATGGATTTATTGTTAAACGACGCCAAACACCCATTCGGTCACGGATATTGCTTAGGAATGGCTTTGTTGGGTATAACTACTGAGTAGAAAGTAATAAATCGTATTTATAGGTTAAAATACGATTGTTTGGTGCATTATTGATACCAATTTCATTTTATAGTTTTTAAAAAATGTCTGAAAACTATGTTGGATTCTCTGAACGTGTTACTAAAACTGTAATAGTTAAGAGAAAGGGGACGAGAAAAGCGTGGACGAATAGAACTACAAAAACGACAGAAAATGGTGTAAAAAACATCAACAGGTATGTATTTTTTCTGAAAAAGCTGCCCGTTGTAAGCAAACTCGACGCGAAGACTATATAAGAAGTAAAGCAAAACGCAAAGAAAAAAGTGATGTAACTAGTAAAATATGTCGTGTGTGCAAAGAAAATAAATTAGCTACATGTTTCTATAAAGATCCAAACTGCAAAGATGGATTTTCAAGTATATGTAAACTGTGTAAAAAAGAGTATGATAGAAATAGGAACAATACATGGAGCGTTCTCATACGCGCACAATGGAGAGCTTCTTTAGTTGCGCATGGAAATAAAGATGAAATTAACCCGACCACCCATGAGGAATGTGAAAAACTTCTTCATGAACAGAATTATAAATGTAATCATTGTAAAGTACAACTTAAACCTATTCAGGGAACGCAAGTAAAATGTTCGTGGGAACGTGCTTCCTTAGATCGTATCAGTACAGATATTATTGGATATGGAAATGGAAATGCACAGTGGTTATGTGTAAGTTGTAATAAAGGAAAATGTACAATGCCAGATGAAATACATAAAGAAAAATTTGCATCTAGAGATAGAAAAATATGCAAATTAGAAGATGAAATCGATAAATTGAGGAAAGAACTTAATAAACTCAAGTTAAATAGTATAGAATAATCAATATATAAGTTAGACTTATATAATATTAGCACAGTTCTTAGCGTAAACGAAGAACAAGATGGAGTGTCTTTACTACCCATTCTTTCAAATGGGAATAGATCGTACCTTAAGCAAACTCAGAGTGGTTAAGTCATCATCGTTTACCGACAGCTTAGCGATCGTTGAGCCGGAACCATATCCTATCATAACGGACTTAGGTTCTCAGTGGCGGATTGTCCAATCTTTTACGTTTTTACCATTGGCTACGGTCATTACCCGTGTTCCTCTTTCAAGTTTCCTATCAGAGTGGTAGTAAAAGCTCTAAGGAGTTTCCCGCCTCCAGCATGTCTTGCCCTATGATAAATTATCAATAGGACTAGCACCTAAACTCTTTTCAAGGGTGCTTTTGAAAGCGCAAATTCACTTTCTTTTTGGATGTTGTAGTCTGACAACGTTCTATCATCTTCCAGTTGTTTTCCAGCGAAAATTAGACGCTGTTGATCTGGTGGGCACCAGAATCCCTATTCTTTCAAATAGGGTCGGACTGTACCTTAAGCAGGATCAGGGTGATTAGCCCATCCTATCCCACCGATACCCGTTCAGTCTCTGACGGCCTTCCATATGCTAATCAATCGACTCGTCACGAGTCTCAAGGACATAAAGTCCTAACACACTTAGGAAGTAACCATGCGGATTGTCAATTTCTTGATAATATTATCAATCATCATTCACGTTATTACCATACCCTCGGCAATTAACCTGGTGCTGCATTTGCAATTTCTTACAAACCGCGGTAGTGAATGCTTTACGAGTTTCCCGCAACGAGGTATCTCGCAACAAGTTAACAATTGATATCGTTAATCTTGTCACTAGCATCTGAGTTTAATGATTTAGGACTTCAAGTGTTTACCCGCGAACAGAGCCTAATATTCGCGGCACGATGCTTTTCGGAACCCCTTGATCCCTTCTTTGTCTTGAATTTTCTGCTTAACGTTGGTGATAGTGTCACCACTCTCTACTTCAAGCGTAATGGTTTTTCCTGTGAGCGTCTTTATAAAGATCTGAACCATCTTCCTTTAAACACGGAGAAAGAAAATTAATTGAAATCAATTTTCTTGCACGTATTTGTCGAAATTTAGCGATGGCTACCAAAGTGTGCACAAAATGTAAAATGGAAAAATCTCTGAATCAATTTGGAAGACACAGAGGACATAAAGATGGATTAAATACTCAATGTAAAAAGTGCGTTAATCAAGGGTCAAAGCAATATTATAAAAGAAATAGAGATTATTACAAGCAAAAAAGGCAAGAATTTAAGGAGGAAAACCCTCGGTATTGTTTGAAATACCGAGAAGAAAATGCTGAAAAGGAAAGAGAACGATTACAAACATATTATCAGAATAACAAGGAAAGAGTTAAAACTCAAGTAAAAGAATATAGGAAAAATAACCCTGAATATTGGGAAAAACAAAGCTTGTATAAAAAGAAAAACGCTTTGCAATATAAATTATACAGCTGTAAAGCTACAGATAAAAGGGGTAATAGAGAATTTAATATTGATAAAGCTTATATCATCCAATTAGCTAAACATCAAAATGGAAGGAATCTGTTTACGGGAACCCCAATTCAATGGATTATAGAAACAGGGAAAGCTAAAAGGACTGGGGCACACCGATCTTCAAGCATAGACCGTATCAATTCATCAAAAGGACACGTTAAAGAAAATGTACAAATTGTGGAACTCTGGGTCAATAGATTAAAACTCGACTATCCAACCAGAATGTTCCAAAGAACTATAAAGAAGATATTAAATGCGGACTCAGACACTCACACTCACCACACAGATTATAAGCGCAAGAAAGTGAAGCGATTCCTATGGAATACACGCCATAATACATTGAAAAGACATCAACGTATGTCTGGTGGATCTAAATTGGATTTTACTGTAGAAGATATGTTGAAACTATGGGAAAAACAAAAAGAAAGATGCGCTATTAGTGGAATGCATGTAAATTTATACCCGAATAACCCGTTTGGATTGAGTATTGATCGAATAGATCCTGAAAAACCTTATTATTTAGAAAATATCCATATAGTTGCGTGGTGTATAAATAGCGCTCGCTCTAATATGTCTCTTGATGAGTTTCGTTTAGCATTGGACACATTAAAAGCCTATCAATCTAAAGAAATATGTCTATCCGATATACCCAATTTATTTTCCTAAATTCTCATCTTTTATGGTTTACATAAAAGATGATATACGACTCGGTATATGTGGGTATCGTATTAGCGTTTTTCGTTGCGGTGATCGTAACCTTTATTTACACTACATCTCGTCAAGCATTTCGTAAAGTTTGTGATGAAAACTTGAGAATTATTTTACCAATTATGACGTTATCTTCGGTATTGTTCGCGTTATTAGCCACATTTACCATCTCGAATTTGTGGACGAGATATCAAGATATTCGTAAACATCTAGTTACACAACTCAATAAACTCAGGATGCTTTACAGAGCACTCAAATCGATGCCTAAAACAGAACAGATTCGGCGCGATCTGAAAGCGTATGCTAATTCATTAGCGACTACAGAATTGAAGGCGCTTGCTAAGGAAAAATACAGCAATTATACTGAGATATTGTATGACCAATTGATAGACGATATAATGATATACACCAATACACATTTTCCTAACAACCGGTTTGTCATTTTCGGCAACTTTCATGTAGGAGAATCCGGGGAACAACTCTTAACTTCAGAAATTAATCATGCCTTATATTTTGTGATTTTACTTAGTGCTATATTGACTTTGGGTGCGTTTTGGTTCTTGAATATTGTAGATTACGAAGTACAATTCTTTGTTGATTTATTTGTCATCACCATTGTAACATTTGTTTTGTATCTCATTCACGAACTTATAAATCCGTTTGCTAGTGATTTACTTAAAGGATCGTTCACATGTATCTACACTGAGTTTTTGAATGTGTTAGATAAAGAGTTGCCAGATAATTAATTACAGTTAAAATTAAACATATCAAAATTAGAAAATAGATAAGTAAAAAAAATGGGACGCAAGAAATGTAAATGTTGCAGAGTTCCACCCGGAATAAGAGGTAATACAGGTCCAACAGGAAATACTGGACCAACTGGAAGTACTGGACCAACAGGACCTGCGGGAACAGCCACTAATACTGGAGCTACAGGACCAACAGGAAGTACAGGACCAACTGGAAGTACTGGAAGTACAGGTCCAACTGGAAATACTGGACCAACTGGAAATACTGGAAGTACAGGTCCAACAGGAAGTACAGGAAGTACTGGAAGTACGGGTCCAACAGGAAGTACTGGAAATACAGGTCCAACAGGAAGTACTGGAAGTACAGGTCCAACAGGAAGTACTGGAAGTACAGGTCCAACAGGAAGTACTGGAAGTACAGGTCCAACAGGAAGTACTGGAAGTACAGGTCCAACAGGAAGTACTGGAAATACAGGTCCAACAGGAAGTACTGGAAGTACAGGTCCAACAGGAAGTACTGGAAGTACAGGTCCAACAGGAAGTACTGGAAGTACAGGAGCTACAGGAAGTACGGGAGCTACAGGACCAACAGGAAATACTGGACCAACTGGAAGTACTGGACCAACAGGACCTGCGGGAACAGCCACTAATACTGGAGCTACAGGACCAACAGGAAATACTGGACCAACTGGAAGTACTGGACCAACAGGACCTGCGGGAACAGCCACTAATACTGGAGCTACAGGACCAACAGGAAGTACAGGACCAACTGGAAGTACTGGAAGTACAGGTCCAACTGGAAATACTGGACCAACTGGAAATACTGGAAGTACAGGTCCAACAGGAAGTACAGGAAGTACTGGAAGTACGGGTCCAACAGGAAGTACTGGAAATACAGGTCCAACAGGAAGTACTGGAAGTACAGGTCCAACAGGAAGTACTGGAAGTACAGGTCCAACAGGAAGTACTGGAAGTACAGGTCCAACAGGAAGTACTGGAAGTACAGGTCCAACAGGAAGTACTGGAAGTACAGGTCCAACAGGAAGTACTGGAAGTACAGGTCCAACAGGAAGTACTGGAAATACAGGTCCAACAGGAAGTACTGGAAGTACAGGTCCAACAGGAAGTACTGGAAGTA
>Ga0209986_10004218_pt1 | contig 12259 bp, 6 predicted proteins | sample BlataG_FD_183168 | JGI IMG/M metagenome (GOLD analysis project Ga0209986, IMG submission 183168) | Deep subsurface microbial communities from Black Sea to uncover new lineages of life (NeLLi) - Black_00105 metaG (SPAdes) (version 2) | ecosystem: Environmental > Aquatic > Marine > Oceanic >...
TAAACAGGCAAAACTTTTTGATTTGGGAATTGGCTTCCACTATTATTTCTTTGACTTACGTGCTGGCTACAATGCCATCAGTGCAGAGAACAGAAATTTTTTTGCCTCGGATGACTGGCAGAACTTTGACGATTATCCAGTCAGGTGGAAGAGCTTCTATTTATCAGTAAACCTATCACCAGGACTTTGGCTTTCGTTAAAATCAAAATTGTTGCCACAAGATACTGATATAGATTGAAAAAGGAATATTCTCGACCCGTCCCGTTAAATAATAGAAACGAATTCTCACGAGATTCGGGGTCAGACCTTTTTTGTGCAGGTTCTACGAGGCTTTAGGCTTGACAATTATTAACTTTTCTTTATAATATAAATATAAGGAGGTATTTATGTACAAGAGTATCTTAGGTGTGGTTGTGATTATAGGAGTCCTCATCCTTACAACTCCTGCCGAAGCGGTAATCACCTTTGAACGTACCTACGGTGGCACAGATTATGAAAAGGGCTTTTCTGTTCAAGAGACTCAGGATGGCGGCTACATTATCGCAGGATTGACCGAGTCTTTCGGTGCTGGCTTCTATGATGTCTATCTCATCAAGACCAATGCTGCAGGTGACACAGTCTGGACAAAGACCTACGGCGGCACAGATTTGGACGATGGTTGCTCTGTTCAAGAGACTCAGGATGGAGGTTACATCATTGCAGGAGTGACCTGGTCATTCGGTGCCGGCGAGAGTGATGTCTATCTCATCAAAACCGATTCTCTGGGAAATGTTGGAATCGAAGAGGCAGAAAAGAGAAGAGCGATGAGAGAAGAGAAAAAACAACTGACAGCATACCCCAACCCTTTCACTACATCTACCACCATCTCCATCCCCAGATTATCAGAACATCAGAATATCAGAGTATCAGAAGTAGAGTTGAAAATCTATGATGCGAGTGGGAGACTGGTTAAAAATTTTTCACTCTTCACTCCTCACTCTTCACTCATCTCTTCTGTATCCTGGGATGGTAAAGACAATTCAGGTAATGAACTTCAGGGTGGTGTCTATTTCATAAGGCTGACCTCTGGTGATATTATTTCAATAAGGAAGGTAATTTTGGTTAGATAGTATCATATGGCACAAACGATAAATGGGAGTAGGGCGTTTACGCCCGTGAAAAGGTATCGAAATTTCATTGAATTTAACGAGCCTGAAGGCTCCACTCCAGAGTTGTTGCGCAGTTTCGTAAGCCGTGCAATAAATGTTTTTTTAGGTATTTAGGAATTTAGGTGTTTAGGTATTTGATATATTCAAGGAGGTGTTTATGTGTAAGTATTTACTAATCTTGACGGTCTGTCTGGTTATTGCAGGCAGTGGTGTGGTTTATGGGGAGCCATACTCAGGTACCTTAAATTTCCAGAAGCATATCGAGGTTGGGAAACCTCTCCCACAAATGTTCTTTGAGAAAGAGTCTTCTGAAGAGGTAAGTAGTATGCGGCTTGATTCCCTTAATGTGCGGTTTGTTGGTAACTGGCCATTTGGAGAATCTTGGGCAGTAGCCTATGATGAAACAAGAGGTCTTGCCTTCTGTGGATCAGGTGGTGGTGTCTATATCTTAGATGTATCAGCCCCTTCTTCTCCTGCTAAAGTATCCGAGGGCATCCACACCCAAGATTTGGTGTATGGTCTATTCTATGATAGTCCTTCACAAAGGCTCTATATTGCGGATCGATTTGCTGGACTTGAGATATGGAATGTATCAATGCCTGATTCACCAGTAAAACTTGGCTATTGTGATACACAGGGCTGGGCTTGGGGCGTTTATGTCTCAGGCTCTTATGCCTATGTAGCGGATGATGAGGGACTTTGTATAATAGATGTCTCCGATCCTTCCAATCCCTATGAAGTTGGCCATTGTGATACGCCGGGCTTGGCTCGAGGCATTTATGTCTCAGGCTCTTATGCTTATGTAGCGGATTATTATAATGGTCTTCGGATAATAGATGTCTCAAATCCTTCCAATCCATATGAAGTCGGGTATTATGATCCACCGGACTGCGCTTTGGGCGTTTATGTCTCAGGCTCTTATGCCTATATGGCGGAAGTGGCGGGTCTTCGTATAATAGATGTCTCAATACCTTCCAATCCATATGAAGTCGGGTATTGTAATACACCTGACTATGCTTTGGGCGTTTATGTTTCAGGCTCTTATGCCTATGTGGCGAATGGGGCGGGTCTTCGTATAATAAATGTCTCAAACCCTTCTAACCCTTCTTACGTCGGCTGGTGTGGTACACTGGGCTATGCTTTGGGCGTTTATGTCTCAGGCTCTTATGCCTATGTAGCGGATGATGAGGGACTTTGTATAATAGATGTTTCAACACCTTCCAATCCATATGAGGTAGGCTATTATGATACACCGGACTGGGCTTTGGGCGTTTATGTCTCAGGCTCTTATGCATATGTGGCGGATGGTTTTGCTGGTCTTCGGCTCATAGATGTCTCCGATCCTTCCAATCCATATGAAGTTGGCTATTATGATACACCGGTCTATGCTCAGGGCGTTTATGTCTCAGGTTCTTATGCTTATGTGGCGGATCGGAATGCTGGTCTTCGGATAATTAATGTCTCAAATCCTTCCAATCCATATGAAGTCGGATATTGTAGTACATACTCAGCTTATGGTGTTTATGTTTCAGGCTCATATGCCTATGTGGCGGATGTGGCGGGACTTTGTATAATAGATGTTTCAACACCTTCCAATCCATATGAAGTCGGATATTGTAGTACATACTCAGCTTATGGTGTTTATGTTTCAGGCTCATATGCCTATGTGGCGAATGGGATTTATGGTCTTCAGCTCATAGATATCTCAAATCCTTCCAATCCCTATGAGGTTGGGTATTATAGTACATTCTATGCTTATGGCGTTTATGTCCCAGGCTCTTATGCATATGTGGCAGATAGTGATGCTGGTCTTCGGATATTAGATGTCTCAACACCATCCAATCCTTATGAAGCCGGCTATTATTGTGCACCGGGCCGAGCTTATGGCGTTTATGTCTCAGGCTCATATGCCTATGTGGCGGATGGTATGCCGGGTCTTCAGATTTATGAATTTTTAGGTACAAGTATTGAGGAATCGAAGGATATTGTTTATCATTCTGGATTAAGGCTTTTACAGAATCCAATAAGAGGTGATTACATTGAACTTGAGTTGCGTCTCTCACAAAGAGACAACATTGAATTGGGACTCTTCAATATACTTGGGCAAAGGGTCAAATTGTTCTCTTTGAACGGACTTTCCCCTGGGCAACATACGCTCAAATTACAAGCGAAGGGGCTCTCAATCGGCATCTATTTCTTGAGATTAGAAGGAGGAAGGAGTAACCAATCGGTAAAGGTGACAATAGTTAAATAGTATCATGTGATACAAATGATAGATAATGGAAGGATACATCTGGGGTAGGTGTGGTTACGCAAAAAAAGGAGGAAGAGATGAAAAAAATATGGATGTTTCTAATTCTAGTCTTCTGTTGTTCAAGTCTTTATGCTCAATGGGAGCCTGATGTAAGGCTTACCGTAAATGATAGTATGTCCTATACTGGAATTAATAATGCCTTGAACATAGCTTCTGGTCCATCAGACGATGTGCATGTAGTATGGATGGATTCTCGAAATAGTAGCCCTTATTTTGAGATTTACTACAAACGTTCTACTGATGGAGGAGTTGTATGGTCAACAGATACCCGATTGACCTATGACTACGCATGGTCAGCATGTCCGGGTATTGCCGTAGCAGGCGTGAAAGTACATGTGGTATGGATGGATTCTCGAGATGGTGCAATGGGGATTTATTATAAATATTCACCAGATCAAGGCATCAACTGGTCGCCAGATATCCGTTTAACCGATAGTTTTCCAGATGCATCGCAACAATTCCCTTCAATTGCTGTTACAGGTGATGTTGTGCATGTGGTCTGGGAGGACGAGCGAACCGGAAACTATGAGATTTTCTACAAGCGTTCTGTCGATGGTGGGAGTAGTTGGTCGGCAGATACAAGTCTTACCTCGGCACCGGATTCATCTACACATGCTTCTGTTTGCGTTTCTGGTTCGTTAGTGAGTGTTGTCTGGTACGATTATCGGGATGGTAATCCTGAGATCTACTATAAACGCTCTACAGACGGAGGGATTAATTGGTCTACAGACACCCGTCTTACCAATGATACACATCATTCCTATTGTCCTTCAGTCTCTACCTCGGGCACCAATGTACATGTAGTCTGGCATGATGATAGAGACGGATTCTCTGATATTTATTATAAGCGATCCACTGATGGTGGGAGTAGTTGGTCGGCAGATACACGCCTTACCTATTACCCGAGCAATGAATCGTCCATTCCTTCAATTGCAACTTCAGGGGACAATATTCATTTGGTTTGGAATGACGCAAGGGATGGAGACCTGGAAATCTACTACAAGCGCTCCACTGATTCAGGACTTAGTTGGGAAACAGATACCCGTCTGACCAATGCTCCAGATACATCTGTATGTGCTTCGGTTTCTTTCGCTGGAACAAAGGTTCATGTAGTGTGGGCTGATAAGCGGGACGGAAACTACGAAATTTACTACAAGCGTGATCCTACAGGTAATACTGGAGTTAAGGAGAGAGAAAACCCGCAATTGGAAAATAGAAATTTGAAATTAATAGTCTACCCCAATCCCTTCGCTACAGAGCTCAGTGTCATGTGTTCAGGGATACAGGAGTTTAGCTCTCAACTCTCCAACTCATCTACTCCTCAACTGACTATCTATGATGTGAGTGGAAGATTAGTAAAATCTTTTTCACTCTTCACTCCTCGCTCTTCACTCATCTCTTCTGTATCCTGGGATGGTAAAGACAACTCAGGTAATGAACTTCGGGGTGGCGTTTATTTCATAAAACTGACCTCTGGTAATTTTATTTCAATAAGGAAGCTAATTTTGGTTAGATAGTATCATATGATACAAACTATAGGTAAAGAACTTTCATTTATTGAACTTCACATACCCGCTGGGTCGTTATGTGAAATTCGGCAACATAAAAAGGAGGTGCTTTTATGAGAAGAGTGATTTTGCTATGGAGTGCATCAACCGTGTTGATGCTGGGACTTTTTCTTCCCCTGTGGGCACAGGAAATTCCCCTGACCAGCGATAATGCTGACCATGGCGATCCCCAGTGGTCGCCGGACGGCAACTGGATTGTATATGACAAGTATGATGGCATAGGCTGGCTCAAGATTTACAAGATTCTATCAGCAGGTGGAGCAGAAATATTGGTTACTGATAGTAGTAGTAGTGGTTATTGGCCGTGTCCCCAGTGGTCACCGGATGGAAACTGGATTGCATATCATAGGCAGGATGAAGCAGGTCTGTATCAGATCTACAAAGTTTCATCATCAGGCGGGACTGGAATACCTCTGACCGGCACTGATGCTGGGATGCCCCAATGGTCGCCAGATGGCAACTGGATTGTGTATGCAAAATGGGATTCGACAGATTACGGCCAGATTTACAAGGTTCCATCAACCGGCGGAACAGAGATCGCCCTGACCAGTGATAATTATGACCATAATTATCCCCAGTGGTCGCCAGACGGGAACTGGATTGTGTATCAGAAAACGACGGACACAATATATTGGAATTGTCAGATTTATAAAATTTCGTCATCTGGCGGAGCTGAAATAGCATTGACCAGCAATAATTATGGCAATGAGTATCCCCAGTGGTCACCTGATGGAAATTGGATTGCATATGATAGGTATGATAGCACGGGCTCGTACCAGATTTGCAAGATTTCATCATCAGGAGGCACGGAAATACCTCTGACTAACGGTGATGTTTGGGTTCCCCAGTGGTCGCTGGATGGAAACTGGATTGTGTATATGAGCCTCGTAGACAGTTATGTGCAAATTTATAGAATATCATCATCAGGAGGAACTGAAATACCCCTGACCAGTGACAATTATGACCATGAGTATCCCCAGTGGTCACCAGACGGGAATTGGATTGTGTATCAGAAGTATGATGCGACAAACTACTGGCAGATTTACAAAGTCCCGTCTGGGGTCGGGATTGAGGAGGACTTTAATTCTCAATTAACAATTAGCAATTATCAATTATCAGTTTACCCAAATCCCTTCACCAAAACTACAGTGATTAGGTTTCAGGTGCCAGGTGTCAAGGAAGAAACTAACACCTATCACCTAACACCTGCCTCCTTGAACATCTATGATGTATCTGGAAGATTAGTAAAATCTTTTTCACTCTTCACTCCTCACTCTTCACTCATCTCTTCTGTATCCTGGTATGGTAAAGACAATTCAGGTAATGAACTTCAGGGTGGTGTCTATTTCATAAAACTGACCTCTGGTAATTTTATTTCTGTAAAGAAGGTGATTTTGGTTAGGTAGTATCCTATGATACAAACGATAGGTAATGGAAGGTTACATCTTGGGCAGGTGTGATTGCCCAGGAAAGGAGGAAAAGATGAAAAAGGGATCTTTTGTTTTAATAGTAGTAGCTGTCTTTGGTTTGATGGTTACGACTGCTATAGCCCAAACAACTTCCAGATTCACAGAATTCCCTATTGCTGTTGGAGCAGATAGCACCGGTGCACTATCTGTTGCTTTTGATGGAACAAACTATTTAGTAGGAATACAGGGAGACACATTGAATAATGATAATATTACTGCTCAGTTAGTATCTCAAAGCGGTAGTTTAGTTGGCTCCAGGATTTCGGTGGGCAGGACCGGTGGAGTGCCTTGGGTGGCATTTGACGGTTCAAACTATCTTATGGTATGGGGTGACGATGCTACTAATGATGTTTATGGACAGTTTATAGGTACCGCAGGCAATCTGGTGGGGACGGCTTTTCCCATAGCTTGGACTGCTTACAATGAGAAATTTTTTGGAGGTATCGCCTTTGGCGATTCTTTCTACCTGGTGCCATGGCTCAGAAATGATACGCTCTTTGGACGACGTATTGATAAATCAGGAAATCTGGTGGGAGGGGTAATAAAGATCAGCAGCAATACTGCACATGATTGGGGTTCTGCTATAGCTTTTGACGGCACAAACTATCTGGTGGCTTGGACAGACAATGTCAATGACAGGGAAATTTACGGTCAGCTCATAAGCAAGTCAGGGGTATTGGTTGGTTCAAACTTCATAATAGATGATAGTCCATATTTCAGTGACAATCCAGGATCAATTTCTTTTGACGGTTCAAGGTATATGGTATGTTTCCCTGATGAAGTGGACACTACATGGGACCTTTTTGCCCGTTTTGTGACTACTTCTGGTATCGTTGCTGAAAGGGTTACTATCAGTGATGCTCCCGGAAACCAGCACTTTCCTTGTATAGACTTTGATGGAACGAACTACCTGATAACCTGGGGTGATGATCGATCGTCGAGTACAGATTGGCATTCAAAGGGAAGGTTCTTCGATACCTCAGGTGTTCCGGTTGATACCGTGTTTACCATCTTTGATACCTTGGATAATAAACTCCCTATTGGTGCACCGGTGGTTTTTGGAGGCTATCAATATCTAACAATTACTACCAGAGCACTGGATTTGCAATTTATTGGTGGCGATGTCTATGGGGCATTCGTTCCACCGTACACCGGGGTAGAAGAAAAGCCGGATGTCAGATTAGAAATGACAGATTTCAGTTTACAGCAGAATGCACCCAACCCGTTTATGGAGCAAACAATTATCCAATATCAACTGAAAAATGATGGCTTTGTTGACCTATCCATCTATGATGTGGCCGGGCAGAAGATAAAGACATTGATTAATGAATATGTAAGGTCAGGTGTTCACACCTGCAGTTGGAATGGTAGGGATAAGTCTGGTAAGAAAGTAGCCAGTGGGATGTATCTGGTACGGCTTAAGACGGGGAATAAAGAATTGACCACAAAGATGGTGGTGGTGAAATAGTGAAAAATAGAAAAATAGGGAAATAAGAAATAAAATTAACAAGGAATGGCTAAAAGAATAGAAACTGAGGCAGAACTTGAGGCACGACTCAAGACAATGCAGGCATTCATACCCGAAAGCCTGGCTGAAAAAATAAGAAAGGGCAAAGGTCAGATAGAGGATGAACGTCGGTTTGTGACCGTAATGTTTGCCGATGTCTCTGGATTTACAGCGATGTCAGAACTCTTGGACCCCGAAGAGGTTACTTCTACTATGAATGCCTGTTATCAGGTTCTTTCGGAGATTGTCTACAAGTACGAAGGTATGATAGATAAGTTTATTGGTGATTGCATAATGGTTATCTTTGGTGTTCCAATTATACATGAGAACGACCCTGAGCGTGCTATAAGATGTGCCCTTGATATGCAAGAGGTGATGAAGGGATTTAACCGTGGTATAAAGCCTCCGAACATTGATTTATCATTACACATAGGAATAAATTCTGGTTGGGTGATTGCTGGTGCAGTGGGTTCTGATTTGCGTATGGACTATACCGTGATTGGAGATACGGTCAATTTAGCCTCAAGGCTTGAATCTGCTGCTGAAAAAGGAAAGATTTACATCAGCCAGCGGACAGCAGAGTTGGTCAAGGATATAATTGAGTTGCATGAGTTAAAACCGTTAAGACTTAAAGGCAAGAGAAAGCCTGTTGTTACTTATGAAGTTCTGGGTTTGAAGAAGCGTCCTCGTCCTGTTCGTGGTCTTGTGATTCGTTCGGAGATGGTAGGTAGGGAAAAGGAGTTTGCACTGCTCAAGAAAAGATTGAACGAGGTGGGAGAATCAAAAAAGGGTCGGATGTTATTCATTACTGGTGAAGCAGGGATTGGCAAGTCCAGGCTTTCTGAGGAGTTTGGTCGTTATGCCCTGAAAAAGGGCTTTCTCTGGGTTCAGGGTTGTTGCCTTTCTTACGGTAAAACAGTTTCATACGGGGTATTTCTTGAAATGCTCCGCTCTATCTTTGGCATCTGGGAGATGGAGAAACCTGAGGAGATGCGAAATAAAATAAAGGCAAGGATGATAAAGAAACTCTTTGCTCAGCGATTTGATGAGGTCTATCCTTATATATTGAGCTTGCTTTCGTTAGAAGTGGAAGAAGAGTATAAGGTAAAAGTAAAACATCTTGATGCACAGGCATTGAGGCTTGCACAATTCTGTGCAGTGAGAGACTTGTTTGTTGCCTTATCCCAAAAGAAACCTGTTGTTTTTGTTTTTGAGGACTGGCACTGGGCAGATGCTTCCTCAGTTGAACTATTTGAATTTCTGCTCAATTCGGTTGACAGGTCAGCAATGTTACTATTGGTTATGATGCGACCGGACAAGGGCTCGACTGGCTTTAGAGTAATGAAAGAAGCCAAAAAGCGACTTGGGGATTTAGTCGATGTGGTCTTACTTGAGCAGTTAGAAAAAGAAGAGAGTGAGCAGCTCATAAAAAATCTTATATCAGGTATTCCTGAAGCACTCCAAAAACTTATTCTTGCCAGATCAAAAGGCAATCCATTTTTTGTAGAAGAAATTATCCGCAGTTTGATTGATTCAGATGTTTTGATTTTCAAATCTGATGTGCCTGGCCTCGATCCGCATAGCGGGGCGGGCTGGCATCTGGTATCTGATATCGGGGAAATTGAAATTCCAGACAGGATAGAATTACTTATTGGTTCAAGAATAGACCTGCTTACTAGTGAGGTGAAGTATATACTGCAGGCAGCATCAGTCATAGGATTGTGTTTCTTCCAGAGTGTTCTGCAATATATAACCCAGGTTGTTGAGCAGGAACTGAATGTTTATTTAAACCGTCTTGAAGAACGAGAATTCGTCTTAAAAAAACTCTCTACCCTTAACTCTAAAGTCTTAACGAATTTGGAGTTTTTATTCAAACATCCATTGATTCAGGAGGTGGCATACGATGGATTGTTAAAGAAGAAGCGAAAAGAGTTTCATCTCAAGGTAGGTGAGTCTATTGAAGAGATATTCAAGGATAGGATAGAGGACTACTATGGGATACTTGCACATCATTATTATTATGCAGACATTCTTGAAAAATCTTATGATTACTACAAGATAGCAGGGGATAAGGCAAAGGAACTCTACAAAAATGATGCATCAATAGAATTTTACACAATGGCAATAGGAATACATAAAAGAATCTTTCCTGAAAATAAAAAAGAGAGTATGGCAGAACTTTTTGAAAGAAGGGGTGATGTGGAGGTAATCAAGGCAGAATACGAGAATGCACTCAAAGATTACAAGAATGCGTTTGACTATTATATAGATATAGAAAAAAAAGCAAGGATAAAGAGAAAAACAGGAAATATATTCCGTGAAAAATGTGAATATGAAACTGCCATTTCTTTACATAAAGAGGCAAAAGAAATGCTTAAAAGCAAATCCGAATCAACAGTTCTATCAGAAACACTCATTGATTGTGCGTTTCTTTTCTCCGAAGGGAAAAGTGATTATGAGAGAGCAGAGAAAATGATTGAGGAAGCACTAAGAAAAATAGATGAAAAAAAGGAACCAAGAATCTATGCACAGGGCTTGAACAACTTTGGTAGTATTTCATTAAGGCGAGGTGATCATAATAAAGCATTGAAATATTATCAAAAATCACTAAGAATCAGCGAGAAATTAAATAATAAGAGGAGTATTGGAACGGTTTCTGGTAACATCGGGATTGTCTATCGTGTCCGAGGTGAATTTGATATTGCATTGAAGTATTATCAAAGATACTTAGCCATTGCAGAGGAGATTGGTGATAAAAAGGGAGTTGGCAGGGCTTTTAACGGCATCGGGGTTGTCTATATGGAAAAAGGAGAACTTGAAACCACGTTGAATTATTATAAAAGATACCTTGCCATATCAGAGGCGATTGGTGATAAAAGGGGAATTGGTCAGGTTTATGACAACATCGGGAGTGTCTATTATATCAAAGGAGAACTTGATACTGCATTGAAATATCATAAAGAATCTCTCGCCATATATGAGGAGATAGATGATAAAAGAGGAATTGGTGTGGTCTCTAACAATATCGGGCTTGTCCATCATGAAAAAGGAGAACTTAATATTGCATTGAAATATTACAAAAAGTCTCTCGCCATATATGAGGAAATAGATGATAAAGGAGGGATTGGTGTGGTTTCTAACAACATCGGGAATATCTATTATAATAAAGGAAAACTTGATACCGCATTGAAATACTTTAATATATGTCTTACTATATCAGAAGAAATAGGTAATAAAAGAGCAATTGGTGCGGCTTCTGCTGGCATCGGAGTTATCTACCATAACAAAGGGAAACTCGACACTGCACTGAAATATTATAAAAGAGAACTTGCCATAGCAGAGGAAATAGGCGATAAAGGAAAAATTGGAACTGCCTGTATTAACATAGGTTCGGTTTATATGGAGATAAAGATGTTTGATGACGCAAGAGCGTATCTTGAAAAGGGAGAGAGAATTCTAATAGCAGTGGGAGATAAAATAAAGATATCGGAGGTTTATATAAACCTTGCTGAGTTAAACACCTTACAGGAAAACTATGAAGAAGCACTGAAATTTGAAGAAAAGGCACTTTCTTTTGCAAAAAAAACAGGTGCAAAAGAAAATGAGATTCCTTCTTTAAGAACAATGGGTAGGGCACTTTCAAAAGAAAATCCTGAGAGAGCAATCTCTTATCTTGAACAATCAATTTCGCTTGCTCAAAAGGAAAATAGAAGACTTGAACTTGCAATATCTCTTTATGAACTTGTAAAAATTATGTTAAAAACAGGCAACAACACCCTTGTTGCACTCCAAAATCTAAAAGAAGCAGAGATTATCTTCAAGAAATCAGGTGCAAAGCTTTGGTTGAATAAGGTAGAGCAGTTGCGGAGGAAACAAGGAATCCTGCAGAAGCCTTTGATGAGATGAGTAAACTTATGTTCTGTAAAATTTGGGATGAGCGATTTATTACGAAAAAAGGTTATGATGAGAAACAGAAGTAATCAACAAAGGGGTGGGGAATGTTTTTGCCTCGGATGACTGGCAGAACTTTGACAATTATCCTGTCAGGTGGAAGAGCTTCTATTTATCAGTAAACCTATCACCAGGACTTTGGCTTTCGTTAAAATCGAAATTGTTGCCACAAGACTGATATAGATTGAAAAAGGAATGTTCTCGACCCGCCCCGTTAAATAATAGAAGCGAATTCTTACGTGATTTGGCGTCAGACCTTTTTGTGTAGGTTTTACGAGGCTTAAGGCTTGACAATTATTAAA
>Ga0209986_10004219_pt1 | contig 12259 bp, 13 predicted proteins | sample BlataG_FD_183168 | JGI IMG/M metagenome (GOLD analysis project Ga0209986, IMG submission 183168) | Deep subsurface microbial communities from Black Sea to uncover new lineages of life (NeLLi) - Black_00105 metaG (SPAdes) (version 2) | ecosystem: Environmental > Aquatic > Marine > Oceanic >...
GTACCTTTTATACGTCAGAGTCAATGTCTTGTGTAGAATCAGGGGGTGAATGCTGCGCTTCTGGTGATTCGGTGTCGTTATCTAAAGAATCGCCGCGCATGGAGCGCCTGAAACGGGCGATATAGGCTCGGATCTTGCCGGAAAGGAGCAAGGCAATACCCGAAAACACAGCCAGAAAGGCTGCCAATACTTGAAAAAGCATACCACCTGTGTTTGGATCTATGTACATTTTGCTCCTCTAGAAATTTTCCTGTCTAGGAAAAAACCAGGGTTTACCCATTTACGCCGGCGGCGTCCAGGTATTTTACCACGCACCCAGTGAGGTCAAATTAAACCAGACTTATAAAACCAAACAACATTTTGCGCCGCTCTCTCACTCCGCTTCCATCTCTGCGTCTGCCATCCAGGTCGTCAATTCCGTCTGGCTGGGGATGCGACCGGAGCAGACTAATTTCTCGTTAATCACCAGACCCGGAGTTGAGAGAATGGAATAATTCATGATCTCAGCGTGATCGGTGACCTTGATGATTTCAGCTTGTAAGCTCATATAAGTAAGCGCCTGCCTCGTGACTTCTTCCACCTTTTTACAATTTGCACATCCAACACCGAGAACTTTGATTTTCAGCATGTAATTCTCCTTATGTTTTTATAATTTCGGAAATAAGTTTACCTAGAGTATCGTCAGAACCAGGCCGAAGATATAGCCTGCCAGAGTAGAGAAAATGGTCACCAGCGAGACATAAGCAATCGTTTTGCGGCGACCCAGGATTTTGCTGGTGACCAGGATGCTCTGTACAGATAGTGCTGGATCAGCCAGCAGATAGGCCAGCAGCGGGCCGCGGTTCATACCCAATTCCAGGAACATGCGCGCAATCGGGACTTCCACCAGGGTGGGAAAATACATGAACACACCGAACAGGACCGCAATCAGGTTTGCCCACAGTGTATTTTGCCCGGTCAAGTTTTGAATCAACGTACCTGGAATGATTGATTTGATCACCCCAGCCAGAAAAACACCCAACACCAGCAGCGGAAAAATCTGTTTGATGAATTTCCAGGTCTCCCACATCCAGTTAGCCAGTTCTTGTCGTTCAAAACTGTGCACAGCCACGATACCTGTAACCAGCAATAAAATCAATTCCCCGACAAATCGTCCCGCAATGCCGATCACAAGACTGCCTTCGCTCATAGCTGGTGCAGCGAGCAGCAGGGTAAATGCCATTAAAAGGATTGAAACATACGTCCAGCGATTGAAGCGTATCAGGACATTTTCCAGCCCCAGGTAAGCAGCCGGTGCAGTCAAGATCAGCATCAAGATAAGCAGCGCGCCTTGGGCTGTCAGATTCAAACCAGCCAGCAGGGTGGACAAACTAGCCGGTATTTCGACCGGAAGATGCAGCGCAATCCAGGTCGTGGTCAGCAAATTGACTTTCAGCGTGCCCACGAGCAAGATGGCAATCAGCAGCAGAAAGACAATCCACAGAGCAGGTTTCAAGCTGACTTGCTGGTCGAACAAGCCGCTGTCAGCCATCTTGGCAGCGCGATCGGTTTCTTCTTTCCGGAACAGTCCAGCCATGATCAATCCAATCCCGATGCCGAACACGATCGAAAGCACGATGCGCGCTATGGCTATATCCATGCCGATTGCTGCTCCTGTATAGGCAATGGCCAGGATGTTAACCGCCGGACCAACGAACAGAAAAGTAACCGCTACACCCAACCCTGCGCCGCGCTTCCATATACCTGCGAACAACGGCAAGATGGTGCAGGAACAAACTGCTAGGACGAAACCGCCAATTGCTGCCGCTGGATAGCTGATATAGCGCGGCGCTCTAGGACCCAGGTAGCGAGTTATCACCTCTTTGGGGATCATTGCGCTTATATAACCGGCGATCACAAACGCTGGGAGCAGGCATAATAGGACATGCGCCGCCAGGTAATCCAGAAGACTTAACCAACCCGATTCAATAAGCGGCAGCAGGAATGAAGCGATCGTGTCAATCATATTTTAAACAGTTTTCCTTTTCTATTTTGTTTGGATCTCTTCAGCCGCAATAATTCCTGGTTGAATTGTTCCTGCGCAGCTTGGGCATTTGCATTGGGAGTGGGTAGCGGTTTGGAAAAGAGCCTCCAGGTCTGTTTTTGGAGCTCCTGCAATAATTCCTGCCATTCGGATCAATTCCAGCAAACGCTTATCCCGTATACGGTAGAAGATATAGCGACCTTCGCGGCGAGTGGCTAGTATCCTAGCGGCGCGCAAAGCCATCAAATGCTGTGAAAGATACGCCTGCCTCAGCCCCAGGACCGATTCTAGATGGCAAACGCACGCTTCACCTTTGCCGATTGCCAGAATAATCCGGGTGCGAACGGGCTTTCCAATGACCTCGAAAAGCAGGCTGATTTTTTCTTCGAATAATTGTTGGGTTGTATTCATAATATTGAATATATTATATCTCGTATTCCAATTCTTGAATATGACATTAGTAACACAGGCGAATGGATAAATGTACTATTATTGAGAAACCTCGGGGCGATGCTGCACATGATGGTCCTAACGTAAAAGGAGCATTTGCGGAATACATTTGGAGGTGAATATGAGCGCAACTGTGCCAGGATGCCGAGGTATTTTGGATTTCAGAAGAAGTGAAATTTGTCCCTTAGAGCAGTGATCAGATAGATTTAGAGACCAAGTGTGGCAGCATCAGGATTTTTCAGCTACCAACAAGATCCAATGATGTTTAAAATACACCGTCCTGCCATTGAATTTTATATCGATACCCGCTTCTATACCGGCTTTGGCAAAGCTGCTCATCACGATATATAGGGGTTCAGCCCTTGCGCGTGAATTCACGATCTGCATCCATTCACCGAATTCTCTCTGCATCGTCCAATGATCTTCTTGAATTATCTTTAACCCCGTCGTCTCAACCAAGTCTTTCATTGCATTGCTAGAAATCATGCTCACATGTGAAGGGTCTCGCAATTTTTCCAGGGCGTTGTGCAGTTCCGATTCGTCAGCATTCTCCGACGAGATGATATCCGCAACGATCAACCTCCCCTTGGAACGGGTTATCCTTGCCATATCAGAACATTCAACGCCAGGATCGGCGAAATGGTGAATAGTCAATCGGGTAACTACCGCATTGAATGCCGCCTCTTCAAACGGCAGCTTCTCGGCCTGACCAATAATATAGTGAACGTTGAAAAATCCTGAGTCTTGGCATCGCTGGCGAGCTCTATGAACCATTTCGGGGGTAATATCCAAGGCAATCACTCCATGTCCATCTCCAGCCAGTGCTTCAGTGACAATTCCCGGTCCACAGCCCACATCCAACACTCGCAACTTATCCCCTAACCCGGCAGCAGAACGAATGCGATCCACAACGCCGCTGTCTGTTAGAGCCGCAGCATCGGAGAATGTGTTCGCCTGCCTGGAAAATTCTTCTTTTATTTGACGTTGATGATCCATATATTATCCGGTCTTCTTTCTGATTGATTCCTTGGGATGATGCTTTAGGGAAAATTTGTAGTGATTATTGTACACCCTTATAGCGTCACCTAACCTCCCGCAGGTTTCAAATTTCTGCCGGTACACCATTATCCTAAAGACATGTATAACCTATGCCCATCACTCCTGTGTAACCTGCGGGAGGTTTCTCTCCCCAAGCAAACAAAGTTTGCCGGAGCGGGGCCGGGCGTGAGGGTCGAATCGAAAAACAGTGCGCTAACAAGGACACCCCCCAGAACTGTAGAGCGGTAGAACAACAGGAGAATGTAGGTAACGAAAATATCTAATCAATTGGTACTTGAAATCTATTGCATAATCTGGTAAAGTATAAATGTAAATAATTTTATACAGGGACACAAAATAATTGCCTTTTCAGAGGATAGGCATGTGTAGCAAATCATCGTCAGGAGCGTTAACACCTGTCGTTGTCGCCTACACCAACATTATTGAAAAGCAGGAGTTAGTGTAACTGCGCCGGTCATCAATGCCTGGCAAAACACCATCATAATCACAAAACATCACCGCCCTAATAGCAATCCGCGCCTGGCTTGATGATCCGAAAGCATTAAACATCAAACCAGGTGTTTTAATTCCTGCAACAACACAACAGAAAATTGGTGTGAACAACATGACATAAATATCCTTCCAAAGATAGGTGTGCCACCGCTGAAATCCCTGCCCTGGTTAGTTGCCTGTTCTCACTGCGAATTCAGACAGTGTACTTAGTCTTGAAGATAAGGTGAATCGGGTAATTTGAGCCATGAGCAGGGTTTTTTTAAACCCAGTGCTTTCGGCATAATGAGAGGTTAGATAATGACTGTATCTCAGAACATAGATACCGGGCTCTCACCTTTGGATCAGATTCGGCAAACAGAAGCCGAGGTGACCCGTCAAATCGCGGCCGCCCGCGAACGTGCCGAGCTTGACGTGGCAAAAGTTGAAACCCAAGCTAGAGAGATTATCAATGAAGCTCGCCAGTCTGGGCGGAGTGAGGGGCAGGCACGTTACAGAGGAATTTTCTCCAAAGCGGAAGAGGATGCCCATGTCATGATTGCCCTAGCCAACAAACAGGCGGAAGACCTGCATCGCAAAGGGGATCGCCTTTTGGACACTGCAATGTGCCTAGCTGTGAATATCATTCTCGGCGAGGAAAATGAGTAAGGTGGCATATGAACATCAAAATGGTTCCTATTGAAATTATAGGTCTCAAAATGGACTTACAGGCAACGGTCCAGGTCTTACGCGGTATGGGATGCGTGCATATCGATGAGTTATCAGAGTCCCCTGAAGTCTCGGCTCGACCCCTCTCTTTAGATCGTGAAACTCTCCACCATCAGGAGGAATTAAATTTTTTAGTCGCCCGGATAGATGGCTTGTTAGATGCGTTGGGCATCAGCCCATCCAGTCATAACGCCGTCCTTGCCAATGATTGTCTAATTGAGGCCCGCGCTGGCGTGGAATCGCTGGCACCAAAGGTTCAATCGCTAACCGCTCGTCACGAGAAACTGCAATCCGAACTAATGTCTTTGCCGCGCTACGAAGCCACACTGCGCAAACTTCTGCCAATCATCCCCCCCTCCGCCCGAATACCTGGGTATGTAACCGTAGGCTTGTTGGTTAGCCGTGCCCATATGGGCGTCCTGGACAGTGTAGGCAAGCATGCCCTTGACCTGACCGGTGGGCGTGCTGAAGTAGTAGCCAGCGATGTAGATATTTCAACTCGCGCCATGTTGATCGTCTTCCCAGGTGAGTTTACAGGAGAAATTGAAACCTTAATAGGTCGTGAGGATATCTCACGGTTACGGTTGCCTGCAGAACTGGGTGAAGGTCCACCCGATGTCATCCTGGCTTCTCTGCACCGCCGTATGGCTGCTATCCCTAGAGAGATTAATGAGATTGAGTATGAATTAGCCGGACTAGCCGGTCAATGGAGTGACAAACTTTCCACCTGGCGGAATAATTTGCATGACCAAGTGGACGCCAACAATGTGCTGTCCCTTTTCGGCGAGACAGATAAAACTTTTGTTTTAGTAGGCTGGTTACCCGCTACACACTTTGAGAGAGTGAAAACTGCCCTAACGGAGACAATCGGCGAAATAGTTTTGGTGCAACAATTGCCGCTGACATCTGAAAACAAGAATCGAGCACCGGTTGCCCTTCATAACTCCCGTCTAGCTAGACCCTTTGAGAGTCTGGTGAAATTGCTCGCTTTACCTCGCTATGGACATATTGACCCAACCAGCTTGATGGCGGTCTTCATGCCAATTTTCTTCGGTATGATCCTCGGCGATGTGGGATACGGCTTGCTGTTGCTTTTCCTGAGCCTGGGGCTTATGCGCAAATTCAAGAGCGGGGTGATACGAGATATATTAATCGTCTTGGCAATGGGTTCTGGTTGGGCCATCCTGTTTGGGTTCTTATACGGTGAGGCATTCGGCACCCTGGGAGAACATCTGGGTATGCATGCCTTATGGTTTGACCGGGCTAGCCCGGAGCACGTTGCCGCATTCTTGATAATGACGCTAGCTGTTGGAGCTGTTCACATTACTCTGGGATTGATCCTTGGCATATGGGAAGCCCTCAAAGACAGGAGCCGTTGTCTTCTACTGGAACGCGGAGGGATGCTTTTAGGATTGATGAGCCTTTTCCTGTTGGTTGGCGTTTTAGCAGGTTTCTTGCCAGCGGAGTTGAGAACTCCTGCTTTGGCGGGTCTAATTATTGGCATCGTATTATTAGGATCATCACTGGGCTGGTTGGGCATCATCATGGGGCCTATCGAGTTTATTGGTTTGATCGGCAACATGTTATCTTACCTTCGTATTGCCGCCATCGGGCTGGCTTCGGTCTATCTGGCTAAAGTAGCCAACGACATCGCTGGTATGGCTGGCAGTATTGTAGTGGGGTTGATAGTGGCTGTCCTGATCCACTCGCTAAACCTGGTGTTGGGTGCATTCAGCCCAACCATCCATAGTTTGCGTTTGCATTACGTGGAGTTTTTCCGTAAGTTCTACGAAGGTGGTGGCAAACCGTACGAACCTTTCAGGAGTGATCTTGGGTCTGATGTCAGTACATAAATCCTATCAGGTAGCAGGTATCGATTCAATACTAGGAATCAATAGATTAAAACCGGAACAGGAATAAAAAATGATCGTTCTACAAAGGAGAAGGTTATGGAAATCGGATTAGGAGTTGGTTTAACTGCAATTGGGGCAGGGCTGGCAGTGGGTCTGGCTGCTATTGGTACCGGCATGGCGCAAGCGCGCATTGGTTCAGCAGGTGCGGGTGTGATAGCCGAAAAGCCCGAAGCGCTCGGGGCAATTATTTTGCTCATCGCGATTCCTGAGACTATGGTCATTCTTGGTTTCGCGGTCGCAGCGATGATTTTGTTGCTTGGCGGTTGAGGTGAGCCTGCACGCAATACTAGAAGCCATCCGCGCCTCGGGCAGTGCTCAAGTTCGTGAAATTGAAAAGCGCGCTTATACCCGCTCCAACGAAATCTTGGCTAACTCCCGCCTGGAGGCTGAGGAGGTAAAAGCGGAGGCTCGTACTGTGGCTATTGCACCTGCGATCAATGAGCGCGCTCGTATCATCCAGCAAGCGCGTCTCGAAGGGTTGCAAATTGTCGGTAGCGTGCGCAAGGAGTTAGTAGACTCGGTTCTGGATCAAATATATGGGCGCCTAGCAGGTATACGCTCAGACAGGACCTATGCTCAAGTATTGCGTCGGCTGATCCAAGAGTCATTGACCGAGCTTGCAGGACCATCGGGCGAGGTTGAAAAAGTCCAACTGCAGGCTGATGCGCAGGACCAAGCATTGTTCGAAAGCATTCTCCTCGAAATGAAGCTGGACCTGGAGATAAGCTATGAGTTGGATTGTTGGGGTGGTTTGGTCGCGAAAAGCGAGGATGGTCGGATAGTCGTGATCAACACCTTAGAAGAGAGGCTGGAACGCGCTACTCCATTCCTGCGCCGTTACCTGGCCGCTTTGTTTGAAAATGAACAATTAGAGTCCGAAGCAAGTCAGGTTGTTGAGAGTCAATTCGTCTAGTCCCGATAATTTACAGGTGATGACAGCACCCCAACAGCCACCGACTCCAATACGCTTACGGAATTTGAGATATTTTGTGATTATGGAATAAGTACAAATGTATGGTTACGACTACGGCAACGCTCGCTTACGTGTTATGAAATCCCGGCTGCTTTCAAGGCGCGAGTTGGAAGCCTTGTTGGACGTTGAGAGTCTACAGGGTTTGATTGCCTCCCTCACTAGGACAGCTTACCGCAAACCGGTTGAAGCCGCCCTGGCACGAACCAGTGGTATGGACTGCATCGCTGAAGCCCTCCGCAATGATTTGATCAACACCTTGGGAAAGGTTAATAAGTTCTACCGCGGTCATACACGGGAAATGACTGCCATCGTCATGCGAAGCTATGATGTCCACAACCTCAAAGCTGTCTTGCGCGGCTTGGACACAAATGCGCCACCTGGCGAGATACTCGACACATTGCTGCCCATAGGCGAACTGGAATATGACTTACTGGTTGAATTGGCGCGCACTCCGGGACCACGAGTATGTATTGATCTGCTTGCCAGTATGGGCTTGATGTATGCCCGTCCACTTCTCGTGCTGCGTGCCGAGCATCCGGGTGCGGAAACTGCTGAAATGGAATTGGCGTTAGATAAATGGTATTTCCGGGAAGCCTTTTTGACCCTCCAAAGCATCCGCCGTGACGGGAGTGTACTGCTCTCTGCCATACAGCTTGAAGCTGACTTGGCTAATATGCTCACCTTGCTTCGATTTGCTAATGTGCCCGCCGAACGCAAGTTGCTTCGCGAATGGCTTGACACCGAGGAACTTGAGTACCTTTTCGTAGGTCCAGGAAGTTTGCCATTTTCGTTGTTGGCGCGCGCTGGTGGTCAGGATTCAGTGGATGCAGCCGTAGAGATCCTGTCAGGAACGCCTTACGAACCACAACTGAATGCCGGACTGGCCAAATTCTCAGAATCTGCCCGGTTGAGTGATTTCGAAAAGCAGTTCCTCCGCTTTCGTGTTGAATGGATGGCCAACCAAATACAGCGAGACCCTTTGGGTATCGGCGTGCTGCTTGGTTATATTGCCTTGAAGATCAACGAGATTAGAAACATTCGTTGGATAGCACAAGGCATAAGCCTTGGATTAACCGCAGATTCAATTCGCGCTGAATTGGAGATTGCAACATGAGTCGTCTGATCGTTGTCACTCGCCCTGCCCTGGTTACCGGATTTCAACTGGCTGGGGTAGACGCTTACGGGGCGGATGATGTGGAAACCGCCCAGGAGCTAATTAACGGCTGGCTGGAAGCCGGTGAGGTAGGTTTGCTGGCGATTGATGATGGTCTGCTGGTGCGCATGGACCCTGCTTTTGTCAAACATCTGGACTCCTGCGACCAATTACCATATCTGGCTATCCCAGGGGGACAGTCTTTAGGACCCGAAGCATCCCGTAGGTACCGGATTGCAGAGATGATTCGCAGGGCAATTGGATTTCACGTCACTTTTAAAGGTGAAGAGACCGAGGGCAGTAAATAATGAGCGGGATGAATAGCAACACCGGAGAAATAATTCGCATCGCTGGACCGGTGGTTGGGGCGAGAGGATTGGAAGCAATTCGTCTGTTTGACGTGGTCCATGTCGGAGAGATGGGCCTGATAGGAGAGGTGATTCGTCTTACGGGCAACACAGCCATCATTCAGGTATACGAAGACACCTCCGGCGTCCGCGTGGGAGAACCGGTTCAAAATACCAGTCTTCCGCTGGTCGCCCATCTAGGGCCGGGATTACTGGGTATGGTGTATGATGGCTTGCAACGACCCCTTAAAACTCTTGCCGATATGAGTGGGGATTTCATCCACCGGGGTGTGAGCGCTTCACCTTTACCTGAAGACATTCGTTGGAAATTTACCCCATGCGTCCAGATTGGAGAGTATGTTAACTCAGGGGATGTATTGGGCAGCGTGCCTGAGTCGCAGACTATTGATCACCGGATTATGGTGCCGCCTGGACAGCGTGGGCGAGTGATCGAGATTCGCGATGGTAATTTCAAGCCCAGCGAGGTGGTGGCTTCAATTGATTTGGAAGGCGACCATATAAACGGGCACCAGGAAATCACGCTCATCAGTCGCTGGCCGGTGCGCCGGCCACGTCCCGTACAAACCCGGCTTACCCCTAACAGACCTCTCATTACCGGCACTCGCATCATAGATACTCTTTTCCCGATGGCTAAAGGCGGCTCAGCTATCATCCCGGGTGGCTTCGGAACAGGCAAGACCGTGGTTGAACACAGCCTGGCTCGTTGGGCAGAGGCTGACGTTGTGGTTTATGTAGGCTGCGGCGAGCGAGGCAACGAGATGACCGAAGTCTTGGAAGAGTTTCCCACGCTGGAAGATCCTCGCAGCGGCGCGCCTCTGATGGAGCGCACCGTATTGATTGCCAACACCTCCAATATGCCGGTCGCAGCCCGCGAGGCCAGCATTTACACTGGGATTACGATCGCCGAATATTACCGTGATATGGGTTACGACGTGCTACTTCTTGCCGATTCGACTTCTCGCTGGGGAGAGGCGCTGCGAGAGATTTCAGGACGGTTGGAGGAAATGCCTGGCGAGGAAGGATACCCGGCTTACCTGGCGGCTCGACTGGCAGAATTTTACGAACGTTCGGGACGTATCATCTGTTTGGGTAAATCGGGGGAGTCCAATGGAGGGCACCGGACGGGTTCAGTGTCAGTGGTGGGGGCTGTATCTCCGCCCGGAGGCGATTTTTCCGAACCCATGACCCAGAACTCCATGCGGGTGGCGGGTACATTTTGGGCGTTGGACTATGACCTCTCACGGCGTCGCCACTTTCCGGCGATCAATTGGACGCGTAGTTATTCATTATACAATTTCAACGAATGGTATTCCGGTCAAGTGGCTAGCGATTGGGTTGAGCTGACCGCAGAAGCTATGGCTTTGCTGCAGCGCGAGGTTGAATTGCTCGAAATCGTCCAACTAGTTGGACCTGACGCCCTGGCTGAGGCGGAACGGGCTGTCCTGGTCGTGGCTCGCATGCTGCGCGAAGACTTCCTGCAACAATCCGCTTATCACGAAGTGGATCGCTTTTGCACTCTCGAGAAAGCCTATTGGATGCTCAGAGCAATTATGACCTTTTATCACTGCACCCAAACTGCCCTGGAGGCTGATCTGCCCCTGGTAGAGATAATGAACCTTGCGGTGGTTGCCGATATTGCCCGCATGAAGGAACTGCGGGTGGATGAAGCAAAAACAACTATCAACGCCATAATGGATCGCGTGCGCTTAAGTTTTTCAGAACTGGGAGTGGACTGATATGTTGAAAACGATCCCGATACCGAACATGGTGACAAAGGAATATCGTACCCTCTCCCAGGTAAAAGGTCCGTTGATCTTTGTTGATCGCATTGCAGACGTGGCCTACAATGAGATTGTAGAGATTATTACTCCGGACGGAGAAGTACGCCTGGGTCAGGTGCTGGAAGTAGACATACAACGCTGCATGGTTCGTGTCTTTGTCGGTACAGCTGGTCTGGACCTAGACAACACGCGAGTACGCTTTACAGGGGATGTGGCTCGGCTGGATGTGGCGCTTTCAATGTTGGGACGTATGCTAGACAGTTCGGGACGTCCCATGGATGGTGGCCCCTTTATTATTCCAGAAGCCTCCCTGGACATTAACGGATTTCCGATCAACCCATCTGTGCGCACACATCCCAGTGAATTTATTCAGACCGGCGTTTCAGCGATCGATGGTCTTAACACGCTAACGCGCGGTCAGAAATTGCCCATTTTCTCCGGCGCCGGGTTGCCCGCCAACGAATTGGCTGCCCAGATCGCATCTCAAGCTAGGGTCGTGGGAGAAAAAGGTGAGATCAGCGAACCTTTTGCAGTGGTGTTTGCAGCGATAGGTATAACCCACCGCGAGGCCTCATACTTTATGGAACAATTTAAGGCCAGCTATGCGATGGACAGAACAGTACTGTTTATCAACCGCGCAGATGACCCCACAATAGAGCGTCTGCTCACGCCGCGCGCTGCCTTGACCGCGGCTGAATACCTCGCATTCACCCATCACCGCCATGTATTGGTCATCCTGACTGACATGACCAACTACTGCGAATCCCTGCGCGAAATCGCTGCTGCCAGTGAGGAGGTACCAGGTCGGCGTGGCTACCCGGGCTATATGTATTCAGACCTGGCCAGTCTATACGAGCGCGCCGGGAGAATTCGTGACAACCCAGGTTCAGTCACCCAATTGGTGATTTTAACCATGCCAGACGACGACATCACCCATCCCATCCCAGATCTCACCGGATACATCACCGAGGGGCAAATCGTGCTCAGCCGGGACCTACACCGCAAAGGAATTTATCCACCCGTTGACGTTCTGCCCTCCCTCTCCCGCCTTATGAACGCCGGCATTGGAAAGGGCAAAACACGACCCGACCATCGCTCTATCGCAGATCAACTATATGCCCTTTATGCGGAAGGTCGGGACCTACGCCGCCTGGTAGCCATCATTGGCGAGACAGCTCTGTCCGATAACGACCGCCGGGTTCTGGCTTTTGCCATGCGCTTTGAAGAGAAGTTCGTTGGGCAGGGCATGACAGATCGCGATGTAAAGGATACGCTCGACCTGGCTTGGGATCTACTAGGACCAATGCCCGTCGAACTACTGAAACGTGTCCCCCAGGAGTTG
>Ga0209986_10004221_pt1 | contig 12256 bp, 12 predicted proteins | sample BlataG_FD_183168 | JGI IMG/M metagenome (GOLD analysis project Ga0209986, IMG submission 183168) | Deep subsurface microbial communities from Black Sea to uncover new lineages of life (NeLLi) - Black_00105 metaG (SPAdes) (version 2) | ecosystem: Environmental > Aquatic > Marine > Oceanic >...
CATTTCTTGGCCCTTACCTTCCATAGTGGGAAAGCCGCTCTTACGCTTCTGCTAACAATGGCGAGGATTGCAGCTATTGACAACATACAGAGGGATGGCCTACTATCTGTCGCTGAGAAAGGAGGGTTAAATGCAAGCGTACTGCATGAAGTGCCGTGCCAAGAAAGAAATCAAAGATCCCAGAAGAATCACGATGAAGAACGGCAGACCGGCAACTCAGGGCCTCTGCCCTACCTGCGGCACGAAAGTATTCAGAATCGGCAAGAGTTAGGCTTACAGCAACACGGCCACACGGGGCTGAGAAGGGCTGGGCTTCCCGGTAGCGGGAAGTCCCAGGCCTTTCGTTTCGTAGATGACGCTTGACAGGCCATGATGACCCCTGCTGCGATTTCAGGCGGTCGGGCTTGCATCTCACAGGTATCAGACAGCCGGAGCGGTCTCAGGCGGGGCCGCAACTATTCAGCCTGCCTCTGCATAGATCTCTTCAGCTACGACGGGCAGTTGTACGGTGAAGACAGATCCCTTGCCAAGCTGGCTTCTGACATCAATCCGGCCGTTGTGCTCGGTAACAATGCCGTAACAAACACTGAGGCCAAGCCCTGTCCCCTGCCCAATCCCCCGGGTGCTAAAGAAAGGATCAAAGAGATGAATCAGGTTAGCCGGGGCGATCCCCGGACCATCATCGGTAAATGATACCTGGATCATGTCACTTATCTGCTCCGTCATGATCAGGAGGTTGCCTCTGCCGTGAGCCAGTCTCATCTCCGTCTCAGCGTTGACGATCAGATTGAGAAATGCCTGTTGCAGCAGAGCGGCGTCAGCCATGGTGGAGGGCAACGCAGAATCAAGCTGCGTAGTTACGGTTATGTTACTATCGTCCAGCGGATGGGCGCGCATCTCCAGAGTAGCTTCTATTAAGTCGTTAGCATTGGTATAAGTTCGCCGCAGCTTCTGCTGTCTGGCAAATGTGAGCAGATTCTTCATAATATCAGCTACACGTTGCGCGTTCTCGCTGACTCTCTTGGCATCTTCTCTGGCATCATCAGGAATATCCGCGTAGGCCAGCATTTGGGCGAAACCGATGACACTGGTCAGCGGATTGTTTATCTCGTGGGCAATACCTTCCACCATCAGCCCCAGTGAGGCCAGACGGCTGGATAGATTCAGCTGTAGCTGAAGCCGTCTTTCTCTCTGCTCCGCCTGCTTGCGTTCTATGGCATAGCGTATGGTACGTCTCAGCAAGTGCGTATCAACTTGTCCCTTTATCAAGTAATCCTGGGCTCCTTCGTTGACTGCCTGGACTCCGATCATCTCATCGTTGAGGCCGGTTAGCACCACTATGGGCAGCTCCGTTGCTTGAGCATAGATCTTCCTCAGTGTTTCTAGGCCCTGGCTATCAGGGAGGCCCAGGTCCAGAAGAATCACTTCGACCTTGTTCTGACCTAAGTACTCGATTGCGGCCTGTAACCGATCAGCGTATTGCACATCGAAGGTTATACCGCTGACCTCAGCCAGCATCTCACGGATCAGACGCCTGTCGCCAGGGTTATCCTCAACTAGTAGTGTGCTGACAGATTTGCTACTCAATTAGCAGTCCTCCGTCGACGATTCACAATGGTCAGCCAGAAGTTAGTGATGGACTTCACCAGTCTGATGAACTGTTCCAGGTCAATTGGCTTGGTGACATAGCAATTCGCATGCAGGTTGTAGGTCTTAACAATGTCCTCTATATCATGTGAGCCTGTAAGTATCACTACGGGAATGTCCTTGAGCGCCCTGTCTTCCTTGATTTCTGCCAGTACCTGCAAACCGCCCATCCTGGGCATGTCCAGATCAAGCAGGATGAGGTCGGGGCGGGGCGCATGGCCATACTTTCCCTGTCTGCGCAGGAAAGCAATAGCCTCCGCACCATCCCTCGCCGTATGCAGACTGTTCTGCATCCCTCCATCATTGAGAGCTTCCACGGTAAGCCGCACGTCTCCCGGGTTGTCGTCAACGATGAGAATGTCAGCAGACCGCCTGGCTGTTTGAGTGCTCACGCAGATTCACCTCCAGCCATGTTGATCGTGAAATAGAATGTTGAGCCTTTCCCGGGCTGCGATTGAACAGAGATATGGCCTCCGTGTCGCTCCACAATCTTCTTGCAGATCGCCAGTCCCATACCGGTTCCCGGATACTCCTCTGTGGTATGCAGGCGTCTGAAAATCTCAAAGACACTCTGGCTATGCTGAGGATCAATGCCAATACCGTTATCTTGGACGGAGAAAGTCACCACGTGCTGCCTCCTCTGAGCCGAAATCAGGACCTGCAGCGGTTCCTCCCGGCGAAACTTAATCGCGTTGCCGATCAGATTCTGAAACAACCGCACTAGCTGCCCCTCGTCACCCAGCACCGTGGGTAGGACATCATAGCTCACCATCGCTCCGCATTCTTCAATCGCTATCTTCAGATTAGCCATCGCCTGGTCGACCACATGTTCGCAGTTAACCAGACTGAAAGGCTTGCCACGTGTGCCTACACGGGAATACTCCAGGAGTTCGTGCAGCAGGGTTTGCATCCTCTTGGCACCCTCCACAGCGTAGGAAATGAACTCGTCGGCATCAGCATCTAGCTTGTTCCTGTAGCGCTTAGCCAATAGTTGAGTATAGCTCGAAACCATGCGCAGCGGCTCTTGCAGATCGTGTGAGATCACATAAGCGAACTGCTCTAGCTCGGCATTAGAACGCTGTGTCTCGAGCGTAGACTGCCTCAATCTCTCCTCCACCAGCTTGCGCTCAGTCACGTCTATGAGACTCCCCAGAGTTGCGCGTTTCCTCTGGTATAATACGGGCGCAACTGTTTCCATAACCCACTTGATCTTGGCCTGCTTGGTAACAATCCTGAATTCGTACCCCAGAGAGCATTCTCCCTTCAGCATCCTCAGGGCATTTTCGCGAACAATGTCTCTATCCTCGGCAAGGACAAAACCCAGAGAGGGTCTCCCGATCAGTTCATCTTCCTCGTAACCCGAAATATAGGCCAGCTGGCGATTGACAAGTCGGAACTGCCCGTTCTGGACAATGTAGGTGCCGATCGGTGAGCGGTAGAACAATGCCCGGAATAGTTCCTTCGATTGCTTGCTCTCGTCTGCCATCGCTTCTGGCTTGGCAGTTTGCTGGTTCATTTCCAACATTTGACTCATGATTTGTCGATTACCCTCATCTATTGTCCGTTCGCCACTATAGACCGGAGAAGGGTTTCATGGGTGAGTTAGTACCCTGGCCGGTTCTCAAATACCTCTCTCCAATCATCTGTTACTCAGAAGCCGTCTGTTCGGTCAAGGGCGGTGCTGACAGTATTAGCCGTCTCGTTTCTTCAAGCAAAGATTCGCGGGTGAATGGCTTGGTTATGTATCCGTCGGCACCCATCTCCTGGGCAAACTTCTTGTTCAGTTCATGGTCTATGGCAGTGAGCATAACCACCGGGATTCCCTTCGTTGTCTGATCGCTCTTGATTCTAAGACAGGCGGCATAACCGTCCAGCCTTGGCATCATAAGGTCCATCAAGATAAGCGCCGGTTGCTGTCCTTTCGCGATGTCCACTGCTTCCTCCCCATCGGCTGCCTCGAGGACGGTATACTCTTCTCCCAGCATTCTGCTTACGATTAGTCTTACCATCTGTTCGTCATCAGCTATAAGTATTTTCTGCTTGTCCATTTGCTCCTCTCCTATGCTCAAGCCAGGTTAGCGACCGTGTCCTGAGGCACAGTTGTTTCACTTCGGGACTGAAGAAGCTTCTGCAGTTTCGCCGGGTCCCTGCTCTTCATTAAGGCGTCTTCTCGCGTGACTATCTGCCTGGTTACCAGATCAACCAACGCCTGGTCTAGCGTCTGCATCCCCTCCGGTCTACTCACCTCCATGGTCACGGGTATTTCGAATACCTTCTCGTCACGGATATATTTTCTGATCGTGTGGCTGGCCAGCATTATCTCAAAGGCGGCTATTCGCCCTCCATCAATGCGGGGGACGAGAGCCTGTGAGATCACCGCCTCTATTACCTGTGACAGTTGTATTCTGATTTGCTGTTGCTGACCATGAGGGAAGACGTCAATTATGCGGTCGATAGACTGGGGAGCGTCGAGAGTATGCAGCGTACCGAGCACCAGATGCCCTGTCTCAGCAGCCGTGATAGCTGTACTTATCGTGTCCAGGTCGCGCATCTCCCCGATGACGATTACGTCCGCGTCGTGGCGGAGAGCGTGTATCACTGCCGTGGCGAATGACTTAGTGTCATCGCCCAGGTCTCGCTGCCGGATAAGGCACTTCTTGTTACTGAATATAAACTCAATAGGGTCTTCAATAGTAATGACGTTTTTCCTCGCATTCTCATTAAGATGCCTGAGCATCGCTGCCATGGTAGTTGACTTACCACTACCGGAAGGACCGGTTATCAAGATAATACCTCTCGGCCTGAGTATTAGCTCCTTGAAAATCTGGGGCAGTCCCCATTCATCAATGGACGGGGTATAAAACGGCACAAACCGGAAGGCAAGACTGATGACGCCTCTCTGTCGCAATACGTTGACCCGGAATCGTGCTAACCCCGGAACGGCATAGGCAAAATCCAGTTCCCATTCTCTATCGAAAACTGCCCTCTGTTCCTCAGTAGCGACCTGCTCCAGGGCGAGCTCAATATCCTTAGCCCTCATTGGCGGCAAATCCATCTGTGGTATCAGCGCGCCATCGATACGGAGCACCGGCGGGCTCGGCACCGTAAGGTGCAAGTCCGAAGCCCCCTTATTGACCATTAGCTTGAGAAGCTCGTTTACCTGCATTCCGATAACCCCGTCATCTAATAATACCTAGCCATCACTAAATTCGATAGTTTCTACGTTCCAAACCCAACAAGGTCCAGCGATTCCGATTTTCGACTCATTATTCTGAGAAAAGCCTCGGCTACCGCAGGGTCAAACTGGGTCATCATACAACGTTTGATTTCATTCACGGCTTCTTCTCTCGGCATTGCCGGTCGATAGGGACGGTCGGACGTCATGGCGTCAAAGGCATCGGCCACAGCCAGGATCCTGGCTGCCAGCGGTATCTCCCTGCCCGCTATCACCTGATGGAGCCCGCTGCCGTCATAGTGATCATGGTGGTGCTCAATCATCTCGACCACTCTCTCATTCACCACGGGCTGAACAATGCCTGCGCCGACGTGAGCGTGAATCATGATGTGCTCGTATTCTTCCTGTGTCAGCCTGCCCGGTTTATTCTGGATAAGCTGGTCAATCGCAATCTTCCCTACGTCGTGGAGCAGACTGCCCCAGCGCAGGTCCTCCATGTCATCTGCGGAGAGGTCGAGTTCATCGCCCAGAGCTAATGCTGTCTCGGTCACCCGGCGGGAATGCCCGCCGGTATACCTGTCCTTAGCTTCAAGTGCGCACACGAGTGCCTCGATGGCGCCCAGGAAGAGCTTTCTGATTTCTCCCGTCTGCTCCTCAACCTTCTCCTCCAGGTATTGCTGGTACTCCCTGATCTTGAGTTGCAGATGTCTTTTCTCCAGGGCCCTCTGTACACCTAGCACGACTTCCTCCAGGTTGAAAGGCTTGCAGATGTAGTCATCAGCACCCTGCTTCAGGCACTGGATGGCAACACTAACCTCGGTCACAGCCGTAGCCATAATCACTGCCGTGTCGGGGTGGCCCATCTTTATCTCGGGGAGGAGTTCAATTCCTGATTTGCCCGGCATCTTGATATCCAGGATAACCAGAGAAGTCGAGTTGGCTGCCAATCTGTCCAGTGCCTGCTCGGCACTGCCAGCTTCCTCACACCGGTAGCCTTCTCGTGATAGTTTACGGTGCAGGAGCTGCCTGATGGCAGCCTCATCGTCGACGATAAGCAATGTTTCGCACCCTGAAGTGCTTGTCTCGCTGGCGTCAGCCTGTGTCATAGTGTACCCCCGCTATGATTAGAATCGTTAATGGGCAGTTCGATAAAGAAGGTGGCCCCTTTGCCCATTTGGCTCCTGGCATAGATCCGCCCACCATGCTCGGTCACTATACCGTGGCAGATGCTCAGACCAAGACCGGTCCCCTTGCCCGCTTGCTTGGTGGTGAAAAAAGGGTTGAAGATCTGACTCAGGTCCTCCTCTGGTATACCCGGGCCATCGTCAGCCACCGAAATGACTATAGTGCTGTTTCGCCTTTTGGCGGCAATGGTCAGGGTGCCGCTCCTGTGCACCTCAGTCATGAAATACTCGGCATTGATTATGAGATTGAGTAGAACCTGCTGCATCTGGAAATAGTCAACCACGATTTCCGGGAGGCCGGTGGCAAACTGCTTCTTGACTTGGATATTGTTCAGTTTCTGTTCGTAGGCGCGCAATCTCAACACGTCCTCAACAATGACGTCTATCCTGTTAGGCTGTTTCACCGGGGCGTGCTTTCGGGCAAATGTAAGGAGGTTCTTCGTCACCTCAGCAGCACGTCGAGCCTCGCTGTAGATAAGCTCGAGATCATCACGGATGTCGTCCGGAACATCCCTTTCCATGAGTAGCTGGGAGAAACCGATAACGCTCGTGAGGGGATTGTTAAGCTCATGAGCAGTGCCGGCTGCCAGTTCGCCGATGGAGGCCAGCCGGTCGGCCATCATCAATTGCAGGGACTGCTGCTTGCGCTCAGTAATGTCCCTGGCAATATGGACGATGCCTGTCATCTCACCTCTTTCAGCGAAGATGGGTGACGTGGTCAGTTCAAGACAAATACCATTATCGGGTCTCAGAAACTCCACTCCGGCTGGTTTTCCCGTTTGTAGCGTTTCCTGATGAGGGCAACCCGGCACAGGTTCTTTGGTGCCGTGCACAACCTCGTAGCAGTGCTTACCGACGATTTGAGGGGGACTCATGCCAAAACGATCAACAAACGCCTTGTTGACCCGGCGAAGACGGAAGTCGTTGCTATGAATAGAAACAGCGTCACTGATGGAATCGAAGGTCTGTCTCCACTCCTCGGCTGCCTGCGTTATGTCTCTTTCCATCTCCTTTCGTCTGCTGATGTCGCTGTATATGACGTATATGCCCACCAATTCGCCCTCAAGACGAAGAGGATAGCCGACTATGGAAACATCTACCAGGCTGCCGTCCTTGCGTCGTCTCACCTCTTCTTCCCGAACGAGCCTGCCGTGCAAGACCACCTGAGACAAGGCGGAAGCTTCCTTCTGGCAGTCTTCAGGGATAACGAGTTCGTTGATAGGCCGGCCTGTGATCTCTCCGGCGCAGTAGCCAAAAAGCTTCTCGAAGCCCTTGTTGGCTTGAACCACCCGCTCATCGGTGTCCAGCATGACGATAGCGTCTGGGGAGTTCTCAAAGAGTTGCTGGAACTGTGCTCTCTGAAGCTTGAGCGCCTCCTCCGCCCGCTTGCGCTCCGTAATGTCTTCGAGAATGCCGTCGAAATACAGAACCCGTCCCTCGTCATCTCTTATCGGCACCGTCACTTCGAACACGATGATTTCACTGCCATCCTTTTTCTTACAACGTGTCTCTCTCTCAAATGCGCGGTCGGTCGACTCAAGTTCCCTGATTGCCTCGTCTCTTTCCTCCGCGCTACAGTAGAGTTCGTAGACATCGATGTGGAGCAATTCCTCACGTGAGTATCCGGTGATTTGCTCCAGAGCCGGGTTGACCTCAAGAAACTTGCCCCTTGGCCCCGGCGTGCTCCGGAATATCCCCTGGTTCACATTGTTCACCAGGCTGCGGTACCTTTCTTCGCTCTCCTGCACAGCCTCTTCGGCCTGTTTACGCTCGGTGACATCACGGGCAACACCGCGAAACCCCACAATATCGCCGTTGTCATTTCGCAGAGGGGAGACCGAGGTGTCGACGAACCAGGGGCTGCCATCTCTGTGCATGATTTGCCAGGCAAAGCCCTTGTTTGGCCTGCCGATGCGGTACACTTCATTGAAGACCCGAAATACCGACTGTATTTCCTCTTCAACTGCGAAGCCTTTATAGCTCATGCCAATCAGTTCTTCCCTCGAGTATCCCAGATTGCGACACACCGCACTGTTGACAAATATGAAGTGTCCGCCGAGGTCGACCTCGAAATAGCTATCTTGCATCTCCTCCAGTATGGCCCGGTATCTCTCTTCGGACTGCCTCAGCGCTTCCTGAGAACGCTTGCGTTCTGTGACGTCCCGGGAAACACCTCGAAACCCGATGATCTCGCCTCTCTCGTTCTGCAAGGGGAAGACCGAGTCTTCGACGAATACCCGTGTCCCATCCTTGCGGATGTTCTCTAAGGGAAGCCATTTTGCCGGCTCGCCGGTTCCATAGACGCTGTTCCAGACCGTGCGTCTTCTCTCAGCATCATCTCCAGGCGTATAGGCCTGATAGTTCATTCCTATCAGCTCTTCCCGCGAATACCCGAGGAGGCGACACATGGCATCGTTGACAAATGTGAAACTGCCGGCAAGGTCTTGCTCATAGTAGCCGCTTTCCATCTCATCAAGAATAGTGCGGTATCTCTCCTCAGACCGCCTCAGTGCCTCCTCTGCCTCCTTGCGCTCGGTGATATCCATGTAGTTCACGAGCGCGGCCCGTTTCCCGCGATACTGAATGGAGCTGACCGTCTGCATTGCCCACTTGATGCTGCCGTCCTTGCAGACCACCCTGAATTGAGACAGGGAGGGAGTTTCTCCTCTCAGCATCTTGATGGTGTTCTCCCTGACCAAATCTGTGTCTTCGGGAACGACAATCTCAAGAGAATCCCTACCCTCCAGTTCATGTGCGCTGTAACCGGTGAAGGTCAGGAAGGCGGGATTGACATAGCAGAACCTTCCTTCCTGTATGATACAGACTCCGACTGGCGATTTGTCGCCCAGAACCGTTAACAGGTCTTCTATGTCCACTCGCTCGATTGCTGATTTCATATGGCTACTTGCTTAGCCTCTCCATTCGTCACAATAACACGGCTAGTCTTCCTCCTGATGGTCTCTACCTGATGCGTGGTGAACAGCCTCCAGCCGCGCCAGTCCCGATATTCGATATCTGAGATCATCCCTTCCTTCAACCACCTGAAGAGTGTGTTCCGGCTGATGCCGACCATCCGGCAGACCTCAGCCGTGCGGTAATAAGTCTCGTCGTTAACAATAACGGGCATATCTTCTTTTCCTGATACTACTCGGGTATACCACAGTATGATGATTGTCCTGGCAAGCGTCAATCACCCATCGGTAATGGCGATAAAGTCCTGGTGGGTCCGGCGGTTCACCAAATGCCAGGAGGCGGGGATGAACGCCACCGCTACGGAGTGTTCGTAGGGGCAGGCCTGAGTTTCCGCTAACCAAATCGGCCAGAAGGTGTTATAATCAGGCTGACTTCATCACCTAACCTATCTGAGATCATCATGAGCTATGCGATGAGAAAGAAGATAGTCCTCATCGGCTTGGTGGCGGTTTTTGTCTTTCTCGGTGTGTTCTGTTACAAGACCTGGTTTGCCGCCTTCTTAATCACCAAGTTCCTCAGTGGCCGGATGGAGGGCAAACAGGGAATCGTCAGGTCGATAGTCATACCCTGGCGAGAGTATCGGCTTCATCTGCACCACTGGTTTCTGGCCCTGGTTGTGGGGGGAGCATTCCTGGCAAAGGGCTTTTACATCCTGACGCCGGAAGTCTTCTACGGCTTCCTCTCCGCCATCATCTTCCAGGGGGTGTATTGCTACGAAGATTGGTACCGGATCATAAAGCGGGAAAGCGTCCTGCCTACTCTGGAACCGCAGATGTCTGTAGCTGCTGGCAGTGAGCCAGCACTGTGAATCATTCATACATAGGCTGCTTAGAAATGTAGTGCGAGGCTTTAGCCTCGTGCCGCACAACCCTAAGGTCGCACTACATATTCTGTATTTCCCTGTCGAGGATAAGGCACATTTGCCGGGCGTTGACAACTGCTTTATCCTCGTAGCAATTGTTGAAGAGAATGTGCATCTCTTTCGTCCGGCGGGCCAGTTCGTCAATCCCGTTCGCCCACAGCTTGAGTTCTTCCTCCGAGTAGAGGTAGTTGAACCGCTCGGCGGTACTGATACCTTTCTTCTCCCAGGTCTCTCTGTTCCGCCCGTGAAACCGAACCAGTCCTATATCCGAGGTCGCTTCGGCAACGGGCGGCACACTTGACCTGAACCCCTGGGGCTCGTCAACGCACACAAACGGCAGGTCGTTGCGCCTGAGGAAATCAAGAGTCATGGCCCGATTCTTCTCGCTGAGCCATACATTGTTCCTGAACTCCATGGCGATGCGGTACTGCCTCAATCTCTCTCTGCACATCAGGATGTAGTCAAGTTGCTGCGAGCCAGGATAGAACCAAGGCGGAAACTGAAAGAGCACAACACCGAGCTTGCCAACCGTATCCAGCGGGAGCAGCGCGGCCTCGAATCTTTGCCATAGTTCATCCGCCAGTTCAGCGGGAAGGTCGCGATAGTACAAGTTTCCCTTTTGCCGCAACTCAGGAGCCAGTTTGTCCCTTAGGTTCTTGGGCAGCGAACTGAGAGGTGTAGGATGCTGAGTGAATACCCTGAAAGCCTTGAAATCAAACAGGAAGCCGTCGGGCGTCCGCTCTGCCCAGAGATAGCCATTCCTTTCATTGGGCAGCGCGTAATAGCTGCTATCTACTTCAACGAGGTCGAACTGACCGGTGTAATGCTTAAGGCGGGCTTCGGCGGATTGTGCAGAATCAGGGTAAAAGCGTCCGGAACTGACCAGCGTAGGGTCGGTCCAGGAACAGGTACCTATGCGGATTCTTCCCATTTCAGCCAATGCCCGTGGAGCCGTGGCCTTGTGCCCCCCTTTCCGTAGGCGTAAGCTCGTCAGCCACCGCCATAGGCAGGTCGGCCAGCTTGCCTATGACCAGCTGAGCTATCCTGTCACCATGCTTGATCTCAAAGCTATTGCCTTGCCCCAGAACATACATCGTTACCATGACCTCGCCTCTATAGTCGCTATCCACCGTGCCTAAGGCAACCATGACGCCCTTTGCCGATAGACCGGATCTGGGTCTTACTTGAGCATCGTAACCTCGAGGTACTTCTACTGCAATGCCTGTCCCAATCAGCTTCGGCTTCTCCTGGAGCACGATCCGTCCCTCCCCCTCTTTGATACAGGCAAACAGGTCGAGCCCGGAGGCGCCTTCCGTGGCGCACAGGGGGAAGCGGGCATGGCGGTATAGTTTCTTGATTCTCAAGGTCGGGCCGTCGCCGGGCGTATCGTGGTGCTGTGCTTGTTTGTCCACTCTGCTGTCATTTTACTCCGGGCTCGAGATCAGGGCAACGGAAGGCTGCATGAGCTAATCCGGGTAGGCCGAGTGGGGTTCAGACAGGACATGCTGCCTGTCCTCTTCATCTCGAAGCGGGATTAGCGTCTGGGCAATGATATTCAGGATGTCATCCCGCCTCTGAATGATTCCTTCGACCACGATCAGTGGCTCGAGCTTGAAAACCTGCCGGTAATTCTGATACACATCTGGTTTGATTACTACGTTTACCATCCCCTCCTCATCCTCCAGCGTCATAAAGGCAAAACCCTTGGCAGTGGCAGGTCTCTGTCTGGTGATGACATAGCCGGCTAACCTTACCCGGGTATTGGGCAAAAGTCGGGCAATCTCAGAGCTTTTAAGCAGGCCATCCCTGGATATGCCTTTTCTCAGTACCTGCATGGGATGGTGTTTTGCGGATAATCCCTGCACTTCATAATCTACTTTCATCGCCTCGAGTTCAGTGAAGTCAGGCAGGGAAACCCTGGTATGGCTGAATTCCAAGGGCAGTTCCCCCGGGCCTTTCTTCTCCAGGAGACCGAGCTGCCACAATAACTGCCTCTTCTGGCAGCCATCCGCCTGCCTGCTCGCCGTATCTGCTCGCCGTACCCGCCTGCCAGGCCCTGGCGGGCAGGTGACTTCAGCAGGCGAGAGACTTAGGCAGGCGAGCCCGGCCCTGGCGGGCAGGAAAGAATCAAAGGCACCGGCCAGGATGAGGTTTTCCACGGACTTCCTCTCCAACCTGGTTCTAAGATAGAAATCTGCCAGCGAAAGATAAGGTGTCCTCTCCCTTTCTACTACTATCTGGCTCATGGCTTTCTCTCCCAACTTCTTTACATACATAAAACCGAGCCTGACTCTACCACCTTCAATGGTGCATCTGACGCCGCTTCTGTTGATGTCTGCGGGTAATACATCAACTCCATGTCTCTTGGCATCCCGCACAATGACCTCCGGAGCGTAAAACCCCATGGGCTGGTTA
>Ga0209986_10004222_pt1 | contig 12253 bp, 10 predicted proteins | sample BlataG_FD_183168 | JGI IMG/M metagenome (GOLD analysis project Ga0209986, IMG submission 183168) | Deep subsurface microbial communities from Black Sea to uncover new lineages of life (NeLLi) - Black_00105 metaG (SPAdes) (version 2) | ecosystem: Environmental > Aquatic > Marine > Oceanic >...
TCGAAGGCGATATTCGATGTTCCATGCGTTGTCTGATTGACAACAATGTCCTCTTATGAGAATGACACAAGCACATGAAAAACAGTGCACAAAACCTGCAGCCAAAGCAGCAGCTGAAGGGGTGACACATATTTTCTCAGCCATAAAAATTGTTGAAAAAGCCCGGTTTAAAGCCATCTGCAGCTGTGCAGGCAACTTGTTCGTAAAGCGTGCTTTGAAGATAATTGGAGATTGCTGAAGGAATTCGATAGGTGCTATGTTGTTTCTTTAATCTCTGGGAATGTCATTAGTTGAACGTTTAGTGGTGTTTTGACAGCTTCTGATATGCGTGAAGCAATAACATTTTTTATGCTTCTATTGCTTGCTACATCGACGATTCTTTGTGTTATGATTCCATCAAAGATAGCCGTGTCTACATCCTTTATTTGTTGAAGTTTCTCCGCTAGTTGGCTTACTGGTAACCGTTCTATCTGCTCCATTTTCTCGTTCAGGAGGACAGCTTCTAAAGTGCCCTCTAGTTCTTTCGCTATTTGGACAATTTCTTTCGGAACCTCTATCTTTGGTTTTTCCTTTTTGGGTTTGGATGGTTCTTCAATAAGCTTCTTGTTTTTTAAAGCTTCAAATATTTCTCTGCAGTTCAAGTCCTCAACTTCTTTTCCTCTTGGTGCTCTGGTAACATATTTTATCGTCGCCACTTGCTGTAGCTCTTTTAGAATTAGGTCTCCGCCTCTGTCTCCATCGAGGAAGGCTGTTGATTCTTTTTCCTTGGAAATTCTTTTTATTGTTTCTGGGATTCTTGCTCCTTCCACAGCTATGATGTTGTATATTCCGCATCGCATTAGGTTGATTATATCAGCTCTTCCTTCAACAAGGATGATCTCTTTGGCACTGCTGACTTCCGGTCCAGCTGAAAGCTTTTCAGGTCCGTATTTCTCAACTTTTGCCACTTTCAATGTTTCTGCTACTTCTTTGAAGATCTCATCTACTGAGGGCATGGATTCAATAGTCCATTTATGCAGGATTTCTTTGGCTCTGCCGATTATCGCTTTTCTACGTGCCTGTCTAACATCCTCGATTTTTTCAAGGGTTACCTTTGCAGCGCAGGGACCAACTCTGTTTATGCTTTCTATACTTGCGGCAGTTAGCGAAGTGGAAACTCTATCCATGCTCGTCGGAATTGTTATTGTACCTGTAGTCTTGTCCTGCTTAGATTGCAATTGTATTTCTATTCTGCCTACTCTACCGGATTTCTGAAGCTCCCTTAGGTCAAGTTCTGGACTGAACAAGCCTTCTGTTTGTCCAAAAACAGCTCCTATGACATCTGGTTTTTCTACAACCCCGGTTATCTCGAACTTTGCTCGAATAACATACTTTATAGTAAACGTTTGGGATGAACCCATAATCGTACACCTCCAATGATTATGTTAAGTTAGTTTTGATCACGTGATAAGAGAACTGTAATCTCAAATCACGAGGTTATATTCTGACAGTCGCTCTATATTACTTTTATGAATTGTAAATCTTCCTCTTTAAGGTTTCCATGTAGCTTGAGAGGCCTTCAACATCCTTTACTTCTCGACCTACAATGCTTCGGAGTTTTTTCCAGATAACTGTGTTAGGCTTTATTCGCATCTTTTCCAAATGCTGTTTCAGCTTCTTTGTCCACTCCCTTCCGCGTCTGTCAAAATCCAATAAAAGAATGGCTTCTCGTGTTCCAGATGCTTCAATCTCAGAGACAACGTCCAACATGCATTTTCCGCTGGTTTTCGCCTCAACTATTTTTCCATCTATGGCCAGTGTCCTTAAGGTGTCAACGTCCTTCTTTCCTTCGACAATTATGGGTATTCCCTTTGTAGATTTTTGAGCTAACCTTTCCAAAGTCTGCAGGATTCTTTCTTCTTTCTCTTTAAGCCTTGAAGACATTTTTTTTACCTTGTTATTCTAGCGTTTTTCACAGCGTTCAAGCACTCTCTTGCTTCTTTGTTGTTTTTAAAGTATCTCCTAACCGGCTCAAGGGTTCTCGCCAGTTCTTCTGCCACTGCACCTTTGAGATCTTGCGGGTGCAAAACACCATGTTTATAGGCTTTTTCCAATTCTTGATAGCTTTGAAACTCCACTGTTCCGCCGAATTTTGCGGGTCGTTCAATTGTGAATGTTGCTCTTTCTCTGAAAATTACATATTTACATATATCTAGAATTGGGTTGAATTTCACAGTTTTTTCAGGGCAGAAAGCCTTCGCAATCTTCTGTCTTATTTCTTCAAGTGAGTCATAAATAAATACGCATGTTTCAGGCTTGCTCTTTGACATTTTAGCGGAAGACATGGCTTCTCTTTCTTTTCCTTCAGGAATTGGCCATAATGCTGGTTTCTCTAAACCCTGCAGCATGTGGTGATGAACACATACTGGTTTCCAGAAATCAAGTTTTTCTCCCAGCTCTCTGGCGACTACATTAGCATTACGTTGATCTAGACCCAACTGGCAAATCTTCACTTCTAAGTGAAATATGTCAGCCACCTGCATTGGCGTATATAAAAAGTCCGAAACATGATTTGCTTCAGTTTCCTTTCTTCCAGCGATTTCAAGTGTTCTTCTTGTTCTAGCTATCGTCAGGTTTTTTGCGATTGTTATTGTTTTTGCCCAGTAGCTCAAGTCGTTGTAAAGCTCATCTGAGTAGATGAACTCAACTTTGTCTTCTGGAACACCTAGAGCTATCCATGAATGCTTGAAAAGGTCAGCTGCCTTTCTAATTAGTTCAAGGTTGCCACCTAGTTTGTTGTTTAGCCAAGCATGCCAAGTGGACAGATAAGCCTTAAAGTGTACTCCAGCTTCCACAAAATCCTTCATTTTATACGCGCAAATAACACCTGTTCCCAGATGAACCAGCCCTGAAGGCTCCCAACCGTTATAGGCTACAGGATGCTCTTCAGTTTCCAGAAGATTTCTCAAATCGTCTACAGTCAAAACTTCTTCAGTTGGAGATCTGCAAATCAAATCAATTTTAGTCTCTATGTCCACATCTTTAACCTACCAATGTCAATATATCCTTTAACGTTGTATGAAGTCAAACTTAAAAGTTAGGTTGTCTCTGTGCAACATTTCACGTTCCATTGTTTAGCAGCTCGTTTCTAAGCATTTTCTTTACGGGTGTGCGTAGAGTTTCTGTTCCATGGTTTTCCGCGCCTATGGGTCCTTGGTTTGCTCGATGTGGCTCCATAAAGGCTTCTTTCACCAATACCTTTTCTGGGTTGTAGCCGAGTACCCGACATAGTTCAAGTCTTGATGCCCTTATTTTTGGTCTTATGCTGAGGTTGGCTGCGATGTAGATGTTGTGTAGGTACTCTGCCTTTCATTTGTATGTCGTGTTAGGTGCTGATTTCCAGTGATGCGTTCTAGGCAGTTACTGTTGAGGCACAGTTTGGTTAATGTATGAAAAAGCTTAATGGCACATTCCTAACTGATTCCTTCAATAATTTTTTGCGAAAATGAAGCAAGCTCTCTTAGTATTTACCAAAAAAAGGGAATTTGTGTTGTGTCAATGTAGGCTACGGGTAAATCTCATGCATCTACCACACTGCGTATTAACGTTGAAGAATTAAATTCCTCTATCAATTCTAAACCTTTATCTGTGGTTTTGTACGAAGTGCCATACTCTTTAATGAAATCACTGGCTTTCAGAAATCTAATGTATCTCGTGAGTTGTTCGTAACTCATAGAAAGCGAACTAAGTAACTGTGTTTTTTTTACTCCCCTCTTTGCAGCTTTTAGGATGGCTACAGAAATAACTAAGGCTCCTCTCCTCTTGGATGGAAAAGTTATGTTCATAACTCACCCAATAATATATAGATGTGTATTCTAGAAGATAAATCTACCGTGTGTGAGAAAAACTTCATTTTTATTCATTGTCTTTGGTCTGCCTTGCATAAAATAGGAGTCATTAGAGTTAATCTTTGTACTTAGTTTAACCTGAAATTTTTTTCGCGGGTGGTTGTCTCCCACGTAACCTATCCCTTAACTTCATTGTGGAGCCGTACGCTCACCTATGTTAAGAACTCTCAGCGTGGGATTTTGCCCGCGCCTACCGTGTTCCATGGTTGGGTAAACCCGCCTTCATAACAAGGCAAGCGCAAGGCTCGCCTTTTCTGTTGGGTCCGTCAGCATGGGGCTCTCCGCAAAGAGAGTTTCGGTAGGATTGTGCTCATTTCATCGCTGTTCTAAATATGTACTTTGTTCAAAATTAACTTTTCCTAGTTTTCACTTATGTAAGAAATGTTCAAGGCTTATTTCGAATCCGCAGACGGGGTTTTCTAATTCGAAGTTGTTTAGAACTTGTGGATGGATTTCACCTAGAAGGCCGATTTTCTTGTTTTGCGTTTGTATTGCTGCAACTCTTCCTTCTATAAAGCTTGGATTACTTGTCGGTTTCATTTTCCATCTGGGTAGGCCTAGATTAGTCAATAAAGCTTCCGCTATGGATTTTATTTCTGTGAGGTTGGCTATTGAATGTGACGACACTGTTGCCACTTGAAGATGTCTTTCAGAACGGCATTCCGCTTTCATATTGACCCTTATGATGTCTGAGACTTCAAAGATTCTTTGCGGGAAGCTATTGTGTTTGTTATCCATCAAATTCTGCATCAGAGATGGCAATAGGTTTGTTCTAGCTATGTTGTATTCTGAGGATGTTGGATTTGCAATTCTAATGGTTTTCTCCTGTTTTTTCCTCATTCTTTTGAATTGAATATTTTCGTTTGTTAGTATGAAATTCATTGCTTCTGTGAAGCCTAAACCTATCATTATCTGTCTAACAATGTTTTCCAGTCTTGTAGCTTTGTGAAGCCTGCCTGTTGTCATTGTTTTCGGTTTTGTAGGCTTAAGCCTGTAATAGCCATAACCAATGGCAACTTCTTCAACCAAGTCAACTTCATGTAAAATGTCAATTCGATAGGGCGGAATTTCAACCTGAATGATTCCGTTTTCCGTTTTTTCAGCGTTTAGTCTACACTTCTTCAAGCTTTCAACAATTTTGTTTTTGGAAAGTCTAAGCCCCAACAATCCATTAGCATATGATGACTGCAACTTCATCTTTTGCGGATTCAAATCTGGAGAAACCATGGTTCTGCCGGGATATTTCACTTGAACTGACTCGATTGCTCCACCCATGTCCGCAAGGGCTGTGACGAGAACGTTCAAAGACTGCGTAACAGCTTTCAAGTCTGATCCTGTTATATCTAGAAATAGATTTCGTGTTTCAGCGTCCACTCTTGTCAGTTCACCATTTATTATCGGCGGCATTGAAAGAACCTTTCCATCAGCATCCACCAAAAGCGGATATTTTGGAGACCAATCAATCAGACCTTTGTAAGCTGCTCCCTTTTCATGCTTCTCAAGAATTTCCCTCAGCGTCATTTCTCTTGTTTTCGCTAAAGGAACGAATTTCACCTCGTCAGGGTCGGCAGCTAAATATGTAAAGGGAGACTTGATATTGTCCATGTTGTGTACTCCTATCGAAGCTTTTTTACGATCTCTGCCGACGCCCCAGTGAAGGTCTTCCTGCATGTCCATGATTTCCTTAACCGCGTCCTCATTAAGCTGTATATTCTTAACAACAGCGCTCAGCATGTATGGTCGAACTTTCTGAACGGATTTATCAATTTTAAGTGTAACATTCCCTTTATGGACTACATATTTTGGCAACCCAGTCTTCCATCCCATCAATCCTTGATATGCTCTTGCCACCCCAGCGTAGCTTGAGAAGTCAATACGGTTTGGATTGAACTCTATTTTCACGTAATCCGTGCCTATTTCCTCTATGTCAGAGCCTATCCATGGAAGCCATTTCGCCATTTCCTCAACGGTCAATGAGCGTCCGACAAACTTTGAGAATCTCTCTTTGTAGAGAGTGATTACTGGCATGTTGGGGTCCTCCTAATCCAGTTTAGGTCATTTTTATACATGAATCTAATGTCATCTATGCCAAGCTTCAGCATTATCAAACGTTCTAGACCTCCACCCCAGGCTAAAACAGGATTTTTTATGTCTAATGGGGCTAAGACTTCAGGGCGGAATAATCCCATTCCACAAAGCTCAAACCATTTCTTAAGTTCTGGAATGTATACTGTTGACTGTGCTGATGGTTCTGTATATGGGAAGTAGCTTGGCCAGAAACGCACTTTTTTCAATCCAAGCCTGACGTAGAATTCCTTCAGTGTTCCGATGAGGTCGCGTAGTGTTACGTTTTTGTCCATGATTATGCCTTCAATCTGGTGGAACTCGGCTAGGCTTTTATAGTCCATTTTTTCGTTGCGGTACACACGGTCAACAGAGAAAACTTTCACAGGTGGCTTCTTATGCTCAGCCAAATATCGGATTGTGGTTGCTGTTGTGTGTGTTCTGAAAACAAGTTTTTTCGCCACTTTTGGGCTCCAAGAGTATTGCCAGCCTCTTGAACCGGTTTTCCAGCCATTTTGGTGTGTTTCTGCAACTTTCTTCACTATAGATTTTTTAGGCAATCTCCCCGTTTTTGGATATTTCAAGTAGAATGTGTCGTGCATTTCTCTTGCCGGATGATCTTGAGGTTGGAACAAAGCGTCGAAATTCCAGAAAGCCGTTTCAACTATAGGACCTCGAATTTCCGTGAAACCCATCTCAGCGAAAATTTCCTTTACATTTTGGATTATTTGCTGGACTGGATGTGTTTTGGCTGGATAAACCATCGGACCCTTTGTTGTCACGTCAAATCTTGTCAGTTCAGTTTTTCGCCACTTTCCGGTTATGATAAGTTCTGGTGTGAGCTGAGTTACTTCATTGATGACTCGTATGCCTTTTCTTATCGTTTTCCAACCAGCCTGTGTTATCTCTATCACTCTGTTTGTTTTTTCATTAACATCTAGAAGCTTTCTTCTTTTCAAAATTTTAACGGCGGGTTGCAGTTCAGAACTCAAGTCTTCAACAATTACTTGTTTTCCTTCAATCATGCCCTTTCGTTTTAGAAATCCAAGTAGTTTCTCATCAGCTTCTTCCTTCACTGGTTTTTCTAGCAGTTGTATCATGTTTGTTTTTGTGTCAATAGTAGCCCATTTTTTTCTAACCAGCCATCCTAACGCTATTGGTACAAACTGCTTCTCTAGTTCCGCATTTTCAACGGCTTTTGTAATGGATGCTTTTCCGCCAAGCTTAGTTAGAGCCCTTATTAAGCGTCTTTCAGGTAGCCCATTTTTTTCGTGAAGTTTTCCTTCAATGTTAAGCCGTATGATTGTTTGATTTTTCGCAAGAATTTTTGCAAGATTTTTCTCTTGCAATGTCAGCGCAGCACGCATTATTGCTGCATCAGGCAAACCGCTTTCTTTCATTATCCTTTGTACTGATGCTTTTCCACCTAACTTCTCTATTATCCGCAATGTTTTATGCTCGTTTTCTCTGAGTTCAACCATGACATATCCCTTCATGAACCGAACAAGCTGAATTTGACAACGTAGTTGTTATCTCAGTTTTAATAAAAATATATGTGTTCCTTGCTGGTTTTTGCCTAGAAATTACGTATAGCCTTATGTAAATTGGCGAGGCATCCCTTCACCAGCGCGTTAGTAAAGATGCGTAAAATCGTATTTATACCTTATTCTGATGTGATGCTGCTGAGATTTCTCTCCATTTATTCACGTAACATTTAATACGTTTTCGATGAATTATAAAGAGCCAAAACGCATGGGTGGCATTTCATTGGGTGACAAAGAGAAAAACGAAATGGTTGTAACTCCTTGGGAAGTCAGAGGCAAAGTTGATTACGAACGTTTGATACGTGAATTTGGCACTCAGCCTATAACGGAAGAGCTAATGCAGCGAATAGCTAAACATACAGGCAAGCTTCATCTTCAATTGAGAAGAGAACTTTTTTTTTCGCATCGTGACTTGGACGTTGCTCTGGATCTTTACGAAAAGGGAATAAAATTTGTGTTGTACACTGGCAGAGGCCCTTCAGGCCCCGTTCACATAGGACATCTTGTCCCGTGGATTTTCACGAAGTATCTGCAAGAAAATTTCAAAACAAGGCTTTATTTCCAGATGACAGACGATGAAAAATTCGTAATTGAAGACAAGTTGAAGCTTGAGGAAACCAGTAGTTTTGCCTATGAAAACGCTCTAGACTTGATAGCCTTAGGGTTCAAACCAGAAAACACATTCATTATTTATGACGTGAAAGATATACATCTCCTTTACGACATTGCCTTGAAAGTTGCAAAACGAACAACTTATTCAACTGCTAGAGCCACCTTCGGTTTCCAAGATAGCACAAACATCGGATGGATATTTTGGCCAGCCATTCAAGCAGTGCCCTGCTTTCTACATGCAAAATTAACAGGCGAAAACGTTCCAGCATTGATCCCGGCGGCCATAGACCAAGACCCATATTGGAGAATCGCCCGCGACATAGCTCCAAAACTGGGCTACTACAAACCAGCTCAAATACACTGCAAGTTCCTGCCTGGACTTGGAACTGGCGGAAAAATGAGTGCTTCGGAACCTGAGACAGCCATATACACAATAGACCAGCCGGACGTTGTAAAGCGAAAGATATGGAACGCCTTCACAGGTGGAAAAGCAACTGGTGCAGAGCAAAGGAAACTCGGCGGGGATCCAAGCATCTGCACAATATTCCAATACTTGCTTTATCTATTCGAGGAAGATGACAAGAAATTGACTGAGAGGGAAAGGAAATGCAGAACTGGCGAGATATTATGCGGCGAATGTAAAACCGAACTGACAGAAAAGGTTAACAAATTCCTTGCTGAACATCAAGAGAAAAGGGAAAAAGCAAGAGACATCTTGAAAGAGTTCTATATTCAACGTTAACGCATGGCTCGTCGGAAAAAGAGGAAGTTAATACTAATCCCTCTTCAGCTAACAGACTTCTCCATCCAATACACACGGTACTTGTTTCCTATGTTGGCGGAGATGAAAAAACCAAACATTACAACTTTGGCGCAGGCAATACCGACAATAATTAACCAGAGGTAAAGGAAATTTCCATTAAAGGGGAATTGAAAGCCATAATAAGCCTGAAAAAAACGGGGGGGGGAGGGGGGTCAAACAAAGATTAAGAAAGGTGGAAACCTGGCAAGGGTCAGTTGAAAGCTAAAGTGTGGATTTGCTTGAATCATCGACAAGCCTTCCAAAACATTGTCAATCACATTAATTCAGCTGAAAACTAGGGGAATATGGCATACTGCAGTTAGCGTTCATATTCTTCCTCGTCAAAGATTGTCTTTTTTTTCTACTTACGATTGTTGAGCTTATGTGAGGGTGAATGAGTGGATGGTGCTCAATATTATAGTGCATTCTGGAATGTTGAATTGGCCAAATATGTCTCCCAGGGTCTTATCGTGAAGTGTTAAGCGCGTTTAAATCGGTTTCTGTGTAGGTGCAACGTATAAACGTTAGGCTTGACTAGATTCTCAATGAATACTGAAAGTGAAATGATGGGGGATTGAATCTTGAAAAAAGCAAGGGTAATAGGCTTTGAAGGATTAAGTGAAGAACCTTATGCTTCAATAATATGCTATCCACATACTACCAAGGCAGAATTGAAAGGCCGCTTAGAGGAACTGCAGAAGCTTGGTGTTGAAGCTTTAGAATTTATAGGGGAAAAAGAAGTTACCAACATACCTGTTCTGGGCAAAGGCTGCGTCGGCATAGTGGTAATAGCCTATAGAAAGGGTGAAAAAGTAGCTTTGAAGATTCGAAGAGTCGACGCTGACCGTGCTCATATGCAGCATGAGGCAGATATGCTTAGAAAAGCAAACTCAGTGAATGTTGGGCCAAACTTTCTAGATGTAAGTAGGAATTTTCTTCTGATGCAGTTTGTTGATGGTGTTTTGTTTCCGCATTGGCTAGAAAGGCATATGGGAAAAGCTCGAATAGCAACGGTTTTACGTGAGATTTTGGAGCAATGTTGGCGCCTAGACAATGTAGGTTTGGATCATGGAGAGCTGAGTCACGCTCCAAAACATATTGTAATGAAGAAGGATGAGCCGTTTATAGTTGATTTTGAAACAGCCAGTTCAAACCGGAAACCTTCAAATGTAACATCAATCTGCCAGTTCCTATTTGTTAGCGGTCAAGTTGCGGAAAAAGTCGCTGAAAAGATCGGTAGGAAAGACAAAAAGACGATTATTGCTGCATTGAAAAACTATAAAAGAGACAGAACCCGCAAAAACTTTGAAACAGTTCTGGAGGCTTGCGTTTTCTAAACGATGTATCTTAGTGTGGGGTTTATGTCTCTTCTGTTTGTGTCGGCCTTTTTGATTTTCAGCTCTTTAATGAGCTGGGAAGGGTTAAGCCAGGTCTCAACCTGAAATTGTCTTGCAACTCTTTTTTTGTCATAGAGTAACGGGACAAAGTCAACAAACAGCCATCTGAAGGACTCAGCCATCCCTTCCTTCTCCCCTACAGTGAAAAACCATTTCTTTTCTTATAACCCTGTATGTAAAAACCCGATAGAAGGAAAATCTAGAACTAAAACTAACAAACGATGTTTTACAGCCTGATGTGAAAAACATTTAAAACCTTGAAGTCTAAATTCCTTAGCTAATCATTGGTGAACTTTATGACAGTCAGAAGAGAAGAGATGCAGGAAGTAGTTGGAAGATACAAAGAACCCATCGGACTGAATTTGGGATCACACTCAGCCCTAGATGCTTGGCAGGGACAACGCAACGTAGGCTTAAGAAGCATTATATACACAACGCCGAGCAGAGCAAGAATTTACCTACAAAACCCCATGGTCGGCAAGCCTGAAGAGAGTGTGGAAGATTTACCAAGCCTTGTCAGAAGAGACTTACGCGTTGTAAACGACCCAAAAGACATAAGGAAAAGCGACAACTGGAAAAGCATCATACTAATCCTTGACAACTACTCAGACATAGTCAAATACGTTGATGAACTCGTTGACTTGGAATGTTTGCAGATTCCAAACAGAGCTTTCTCAGTCTATGTCGGCGGAGATGAATACTGCAGCGTAATCGAAGATAAATTTGCTGTGCCAATAGTGGGCTCTAGAACCCTTCTAAAAATAGAAAACAGAGGGGAAATCGAAAAAGACTATTACTGGTTTGCAGAGCAAGCTTGCATCCCATATCCCAAATCCTACAAATACGAAGTCTATGAAGGCGGAATAAGATTCAAGGAACCAATTGACGAGCCCATGCTTCTAAAGGCTGAACATGCTCACAGAGCTTTCGAAAGAGAATTCATCTTCGCAGCAAACTCGCAGCATCTAGAGGAAAAAATCTCACGAGAAATAGAAGCTGGAAACCTAAACAAGGAGGGATTGGAGAACGGACGCGTCGAACAAATCGTGCTGGGACCACATGCCAACTTCAACTTCTTCTTCTCACCTTTAGACGCAAAAAGCGAATGGGGCGACGTAGACGACTGGTTTGCAAAACTCTACAACGTAAATATTGAAGAAGCAAGAATCTGCTTGGCCAATCAGTTTCTGTCAATAGATGAAAGGAGAGAAACAATATTTGACGGCTTGAAACGGCTTCCCATAGACGTTCAACAAGAAATAAAGAAGATTCCATCATTTGAAGTTACTGCCCACGCAATCCTAAGTCTCAGAGAATCCCTCTTAAAGGATGTTCATCGCTACGCTGATCGTTATCTGCTTTCATGCCGAGAACACGCGTACCCAGGCATAATTGGCGCATGGTGCCTACAAACACTGGTCACGTGGGATCGCGTTTCCAAGTACGAGCTTAAACCTGTCGTCAAGCTGGACTATACAAGCGGTGCAGAAGCTAAAACAGCAGCAGACTACGGAGTATATGATGTGCCTGAAGAGAAGGATCCATATATGCACATTCCAGTAACCCAAGACATTGCCTTGAGACATGGTGGAGGAACAAACGTTCACATGGGAATAGGATCGCAATATGCAAACGCGAAATACAAGACGTTGATGAGCATGGGAGACCGCATAGCTCTAGAAATCAAGAGAGCATGGAAAACAAACCAGCTAAACCAGCTAGTCACCTAATCCGAACTAGCATAATCCCTATATTTTTTAATCACCTCTACAAGACTGGGGACATCAAACAGTCTGTAGCCTGTCAACTCGTTTGAGGCAGCCACATACATCTCGCCTATAATAGTCTTCAAGGTTGGATCCAGCTTTGGAGGACTAGACTTGCACAATCTTCTCCAGTCCCTAAGCCCTTCCGTTTCAGCTTTTTTCTTCGCCTCTTCAACATCTC
>Ga0209986_10004223_pt1 | contig 12251 bp, 19 predicted proteins | sample BlataG_FD_183168 | JGI IMG/M metagenome (GOLD analysis project Ga0209986, IMG submission 183168) | Deep subsurface microbial communities from Black Sea to uncover new lineages of life (NeLLi) - Black_00105 metaG (SPAdes) (version 2) | ecosystem: Environmental > Aquatic > Marine > Oceanic >...
ATTGACATGCATAATACGCTTGCCTCTTTCCACCACGAGTGTAATCCCTTCAGGAGGAGCGTACCTGACTGGATGCGAATACCCCACGCGCAGTACCAAGTCGTTGTCCTGCAGCTCAGCTCCATAGCCGACACCAACGATCTCCAGTGACTTGCGAAACCCGGTGGTGACTCCCTCCACCATGTTAGCCAGCAAAGCGCGAGTCAGCCCGTGCAACGACCGTACCGTGCGATGGTCGCTGGAACGGCTGACAAGCAGTTGATTGTCCTGTAGCGTAATCTCTACCCGTGGATCGAAATCGCGACCAAGCTCCCCTTTCGGGCCTTCGACCGTGACGTGATGGCCATCAATCTCCACCCGGACTCCCTCTGGGAGTGATATGGGTAAGCAACCTATGCGTGACACTCCTCAACCTCCAGCTTGCTCAACGGCAAACAAACACGCCTTTCTGCGGACAGCCCCGGCACGTACCTGCCAGTCTACCAGATGTGACAAAGTATTTCGCCCCCGACCCCCAACCGATGCGCCTTCTTGCCGGTCATGACTCCACGCGGGGTAGAGAGCACGGCAATACCCATCCCGCTCAGGACCAAAGGAATGTCTTGTCGCCCGGCGTACACGCGCCGACCAGGTTTGCTAACCCTTTGCAGGCTAGACAATACAGGCTTGTTGTCCTCAGTATACTTGAGCCGTATACGGATCATAGGCTGAGGGCGATCCCTGGTCACATCGTAATGCCCGATGTAGCCCTCTTCCTTGAGCACACGAGCCAGTTCACGCTTCAACTTCGAAGATGGGACAACAACATAGCGATGCTGAGCAGCCAGTGCATTTCTAATCCGCGTCAGCATATCGGCAACAGGATCGGTTACGGTCATAAGAACTCTCCCTTAGGATGTGCTCAACGTCCCTCGAATTCAAGGCGGAATCCGGGAACCTGCACACTCATCACCAACTGGACTTGATAACTCCTGGGAGCTCGCCCTTCAGCGCCAGTTCGCGGAAGCAAATTCGGCATAGTTTGAATCGCCTCATGTAACCACGCGGACGACCACACCTCTGGCAGCGGTTGCGAACGCGTACCTCATACTTGCGTCGTTTTTCGCGTGCTATCATTGACTTTTTAGCCAAATGTACTCTCCCTTGCAATGCTCACAATCGCGATATTGTCTAAGCCCTTCTGAAGGGCATCCCCAACAACTGCAACAGATGGCGACCTTCATCATCAGTCTTGGCTGTGGTGACGATAGTGATCTCCATACCACGAACCTTGTCTATCGTATCGTAATCAACCTCCGGCCAGACAAGCTGCTCACGCAGCGCCAGGGTATAGTTTCCCCGGCCATCGAAAGAATCCGGAGAAACGCCACGGAAGTCCCGCGTACGCGGCAGCGCAATACTGAACAGGCGGTCCAAGAAATCGTACATCCGTTTCCCACGTAGGGTGACCTTCACACCGATGGGATTGCCAGCTCGCAACCTGAATGTGGCTATAGACTTCTTGGCCCTCGTAATAATCGGTCTCTGTCCAGTAATGGTGGCAATGTCCCCAGCCGCCGCATCGAGAGCCTTCACGTTCTCTAAGGCTTCTCCTAATCCAACATTAACCACAACCTTGACCAGCCGGGGCACCTGCATGACGTTCTGGTAGCCAAACTCGCGCTGCATGGCCTGAATGACTTCAGACAAGAAGCGCTCTTTTAGTCTCGGCATTCTTGACATTCCCCTGCTCTCCTCAGCAGCCAACTAGTCAATGGTCTGATGGCAGCGCTTACAGACTCGGAGCCTAACACCGGTCTCCAGTATTTGGTAACCTACCTTGGCGGGCCTTTTGCAGTGCGGGCACAGCAGCGCCACGTCAGAAATATGGATTGGTGCTTCGCGCTCAATAATGCCGACTTGGGTGCGCACATCACCGGTGCCTCGTTGGTGCTTCTTGACAAGGTTAATGCCAGAGACCACTATACGATCACGATTGTGGTCTGGCCGTGCACGGCGTTTTCCTTTTCTCCCCAGGCGACGCAGGGTCTCACGACCCAGGATGACACGGTGCACGGTTCCTCTCAAGCCTTTGTCATCTCCTGATATCACTTCAACAGTATCGCCTTTTCTGATCTTCATCGTTCACTAACCTCGGTCCAGAAATACTCGTAGGAAACACCCGGCCAGGGTACAGGTATAACACCCCTCGGAGTGTCACACAACCTCCGGTGACAGGGAAACAATCTTCATGAAACCTTTATCGCGTAATTCGCGGGCTACAGGCCCGAATATGCGAGTGCCCTTGGGATTCTGCTCATCGTCCAGGATCACGGCTGCATTCTCGTCAAAGCGGACATACGTCCCGTCCGGGCGACCGTACTCCTTAGCCGTGCGTACGATGACTGCGCGCACAACCTCACCCTTCTTCACCACACTGCCAGGCCTTGACACCTTGACGGAAGCCACAATAACATCACCCACATAGGCATAGCGCCTGCGCGTGCCTCCCAACACCTTGATGCACATGATTTCCCGCGCACCCGTATTATCGGCGATTCTCAGTCTGGTCAACGCTTGAATCATTTGGCCTTCCCCAGTATCTCAACTACGACCCAGCGCTTCTCCTTGCTCAAAGGCCTGGTTTCCTCGATGCGCACCAGATCACCCGTGTGGCCAGCGTTGTCCTCGTCATGAGCTTTGTACCGCTTGACGCTTCTGATCGTCTTCCCATACAGGCGGTGACGCTTGTGCGTTTCTACGGCGACGATGACCGTTTTGTCCATCTTGTCGCTGACGACTCGTCCGACCATCCTTTTACGTCGCCCTCTCATCTGCCTTGCCCCCCTGTTCCGCCTGCAGCTCTCGCTCACGCATGATTGTCTTGACACGCGCAACATCACGCCGCACTACGCGGATGCGGCTGGTGTCTTCGACCTGCTTTGTCACCAGTCGGAAACGCAAGTTGAAAAGCTCCTGATACGCCTCCTGTAACTTTTGCCGCAATTCGGCGTCAGTCATCGCTCGCAAGTCTCTGACTGGTATCACGATGCCTCACCCCCCACAGCAAACTCCTCCCTGCTGACGAATTGCGTACGAATGGGCAGCTTGTTTCCAGCCAGGCGAAAAGCCTCCCGAGCAGCCTCTTCACGCACGCCAGCGATCTCGAACAGGATTCGACCAGGCTTGACCACAGCAACCCAATGAGACAACGCCCCCTTACCACCACCCATGCGCGTCTCTGCAGCCTTGGCCGTCACTGGCTTGTCAGGGAAGATGCGTATCCACAACTTGCCACCGCGTCTCACGTGGCGCACAATCGCCCGTCGTGCGGCTTCTATCTGTCGGCTTGTTATCCAGTGTGGCTCAAGCGCCTGCAAACCGTATTCGCCAAAAGCCACGGTATTGCCTCGGGTTGCACGCCCTTTCATGCGACCACGATGAGCCTTGCGATACTTGACCCTTTTGGGCATCAACATGACGAAAACCCCCGAACGAGAATGGTGACCTGATGCTTAGCCTTAGGCTTTGTTCAATGATGCGGCGCTTCCCCCTCTGTGCCTTTTGGCAACAGGTCGCCGCGATAGATCCAAACTTTGACGCCAATTCGTCCCAGCGTGCCCAGGGCCTCCCTGACAGCGTAGTCAATGTCGGCACGCAGTGTGTGCAAAGGTACACGACCGTCGCGCACCCACTCACGGCGGGCCATCTCAGCGCCAAATAGCCGCCCGCTGCATGCTATCTTGATACCCTTAGCACCCGCGCGCATGGCACGTGCAACAGCCTGCTTCATGGCACGCTTGTGAGATATGCGCCTTGTCAACTGCTCAGCAATGCTTTCGGCCACCAGTACTGCGTCCAGCTCGGGCCTCTCAACTTCCTCGACTTCCACCCGCACCTTTTTCTTTGTCAACCTCTCCAACTCTCCACGCAGGAGATTGACATTGGCTCCTTTGCGCCCAATGACAATACCCGGTTTAGCAGAGTGAATAGTGAGCCTGATCCGCTTGGGGAAACGTTCGATCTCCACTCTTGATATGGCTGCACGCGCAAGGTTCCGGCGAATCATGCGCCGAATAGCCAGATCCTCGTGCAGCAAGTCCGTGTAGCGCTTGCCTTCAGCGTACCAGCGAGCGTACCAATCCTTATTGTAGCCGAGCCTAAAGCCTAAGGGGTGTACCTTTCGCCCCACCACCACCTCCTTAATCTGATTAGCCACTGAGTACAATACATCATTGCGCAGTCTCTTCCAGTCTCCCCAACACCACCGTGATATGCGTGGACCGCTTCAGAATCGGCTTGAAACGGCCCCTTGCGCCAATACGCCCTCGCTTGAGAGTGGGGCCCTCATCAGCAAAGATCTGCACGATATGCAGTTCATCCGGTGAGAGGCCATAGTTCTCTTCGGCACCAGCTGCTGCCGACGCTATCACCTTGGCCACCGGTTTCGCTGCTGCTTTGGTTGAGTACCTGAGCATAGTCAGGGCTTCATTTACACTTTGGCCACGCACGCTGTCAACGACGAGCTTCACTTTGCGAGGCGACATACGTATGTACTTCGCCACAGCCCTAACTTGAATGTCCATGTCACAACTCTCCTAAAAGTGCTCTCCGGATGTGCCCGCTACCCCAGGGCACAGGTAGAGCAACTACGTCCTGGAGGTTATTCTCTCTCTAGCACTGTGCCCGCGGAAGTAGCGTGTGGGCGCGAACTCCCCCAACTTGTGTCCTACCATGTTCTCAGTAATGTAGATGGGCACATGGCGTCTTCCATCGTGCACTGCTATCGTGTGCCCTACCATCTGCGGGAAGACGGTGGAAGCGCGGGACCAGGTCTTGATAACGCGCTTCTCGCCCGAGCGGTTCATTGCCTCTATCCTCCCCAGCAGTTTGGAATCCACATAGGGCCCCTTCTTGAGTGATCTAGACATGTCCTCAACTCCTCATATCAAAGAGAAATGGTCGGTGACCGCCGAGTGCTAGCGGCGCTTCTTCTGTCGGCGGCGGACAATCATCTTCTCGGTTAGCTTGCGACGACGTGTTTTCTTACCCAGAGTCGGCTTGCCCCAAGGGCTCTTGGGCGAAGGCATACCGATAGGAGTCTTGCCTTCTCCACCACCGTGCGGGTGGTCTCGAGGACTCATAACCGATCCTCGAGTAGCCGGGCGGATGCCCAACCACCGTGAGCGGCCAGCCTTCCCTAACTTGATATGGCCATGGTCCGTATTGCCTACCTGGCCAACCGTGGCCATACAACGGGTGTGGATAAGCCGCACCTCGCTTGATGGCAGCCGTATTCGTGCGTAGGTACCTTCCTTCGCCAGCAGTTGTGCCGATGCGCCCGCTGAACGCGCCAGCTGCCCACCTCGACCTGGCTCCAACTCGATGTTGTGAATCAGCGTGCCCAGTGGGATTCTCTCAATTGGTAAGGCATTGCCAGGACGGATTTCTGCAGATGGACCAGACATCAACACATGGCTCACTTTCACTTCCAAAGGAGCAATAATGTAACGCTTCTCGCCATCAGCGTAAACCAGAAGAGCAATGCGGGCCGAGCGATTAGGGTCATATTGGATTGATTCCACCCGCGCTGGTATACCTATCTTGTCACGCTTGAAATCAATAAGGCGATACTTCCGCTTGTGGCCGCCACCCTGGTGTCGTACCGTGATGACCCCACGAACATTGCGTCCCGCCTTCTTCTGCAACGGAGCTAGCAGCGAACGCTCAGGTCGAGAAACAGTTATCTCTTCGAAAGTAGACCCGGTCATCCCACGTCGACTGGGCGAAGTGGGCTTGTAGGTTTTAATTGCCATAGTATGTCATCCTCGGGAGATTGCTCTTCGCAGTGCCTGCACTTGGCCTTCCACTGCAGAGACAGTCCTACACCTCTCAGCAGACTATACACCCTCAAAGAACTGTATGGTCTGCCCTGGAGCCAAACTCACAATAGCCTTTTTCCAGTCCCTGGTACGCCCCACAATCCTGCCCAAGCGACGCTGTTTGCCACGGACGTTTATCACATTCACAGCCAGGACTTGCACATTGAATACCCGCTCCACGGCATCCTTGATCTGATGCTTGTTGGCGCGACAGTCCACCTCAAAAGTATAGCGATTGAGATGCTCCGATTGCAGACTGGACTTTTCCGTCAGAATCGGGCGTCTCAAGATCTCATAAGGGTTCATGATAGATACGACTCTCCTCATTGCCCCGCGGTATGCATCTCTGGGCAATACATCAACCGAGAATCTGCTCGATGACCGCGAGAGCCTTCACAGGCAGGATCAGGGTATCATAATTCAGGATATCAATAACGTTCAGATTGCTCGCATGCAGTGTCTTGACATCGGGTACGTTACTGGCAGACCTCTCGATATTGAAATCGCGCTCGGGAAGAAGAATCAGAACACTCGACTCAATTTGCAGACTGTCCAGAACAGCCAACATGTTCTTTGTCTTCGGCGCCTCCATGAGCAGGTCATCAAGCAAAACGATGCCATTCTCGGCCGCCTTGGCAGAAAGAGCAGACTTTAGGGCCAGACGCCGCATCTTGCGCGGCATGCGCTGGCGATAAGAGCGTGGATGTGGACCAAAAACCACGCCGCCACCTTTCCACTGAGGAGCGCGAATGCTACCCTGCCGCGCGCGACCGGTGCCTTTCTGCCGCCACGGTTTCCTGCCGCCACCCCTGACGTTGCCCCTGGTCTTGGTGCTGGCAGTGCCCAAACGTGCATTGGCCAACTGCCGCACCACAGCCTGATGCATGACCGCCTCATGTGGCTCCAGGCCAAAGATGTCATCGCGCAACTCTATTTCGTTGACCGTCTCACCGGCCATATTGCGAACACTGACTCGCATCCTCAAGTCTCCTCAAAAGTGGATGGCCAAGCCAATTTACCCGCTGGCTATTGCTTGACGGCCTTTCTGATGAATAACAGGCCCTTAGGTGCGCCGGGCACACCGCCTCTTACAGCCAGCAGATTGCGCCCTGCATCCACCATCACTACCCGCAAGTTCTGCACAGTGACTCGTGCAACACCCATGTGCCCAGGCATACGCATGCCCTTAATAACCCAACCAGGCGTAGCGGCTCCTATGGAGCCGGGAGCACGATGCCGATCCGATTGCCCGTGCGTCTTAGGACCGCCATGGAATCCATGGCGCTTCATCACACCAGCAAAACCACGCCCTTTCGAAATACCAACCACATCGACCAATTCGCCGACCCCAAACAGGCTTACGTCCAGTACCTGGCCTACCTGATAGCGCGCCACGTCGTCAGTGCGTAGTTCGCGCAGGTTACCCAAGGCCGGCAGGTTCTTCAGGTGGCCTCGGCTGGGCTTGTTGAGCCGCTTCGTGTCGCCAAATCCCAACTGGATAGCGTTGTAGCCGTCTTTGTCCACCGACTTGATTTGAGTTATGTAACAGGGCCCTGCTTCGATTACAGTCACGGGCACAACTTCGCCGCGTTCATCGAAGATGCGGGTCATGCCTATTTTCCGTCCTAGCAATCCTTCTCTTGTCGCCATGTTTACCCCAAGCTTTGACGGGCCACGGCGTGGACTTCACGCACATGGTCTCCTCTTCGTCGAGTCCCCTTTGCAGATCCCCGGGATCTGCACGCAACGGAATCAGGCCGTCGGCTAGATCTTGATCTCGATGTCAACGCCAGCCGGCAGATTGAGCTTCATTAGAGTCTCGACTGTCTTTGTGTTCGGCTCCAGTACGTCAATCAGACGCTTATGGGTGCGGATCTCGAATTGCTCGCGTGAGTCCTTGTCTATGAACGGTGAGCGTATCACGCAGAACTTTTCGATCTTGGTCGGCAGAGGTACTGGGCCAATTACTGCTGCCCCTGTTCGCTCTGCCGTCTCCACAATACGTCGCGCCGATTGATCCAAGAGCCGATGATCATATGCTTTGAGTTTGATCCTGATTCGCTGTCGCTTGGCCATACACCTTTGGGGACCGATCGTTCACCCCGCCTGACGGGACTGTGAGTCGGCGCCCTTACCTCCTCTTACTCCAATATCTTGGTGACCACACCAGCGCCGACGGTGCGACCGCCTTCACGGATGGCGAAGCGTGACCCAGATTCCAGGGCCACCGGCACAATGAGCTTGACCTTCATCTGCACATTGTCACCAGGCATAATCATCTCCACGCCCTCAGGCAACTCTATCGCACCCGTCACGTCCATCGTCCGGATGTAGAACTGGGGCCGATACCCGCTGAAGAACGGCGTGTGCCGCCCTCCCTCCTCCTTCTTCAACACGTACACCTCACTCAGAAATTCCGTGTGCCCCTTGATGCTCCCTGGCTGCGCCAGCACCTGCCCTCGCTCCACTTCTCCACGCTCAATCCCCCGCAGCAGACACCCTATGTTGTCCCCTGCAATCCCCGAGTCCAACGTCTTGCGGAACATCTCCACGCCCGTGACCACTGTCTTGCGTACCTCTTCGCGCATGCCGATGATCTCTACCTCATCCCCAATCTTCACCTGCCCGCGCTCCACTCGCCCCGTCACCACCGTCCCACGTCCCTTGATCCCAAACACGTCCTCGATCGGCATCAGGAACGGCTTGTCCATCTCACGCTCTGGCGTCGGTATGTAGTGATCCACAGCCTCCACTAACTCCCAAATGCACCGGTACTCCGGCGCATCCGGATCTGTTGACTCTGACTCCATCGCCTCCAACGCTGAGCCCCGCACTATCGGAATCTCGTCCCCAGGAAAATGGTACTTGTCCAGCAGTTCCCGCAGCTCCAACTCCACCAACTCCAATAACTCTGGGTCGTCCATGGCATCTACTTTGTTCAGAAATACCACCATCGCTGGCACTTCCACCTGCCGCGCCAACAAGATGTGCTCCCGCGTCTGCGGCATCGCACCGTCCGGCGCCGAAACCACCAGAATCGCACCATCCATCTGCGCCGCGCCCGTGATCATGTTCTTGATATAGTCCGCATGCCCCGGACAGTCCACGTGCGCATAGTGCCGCTCCGGACTCTCGTACTCTACGTGCGAAATCGCTATCGTCATGCCACGCGCCTTCTCCTCCGGCGCGTTGTCAATGCTGTAGAAAGGCCTGTACTCCGCCAACCCTTTCATCGCCAGCACCTTCGTTATCGCTGAGGTCAGCGTCGTCTTCCCGTGGTCTACGTGCCCTATCGTCCCCACGTTCACGTGCGTCTTCGTCCGCTCAAATTTCTTCTTGGCCATTGGAAGTCTCTCCTTTCCACAATGCACCCTTGTTCATAGCTTACGCGGCCAAGCCACGCAAACTTGGATATTATACACAACAATCAGCAGTTGGCAAATCACACCTGGCTATCATCGAGCCCGCGCCCGACTCCATATCCACCCGTCAGTTCCCGCATTATGGATTCGGGCAACTCGGCGTAATGATCGAACTCCATCGTAAAAACGCCCCGTCCCTGAGTCATCGAACGTAGATCGGTTGCATATCCAAACATCTCTGCTAGCGGTACCATTGCACGCACCGCCTGCAAACCATCCGCCCGCAAGTCCATACTCTCGATCTGGGCACGACGTGCATTCAAGTCGCCAATGATCTCCCCAGTAAATCCCTCCGGGGCCACTACCTCTACTCTCATGATAGGCTCCATCAGAGTTGGGGCTCCCTTCACAACCCCTTTGCGCATTGCTATTGAGGCAGCCGCCTTGAAAGCCTGCTCTGAGGAATCCTCTTCGTGGTAGGAACCGTCCACCAGCGCCACTTTCAGATCCACTAACGGATAGCCAGCGATGACTCCACTCTCGGTAGATTCACGCACACCTTGCTCCACCACCAGCACGTACTCCTGAGGGATCAACCCAGAAGCCAACCTGTTCTCAAACTCAACGCCACTACCACGGGGCCTGGGCTCCAATTCCAACCATACGTGACCGTACTGGCCCCGTCCCCCGGCCTGACGCACAAAGGTCCCCTCAACACGTACTGGTCGCGTGATAGTCTCCCGGTACGAGACCTGGGGCTTACCCACATTGGCCTCTACTTTGAACTCGCGCAGCATGCGATCAACTAGAACTTCAAGGTGTAACTCGCCCATGCCAGAGATGATCGTTTGGCCAGTCTCCTCGTCCATCCTGACCTTGAACGTCGGATCCTCGTCAGATAAGCGCCGCAAGACGTCGCTGATCTTGTCCTGGTCAGCCTTGGTGCGGGGCTCAATCACCACTGAAATCACGGGCTCGGGAAAGCTGATTGGTTCCAACACAATAGGGTGATGCGGGTCGCAAATGGTGTCACCCGTGAATGTGAACTTGAGGCCCACAACGGCGCCAATATCCCCAGCTTTAATGACCTCAACATCCTCACGTTGATTCGCGTGCATGCGCAAAAGACGACCAACGCGCTCCTTGCGATCTTTGGTCGTATTCAAGACTCGCTTGGATGTGGCAAGCACGCCCGAATAGACGCGCAGGTAGGCGAGACGCCCCACAAATGGATCTGAAACGATCTTGAAGGCAAGAGCGGCCAGAGGAGCATCTTCTTCAGATGGACGGGTTTCCTCACGCTGCGTGCGCGGATTTACACCCGTTACTGGCGGCACTTCCGGCGGGGAAGGAAGATAATCAACGATTGCATCCAACAAAGGCTGCACGCCTTTGTTTCTCAGCGCTGCCCCGCATAACACAGGAACCAGCTCCGTGCGTACAGTCGCCCGCCGCAGGGCTGTTTTGAGCTGCTCAGGGGTGATCTCTTTGCCCTCAAGGTATTCAGTTGCTAAGGTCTCATCTGTTTCAACAACGCGCTCGATCAGAACTTCACGCCAATGAGCCACTTCTTCTCGCAACTCGACCGGGACGTTTTGCACTTTTAACTGTGTCCCCAGATCATCGGCGTACATGATAGCCCTGTTGTCAATCAGGTCCACCACTCCACTGAAAGAAGCTTCACAGCCAACGGGCACCTGTACGGCAACCGGCTGCGCCCTCAGTCTCTCGCGAATCATATCAATCGAGCGCCAGAAGTTGGCCCCAACGCGATCCATTTTGTTAACGAAACAGAGGCGTGGCACCTTGAACAAGTCCGCCTGGTGCCACACGGTCTCGGACTGTGGCTCGACACCGGCCACAGCGTCTAGAATGACTACCCCCCCATCCAACACGCGCAGGCTGCGTTGCACTTCTGCCGTGAAATCAATATGCCCAGGTGTATCAATGATGTTAATCTGGCAGTCTCGCCAGAAGCAAGTAGTAGCTGCAGCAGTGATCGTAATACCACGTTCGCGTTCCTGTTCCATCCAGTCGGTCACTGTTGTCCCATCGTCCACACTGCCCATGCGATAGGTGCGCCCCGTATAGAACAGGATGCGCTCCGTTGTGGTAGTTTTGCCCGCGTCTATGTGAGCGATAATGCCTATGTTTCTTATTCGCTCTAGCGGAACCAGCCTGGACATAGGTCCCTCCGACTGCGACACAGCACGCGCCTGGCATCATGCACTCCGCCTGGCCTTGCTCTGGGTTGCCATCTACCAGCGATAATGGGCAAAGGCCCTGTTGGCCTCCGCCATCTTGTGCGTATCCTCACGCCTCTTGACAGTGCTGCCTGTACCTCTGGCTGCGTCCATCAGCTCGCTGGCCAGCTTCTCAGTCATTGACTTACCAGGACGAGCACGAGCCGATTGGATCAGCCAACGCATGGCCAGGGACAGACGGCGGTGCTCCGGTACCTCCACTGGAACCTGATAGGTGGCTCCCCCCACTCGACGAGGTTTCACCTCAAGCACGGGCGAAGCATTTCTGAGAGCCTGCTCGAAGGTTTCTAACGGACTCTTGTGCGTTCGTTGTTCCATAATCTCGCAGCAGTCATAAAAAATGCGTCGTGCTACGCTTTTCTTACCACGCATCATCAACTTGTTTATGAATTGTGCCACCATTACATTCCCATACCTGGGATCGGGCTCTGTCTTACGCCTGACTACCACACCACGTCTTGGCATATCCTACTCCTTATGCCCCAAAATCCTGGGCCTCACGACGCCATAAGCATCGTCACACGCAACTGACCAACAGAAGCTGCCCGCCCGCCCCGCCCTGCGACGGGAAGCGCGAAGTCCCGCCATTGGTTCGACGGGCAAGTCCCTCGTCAAGCCGTCGCCTTCCTCTGGGTATCGCCTCTGGATCTTGCCTCTGGGTCTTGCCTCTGGGTCTTGCCTCTGGGTCTTGCCTCTGGGTCTTGCCTCTGGGTCTTGCCTCTGGGTCTTGCCTCTGGGTCTTGCCTCTGGGTCTTGCCTCTGGG
>Ga0209986_10004224_pt1 | contig 12249 bp, 21 predicted proteins | sample BlataG_FD_183168 | JGI IMG/M metagenome (GOLD analysis project Ga0209986, IMG submission 183168) | Deep subsurface microbial communities from Black Sea to uncover new lineages of life (NeLLi) - Black_00105 metaG (SPAdes) (version 2) | ecosystem: Environmental > Aquatic > Marine > Oceanic >...
TGAGACTGCCACGAGATAGCGCCGGGAGGCGCGGGAAAGGGGATGCGATGCTGGGGATAGGGATCACGACGGAAACGCTGTCGGATGGTAGCCAGGTTTTCAACCTGACTCTCGTGCAGGATGGTGTGCGAATCACGCTCGCATGCGTGAATCAAGCGGCGGCGATGGCGGCGTTCGACGCACTGAAAACGCTCATAGCGGACTCGACTCTCACGAGCGTTGTTCCGCTCCACTAGCCTGCCGCCTCTGCCCGGCCCTTCAATCGGAGGACCGGGCGGAGGAATGCAGACAGCCCCGGAGAGGGGCGGGAGAGGGGACGCAATGACAGAGACGGAGCGGAGGGGGATGCTGGCCCTGTTGAAGTTAGCACACCGGTACCTGGACAACCAGGAAGTGCGCAAGATTCCATTTGCGATGAACTCGGGGTGCGTGGCAAAACGCATCAAGAAGGTATTGAACAAGACCGCCTCGGCGGACAGACGCCACGCGGAGAAGGGGATGTGGGCAAACAGAGTACACGAAAACAGGGACGCATAGGGCGGCGGGAGGCGCGGAGATGAAGGACGAGATGACGCTGAACCTCAGTGATAGGCGACGGTTTGCGGAGCAGTTCCCGGCTACGGCAGCGTGGATGCGGGATCAGGCACGGACGCCAGAGGGCGCGGAACAGTGGCGGGAGTGGGCCAAGCGGGATGCAGCGTATGCCGAATATGAGGCCTACGAAGAGGCGAAGAGACGAGGAGGGCCGGGCGAGTAGGTAAGATCGCCGGAAGGCGCGGGAAGGTGGAGGGTGGGATGCGAGCGTCAACGTGCGAAATATGTGGCAAGCCTGGAAAGACAGATGCCCCAGCCAGCGAGCACGTAGCCTGTCCAGGTTGTCTGCTGTTCCGGGGGTTCGACGCTGCAATCGGGCGTGCTATCAAGGCGTACGATGACTGGACGCGCGTTTGCGATATGCCCGGGGCAGAGCTACGGACGGGGAGAAAGTAGAAGCGCCGTAAGCATCAGGAGAGGTGTGCGCAATGACAACACAGACCGAATACATTAAGATCGACCTAGACAGGCTCCAGTCGATGTGCCGCGAGAGGGTGCTCGCATACCACGAGTTCGGGTCGCTGATGGACTGCTACGGGAAGGGGTACATTCTCGCGCGTGAGGAGTTCAAGCGCTGCGTAGAGATGCTTCTCGGCGTCGGAAAGCCGCTTCAGATGTCGTGCGGATCAAAGACTGTCCTTACTCCCACTGGGGAGTGCTACAGTGAGCCGACGCTCCAGCGTGGTCTTGTCTGGGATATGGACGATCTTGGCATAAGTCTGGAGTACAACGACGGAGCGTTCGTGTGCTACGTAGGTCGTGATCCTCAAGAGAGGGGACGCGATGTTCTATAGGACTCGACGTGCCGCGCAGCACATGGCGTTGGCGTGCGAGAAGGTGATACGCGCCGAGCGATCCATGTTCGACGGAACGGTCAAGCGCGGCTGGACCATCGTCTACGATGAGAAGCGTGCGAAGATGCAAGTCACTCGTGCGAAGTCTAGCTTCGCGGTCGCCGAAGCGGCCTTCGAGTCTGCCGGAGAACGCTGATGACAACCATCGACCCAGGCTACTACGTCACCGTCAGCGACGCCGGCCGTGTCGGGTTCCTCGCGGGACCGTACGACACGCATGTGGAGGCGCTTGCCAAGGTGGACGAGGCGGCCGAGCGCGCGGAGGGCGCAGATCCGTGGGCGCACTTCTATGCCTTCGGTACGACGCGCGTGAAGGCGACGTTCACGCTTAGGCGCGGCGGGGTGGCGTTTGGGAGGATGGACGACGATACGCCAGAGGAAGACCGACCCGTAGAGGCACATACGACGCCGAAAACGGCCTCAAAAAAAGATTCATAGAAAGATAGGAAAATCGTAAGAAAGTGCTTGCTTTTTCACACACATAGGCTATTATACAAGCGTCGAAAGGGGGTGCAGATGGGGAACGGATATAGGGGAACGATGGAGGCCAAGAAGGCCGAGGAGGACGAGATGAAAACGATCAAGGAACTGCAGGATCACAGAGTCGTGGACGGGGCGCCAGTCGCTGCGCTAGGGGTAATCGAGATACCGAGCGCCGGCAGGTACACGCGCCGGATCGTGCGCGCGGTGCCGCTCGGCGAGCAGATGCGGTACCCGCGCGTGACGCTCCGTGAGAGCGCTCCGACCACGGGCAGGAGCACCGGCCCGCGGAGCGACCTGCTCCGCTTCGCTCGCAGGATCGCCACCTCGTTACTGGAGGCTGGCTGGGCGCTCACCGCTGAGGACTACCGCTGGGTGTCGTAGCTGCCGCCTCTGCCCGTTGGCCCCGTGGTAGGGGTCGGGCGGAGGATGCAGTATGCCGGAAGTGCCGAAAAGGGGATGCGATGATAAATAGCCCGGCGTGCGCTGGCCTTCCCACGGCGGGGACCTTCCCATTCCCCGTTCTGGCCGTGCGCGCGCCGGGCGTCCGCTGTATTGGACACGCCGTGAAGCCCACGGTGCACGCCTGTGGAGGTCTTGGATTACTGAGACCTATGAAGCAGGAACCTGTCATACACGCGAGTGTGACTAGTGTCATACATAGGCGTGTAGGGGAGGCTGGAAGCTCACCATCGTGGTGGACCTCGGCAAATCGTTCGGTGCCTCGAAGTCGGGCAGTCAGAGTAGACTCCTCGGTATCCGCTACGAGGGCGTTCCACATGGACGCCCTCGTGATGGAAGCCGCGGTGGGCGTGGCTTCGGTGTCGTCGAAAGGGGAAGCAGTATGAGCAACCTGTACAAGGCGTCGGAACAGTGGGCAAGCCGGCCGGACGACGAGCGATTCTGGACGCTCGCCGAGATGACGGCACAGTGCGAGTGGTATCGTGAGCGCGCGCGCGAGGTGCACGTGGACCCGAAGGCCGTCAGCTTCGGAACGGACGGTGCGAACGAGGTCACGCTCGTCGGTCCGGAGGGCGGCGCCGCGAGGATGGGGAACTACGCATTCGGGCAGGTCTCCGGTCTCCTCGGCGCGCCGGCCGGATACCTGCGAACGCTCCCGGCTCCGGTCGTCGCAGACTGCCTCAACAGTAGCATGCGGAGGAACGGCTTCGAGCGCGATTCACTTCAGGTGCTGTTTCATCAGAACGGTGGACTCATCGCGCGTGCGGTAACGTCCGAGAAGTACAGCCGCATCTGGAACGCGGACGTCTCACGGTCGCTGGAGCCGCTCTCGGAGAGAGGCTGGCGGGTTCCGCCGGCTCGTCCGACCGGGTCGGGAGACGCGCGCGCGAGGACGGCGACGGAGGAGGACTGCCTGAAGAACCGCCTCGCCGGCATCGGCATCAAGCCAGGCGACACCATCGCGCCGGCCGGCCTTTACGCGTCGGACAAGGACATGTTCGCATTCATGGTGAACGAGGACCTTCCTGTCGCAGACGGCAAGGGCGGAGTGCTCTACCGCGGGTTCATCGTCGAGAACAGCGAGGTCGGCGACCGTGCATTCAAGGTGACGACCTTCCTCTACAATTCGGTCTGCGGAAATCACATCGTGTGGGGTGCGCGGGACGTCCGCGAGGTCAAGATCGTCCACGTCGGTGGCCGCGTCACGAGCCGCGCGAAGTGGGAGCTGGACCGGGGGCTGAAGGCGTACGCCGAGAGCAGCGCGGAGGACGACACGCGACGCATTCGTGCCGCGAGGGACCTCATCCTCGGTGAGACGTCCGACGAGGTCGTGCAGAAGTTGTTCGCGCGCAAGGTCGCCGCGAAGGCTGTCCTCGTGGACGCCTACGACGCCGCCGCGACGCACGAGGGTGACCACGGCGCAGACCCGAAGAGCGCGTGGGGGATGAACGCCGGCCTGACGCGGCTGTCGCAGGAGAGTCGCTACGCGGACCGACGCGTCGAGATGGACCGCTCGGCCGCGAAGGTGCTAGATGCAGTCTGGTAGGATTCGAAGGGGCCGCGAGAGCGGTCCCCGTCGCTGGTCTCCGCGCGAGACTAGCGACGAGGACGCTCTCGAAAGGGGAAGTAGATTATGGCTAGCAAGATGGCGCTGCCTCCAGACGTGCGCCGTCCCGGGGAACGCAACATGGCACAGAAGCACAGGATGATCCGCACGGCAGCGACGTTCTACGCGCGGGCGGACGCCGCCGCGGATCACGGGGACGTTGACCGCGCAGCAGAACTCCGCGAGCGGGCGAGGGCGCTGGAGGTAGCCGCGCGATGAACGACACCTTTACGAAGTGTCTCGGATGCGGGCGATATCGCTCCGACGACGGGAGCTGGGTCGAGATGCGTGCCGAGCCGAAGATGCTGAGCGTCTCGCACACGTACTGCGAGACATGCCTCGAAGCGGAGGAAGAGAAGGTCGTCGAGTGGTCGAAGGGATTGAAGGGGAGGGTGCCGGCGTGAACAAGAACGTCTTCCAGACCGGGCGAGCGCCTCGCGCGGATGCTACGAACGACGCCGGAGGGCGAGCATACTCCCTCCCGGCGAAGCACGCCGTGGCGCAGCTGGCCGCGACGGGATGCTTCGGCGGAACGTACTACGCGAAGCCCGAGGCACAGCTCGATTCGCTGCGCAATCTCGTCCCACAGGTACCGGACGAGTTTATTGCGAAGGCGGCAGTCTACGCGAGGCGACGCGGGTACATGAAGGACATGCCGGCAGTGCTCCTCGCGTTCCTCGCCGAGGCGCGGTCACCGCTCCTGGAGCGCGTCTTCCCGCTCGTTATCGACAACGGGAAGATGTTGCGGAACTTCATCCTCGCGGTACGAAGCGAGTCCGTCGGACGGAAGACGTTCGGACAGGGCGCGAGGCGCGCTCTCAGGAAGTGGTTCACAGATCGGGACGCCGCCGACGTCTTCCGGGCGAACGTAGGCAAGCCGTCTATGCGAGACGTGCTCCGCATCGTCCACCCGAAGCCGGAGTCGAAGGTGAAGGATTCGCTCTATGCCTACCTGCTCGGCAAGGTTGACGGCAAGCGCAAGGGACTGCCGGCACTCGTGAGGCAGTTCGAGGCGTGGAAGGAGAACCCGGAGAAGTGCGACGTCCCCGACGTCCCGTTCCAGATGCTGACGGGCATCGAGATACCGGACAAGGTCTGGCATGTCATCGCAGAGAACGCGAAGTGGCACATGACGCGGATGAACCTCAACACATTCGCGCGGCACGGTGTCTTCGAGAGCAAGAAGCGCACGCGGATGATAGCCACACGCCTCCGCGACCCGGAGAACGTGCGGAAGGCGAAGGCGTTCCCGTACCAGCTGCTCGCCGCGTACAAGAACGTGACGAGCGACGTCCCGCACGAGGTCCGCGAAGCGCTCCAGGACGCGATGGAGATCGCCATCGAGAACGTCCCGGCGATGAAGGGCAACGTCGTGGTCTGTCCGGACGTGTCCGGATCGATGCGCTCGCCGATCACCGGGTACGACCAGGCGAAGGCCAGTACCATCCGGTGCGTCGACATTGCCGGTCTCGTGGCCGCCGCCGTGATGAGGAAGAACCCGTCGGCGAGGGCGATACCTTTCGAGGGAGACGTCGTGAACGTGCGACTCAACTCACGCGATACCGTCCTGACGAACGCCGAGAAGCTGGCCGACGTCGGGGGTGGATCGACGAACTGCTCCGCTCCGCTCCGTATGCTGAACGAGGAGAAGGCAGACGTCGACGTCGTGGTCTTCGTCAGCGACAACGAATCGTGGGTAGATAGCGAGCGAGGCTACTTCTACTACGGCAGAAGCAAAGGCACGGGCATGATGGAGGAGTGGGCCATCCTCAAGAAGCGGTGTCCGAAGGCGAAGCTCGTCTGCATCGACCTGACGCCGACGACGAGCTCGCAGGTCAAGGACCGCGCCGACATCCTCCAGGTCGGAGGGTTCAGCGACGCGGTGTTCGACATCGTTGACACGTTCCTCCGTGGAGATATGACGGCGGAGCACTGGGTCGGCGAGATCGAGAAGGTGGAATTCTAGGGACGAGGAAGCCGGACGCCAGGGTGTCTACATCTGGGAAGACACCCGATTACTTGCCGGCTTCCCAACGATAGGAGGGCACGCACGCAGAGGTGATTACACCGGAGCAGGAGGTTGGCGGTTCAACTCCGTCCTCGGCCTACATACGACGGCCGAGTAGCTCAACGCAGAGCGCCTGCCTAAACTGATCACCTCACTCCTTGGCGTGTCCGCCGAATAGAGAGGACGCGGACGCAGAAGCGACTACATTATAATCCAAAGGTCGCCGGTTCGAGTCCGGCTCGTACCGAAAGGTAGGATAGCTCAGTGGCAGAGCACTGGAACAGTCGCTTCGATTCTTGCCGCGTTCTCACGATGAGGAGGCGCGCACGCAGCGAGGGAGTACATTACTTGTATCCTCTCTCGCACTCTTGGCGCGCCGACGGGGACAAGGGGTCCGGACGCTGCAGGTGACTACATCCAAGGAAGTCGCTTGCGATTCTTGCCGGACCTCGCTACTTATAGAAGGGGAGGCACGAGATGTTCGGATGGCTGAGGAAGCGCGCGTGGGCCAAGACGGGCGGGTACACCTGTGACGGATGCGGGAAGTGGACACCGCGCAGGAAGGGCAAGGCGCGCGTGAGGATAGTCCGTCTCTCGGCTCCTCGACTCGGAGATCTCCTACCGGTGTCGACGACGGCCGTGATGCTCGACTGTCCGACGTGTGCTGGGAAGGGGAGTGTAACGACATGACCGGAGGACAGAGGCTGTGTCGAGAGAGACGCGGGCGCAAGGAGGCCGAGGCTGAGTTGGAGCGATGCCGGGCACAGAACCGGTCGCTGGTGAAGGCGTTGGAGGATGCGAAGGGAGACAGCAATGTCAAGCGCATCGGTCGATAGGTTCGTGATGGGACGCAAGTCACACGCACGCACCACGCGGAGCAGGCAGCGTGCACGGAACATCGCCGCAGCCGCGAGGAGAGACGCTGACGCTCGCGTCGCACGCGCCGCTGACGACGTGCGGTTCGCCGAGGCGAGGATAGCGTCACTCCTCGACGCGTCGCCGAGACTGGAGGAGTTCGAGAGGCACTGGTTGTTCGCGGGACTGTTCCGCAGGGTGTGGAACGCCGCGCGGTATGTCGTCGTCGGCAGCAGTGTGCTGCCTGGATAGGGAGTCGCATCATGCCGGAGATGATCGTTGTGAACAAGAAGGACCGGGCGAAGGCAGTGAGGATGTATGCGTCCGGGGTCGGCATCGGCGCCGTCGCGAGTCTGCTCAACGTCTCAGGACCGGTCGCGCGTCGGGTCCTCGTCGAGGAGGGCGTCGCGCTCCGTGGTCGCGGCAGGCCGGAGAAGGTGAAGGCGAAGGCGAAGGCGTCGTCGAGGTCGAAGAAGGCGGCTGTGACACCCGTGGAAGTAGCGGAGACCGTGGCAGTGGCGGAAGACGCGGAAGACGTGGCGGAGTAGGGTTCGTCCTCTGTGCCACCCTCTTTAGGGAGGGTGGCACGGAGGAGGACTTCGCGTGGACGGGAACGTAGCTCAGCATCAGGTAGAGCACCGGCTTGAAGAGTCGGGTGTCGGTGGTTCGATTCCACCCGTTCCCACCAGCTTAGTAAGGCACGCGCGCCGGGGCGCGGGTGGGTCTCCAAAGCCCGCCTTGCCGGGTTCGACACCCGGGTGTGCCGCCAAGATAGAGGAGGGTGTGAAGAGATGGATGTAAAGGCTGTCTCGGATCGCATTTCGGCGTGGATATTCGAACAAGTCTCCGATGCCTGCGCGGCCGGAGTCGTGGTTGGGCTTTCCGGCGGAGTAGACTCTACTATCGTCGCAGCTCTCGCCGACCTCGGCGGCATTGAAGTACGTGGGATGATTCTGCCATGCGAATCTGATAAACGGGATGCAGACGATGCAAGACTCGTTGCAGACGAGTATTGTAGCACGTGCTGCTTCGGTGACATCTTCCCAGCATTTGAAGAGATGCAAACTGCACTCGACGACGGTTTCCGAAGAGACCGTCTCGCTCTCGGCAATCTCAAGGCGCGTCTCCGCATGGCGGCTCTCTACTACGAAGCGAACCGGTCAAACGCTCTCGTCTGTGGCACGACGAATAGGACGGAGTTCGTCCTCGGGTACTTCACGAAGCACGGTGACGGTGCTGCGGACATCGAGCCGATAGCGGACGTGTGGAAGACGGACGTCTTTGATCTCGCGCGGTACCTCGGCGTCCCTCAGTGCATCATCGACAAGCCGCCGAGCGCGGGACTGTGGGAGGGGCAGACGGACGAAGGTGAGATGGGGATGACGTACGCTGAGGTAGATGCTTCGATCAAGAGATTAGGAGACGGCGTTGCCGACGGTGGTATAGACGCCCGTGTCTATCGCATGATACATGCGTCTCACCACAAGAGAACAGAGACGCCCGTCTGCAGATTGGAGGAATAGATGCACGAGTACGAATACGAACGACCGGCTCTCGCTGTGGACGCCATCGTACTACGACAATACGACGAACTCCCAGCTCAGATTCTCCTCGTCCGTCGAGGTATCGAACCGTTCAAGTACAAGTGGGCGTTCCCAGGAGGGCACGTCGAGAAGTACGAGCGACCCGAGGTCGCGTGCGTTCGTGAACTTTTTGAGGAGACTGGCGTGAAAGTCCCCGTAGAGAATCTCAGCAACGTCTTTTGTCTCAAGGGACATGAAGGCCGTGACCCACGAGGTTGGGTCGTGTCTGCGACATATCAAGTATGGCTAGAGGGCACCGACAGATTTCAAGACATCATCTTCGGGGATGATGCTGACTCAGTGAGATGGTTCGACGTGGACGCGCTTCCTCCGCTGGCGTTCGACCATGGTGAGACGTTTGACGATTGGTGGATTAGATGAAGATTGAATCAGATACCGTTACCGGTGAAGTCTCTCTCGTCTTCGACAGTGAGGAAGACCTGCATTCTCACATGCATAATCTCATAAACATGGCATCTCATAATAAACAACATGACGCGGGCGAATATCCGCACTTGACGTATATCATTCAAGGAGACGGGCAGAAAGAGGGCGAGAGATGAAAGCACTGATCGTCGTGGACCCGCAGTACGACTTCATGCCGGGAGGCGCGCTCCCGGTGCCGTTCGGTGACGGGATCGTTCCGGTCGTGAACGCTCTCCTCGCCGTACCGTGGGATCTCGTCGCAATCTCGCAGGACTGGCACCCACCGACGCACTGCTCATTCTCGAAGCAGGGAGGAGTGTGGCCAGATCATTGCGTGCGCAACACGCATGGCGCGATGATTCACCGAGACATCGTCGTGCCGTTCGATTACTTCTCCGTGCTGAAAGGCACTGACGAAGACCGAGACGCGTACTCTGCCTTCTGCGGTCGCGAGTGTCTAATGGACGTGCTGCTCGCCGCGTCCATAGACGACGTCTACGTCTGTGGCCTCGCGACGGACTACTGCGTAAAGGCAACGGCGATGGACTCCGTCGCTGCATGCTACAGGACGTATCTTGTCCTCGACGCGTGCAGAGGCGTCGACGTGAACCCGGGAGACTCCGAGCGCGCCATCGACGAGATGGTGGACGCCGGCGTCATCGTGACGAACGCGAAGGATGTGATTGGATGATACCATCCATCCTAGACACGGATCTCTACAAGTTCACGCAAGCGCAAGCCGTCGCGGAGAAGTTCCCACGTGCGGTTGCGAGGTACCAGTTATTCAATCGCGATCCCGACCGAAAGATCACGCGGGACATGCTCGACCGTATCCAGGTAGAGATCAACCATGCGGGCACGCTACGTCTGACGTGCGACCAGGGAGACTGGCTCTACAAGACGTGCAGATACTTTAAGCCGTGGTTCCTCAGCATGATCAAGGACGCGCGGCTCGATCCCGGACAGGTCTTCATCTCCGATGACGGCAACATTATCGTTGAGGGTCCGTGGTTCTCGGCGATACTCTGGGAGGTGCCTCTTCTCGCCATCATCAGCGAGGTCTGCATGACGTGGGACAAGAGTGGCGCAACGGAGATGCACATACTCGATGAGGCAGGAGAGAAGACGAAGGAGAAGGCGCTCGCGTTGATGAACGCCGACTGCAAGTTCGCCGACTTCGGGACGCGCAGGCGATTCTCTCTTCTCGTGCACGACCGAGTCGTTAGCATGCTGTCGCACTTCGGCGGATGCATCGGAACGAGCAACATGCATCTCGCACGCAAGCACGGTATCAAGCCCATCGGAACGATGGCGCACGAGTGGGTGCAGGGAGTCTCCGGTCTCGTCGGTCTCCGACACGCGAACCGGTACGCGATGGAGACATGGCAGGACGTCTACCGAGGCAAGCTCGGCATCGCGCTCACTGATACGTTCGGGTCCAGGGCGTTCTGGAACGACTTCGACGGCGCACAAGCTCGGATGTACGACGGCGTGCGGCAGGACTCCGGTGACCCGGCCGTCTTCGCCGAGCGCGCCATAGCGGCATACGTCGAGCGCGGGATAGACCCGAGGACGAAGACCATCGTCTTCTCGGACGGTCTCGACGTCGTCAAGGCTGTGTCGTTGCAGAAGCGGTTCGGGAAACGCGTCAAGGTAATCTTCGGCATCGGCACGAACCTGACGTGCGACGTGGACGGACATCCGCCGATGAACATCGTCGTCAAGTTGACGCACATAGACGGCGTGCCGGTCGTGAAGCTGTCAGACTCTCCGGGTAAGGTGGTCGGGGACGAGGAGGCCGTGCGCGTGGCGCGGTGGACGTTTGGGTTGTAGATAGAGGAGAGACATTGCCGAGTACCAAACGACAGATATTGCCGAGCTACGTGCTGAAGCAAAGGCAATCGCTTCCGCTCGACTGCAAGGTCGAGCTTTCCTTACGGCGCATCCGTGATTGGATCGAGCATTGGCATGGATTGGTCTCCGTATCGGTCTCTGGTATTGACTCCTTAGTAACCTTGGATTTGGTCCATCGAGTCCGTTCCGATATTCCAGCTGTCTTCTCAGATACCGGCCTTGAGTTTCCGGAGATCAGTACGTTCTTTCGTGCTCGACCCGATATTGAATGCGTCCGTCCTGACAAGACGTTTCGAAGCGTGATAGAGGAGGATGGCTACCCGGTCATTTCAAAGAGAGTATCCCGCTACATATGGGACCTACGAAGACCCGAAGGTGTGAACGATGCTACAAAGAACCTTCGGAGGACTGGCATGAATCGTGCAGGCATATTTTGCCCAAGCATGAAGCTCTCGAAGAAGTGGAGATTTCTTGTAGGCGCTCCATTCAAGATTAGTGACAAGTGCTGCTACTGGCTCAAGAAAAAGCCACTGAGTGATTACGCGAAAAGAACAGGACGAAAACCTATCCTCGGAGTGTTGTTAGAGGAATCGAGTGACCGTGAGCGTATTTACAAGCAGCAGGGGTGCAACGCTTATAACTCGAAGACTCCGACCTCTTGGCCCATCGCCTTCTGGACGAAGGCGGACGTGTGGGAGTACGCAAGGCAGCAAGGCCTCGAATACCCATGCATCTACGATATGGGGTACACGCGTTGTGGATGTGTCTTCTGTGGCTTCGGCGCGCACATGGAGAAGCAGCCCAATAGGTTCCAGCGCCTCAAGCAGACACATCCGAAGCTCTGGAAGTATTGCATGGACAAGCTAGGGCTACGTGACGTTATGGCGTATATAGGAGTTCCGGTCGGAGCGCTGCAACCACGAAAACGAATAGGACGGAGATAGCCGAACATGACCGTAACGAAGACATACCACGCAAACATCTACGTCGGTCTCCGCGAAGGGTATGACGGGACACGTCACTTTCTCGCAGAGATTGAGGATATTTGCTCCGAGTATTGTGACGACGTCGGTCTCTGCGTAACGGTGACACTAACGACGTTCATCTACAAGGGTGGAAGTGAAGGTGGGGCCGTCGTCGGGATCATCAACTATCCAAGGTTCCCGAAGAAGCCACGCGAGATTCGTACGCGCGCGATATCTCTCGCCGAGATTCTGCGTGACAGGCTTGGACAGATACGTGTAACAGTCGAGTTCACCGACGAGACCGTAATGTTGGGGTGAGTCGTAGATAAAGGGTGTGGTCTGTGGGCAAGCGGATAAGCCGCCCGACTGTGGATCGGGTAATCGCGGGTTCGAATCCCGCCAGACCACCCACTCGTAAGCTAATGCCGCACCAGCTGAAGATGCTGCGACACTTGAAGGCGCGGAGGCACTCGGCGTTGTTCTGCGAGATGAGAACCGGCAAGACGCTTCCAACTGTCCGGTATAGCCGGAGACTTCAGCCGCTGCGGGGAGAACTCCGCTG
>Ga0209986_10004225_pt1 | contig 12248 bp, 9 predicted proteins | sample BlataG_FD_183168 | JGI IMG/M metagenome (GOLD analysis project Ga0209986, IMG submission 183168) | Deep subsurface microbial communities from Black Sea to uncover new lineages of life (NeLLi) - Black_00105 metaG (SPAdes) (version 2) | ecosystem: Environmental > Aquatic > Marine > Oceanic >...
TGAATTTTTCTAAAATATCTAAATTATCATATAAATAAGAATCAATTTTTTTATTTCTTGTTGATATATACATAAAAATCCGATCCACTCATTTTATATATTTGTTATTGGGGGGATTAAAATATTTTCTCTATTGAGTTTTAGAATTCTTCTTTTATGTTTTACTTCTAAATGAAATGTACAATAATCTTCGAGTGTATCTGGTAAAAAATTTCTTTGGATTTTACTATTGTAATCTTGAATAATACATCCTAATAAAATACCCATATTTCTTCCTTGTTTATTAATTTGTGTAAATAAACGTCCGATATTTTTGCCTTTAATTAATACACCGTCTGAAGTCATCAATAAGGGTATTTCATCAACCATGAGAAAAAAACCATCCTGCTTTATATCAAAACAGGGTTGTGAGTTATAAAAGATTTCAGCTAATAGAACATAATTTAATTCTGGTAAAAATAAGTCTGAATTTACATAAAACCCAAGAGAAAGGATATCACTATGGAAGATTCTTTTTTTTAAATTTATCTTTTCTCCTATTTTTTGCCATTTTAATAAGATATTTGCAACTCTCTTAACTGTTTTTATTTGGTTTTGCTGAAAATCATCTTCATCTAACAGAGTTTCGTTGGAAGCTTTTTGAAGGACATCCACGATACTATTATCGACCATTTCTAAGGCAAGAAGATTTTTAATTTGAACTGAATCTGTTACTTCATTAATGAGAGAAATTATTGTTTTCTTATTTAACATTTCAATATCAGGCATAAAATAATTTTCTCCCAAGGTTATCATTGAATATCTTTCTAATTTAGAATACCCATACATTTGAATATATTTTTTACCGATATTATCTAAATTCCATTTTGGATTTGAAGATCCTATATTTTTTAATGGTAATCCAAATTTTGCCAAATTCGGATTATTTGGAGCAATTGCAATTATTTTACGCTTTTTACTTCCAAGATATCTTAGAATTTGAACTCCCAAAATAGATTTTCCAGAACTAGGCGTACCATACACTAAAATTCTTTTTTCAAACATATCTAATAAACTATCATAATTTAAATTGTACCACAATATTGAATTGGTTGATTTTTTCATTAATTGATCTCCAACTAATCTTCCACCCAATGATACAAATTCTTTTACTTCACTTATCTGATTTAAAATATATTCACTTTCTTCTGGATTTATCACACAAAATGGTACATTTTTTACGGGAAATTCACAATCAAGTAGATCTTCTGTGTGGATTGCATTATCATTTGTTATTATGAGAAATGGAATTATTTTATAGAAATTATTAATTACACATTCTTTACTGATAGAATGTAGTAAACCTAAGCCGAAAATTTTATATTTGTTAAAAAATAGGACATGGGAATTAATATGAATAAATTTTGGTCCAACTCCCAATAGATGGTTGTTTTTTTTTTCGATTAAATACATATTGGAATTTTTAGGTAAAATATACTTTGGTATTGAATACTTTTCTAGATCGATGATGCGTAGTTCGATAGAATTTAGAATTTTAATGATCTCCTCATTTAACAGAGCTGTATTCAAAAAAAGTTTTGTTCTAATTATTTTTAGAGCTTCATTTTTATTTAATTTACCTCGTTCTGTAATTAAATTCCGTGTGATATGCTTGATATATTTTCTCTCATGAGGATTTAAAGAGGTTTTATTGCTACGTTTATTTAATATATCAACAATTTTTTTGAATATTCTTGAAAGAAAATGTGGTTCAAATTTTTTAAAACGAGAATCCTCTTTTATATTTTCAAATTTTTCAGTTATTGTACCTTTTTTAAAAATTAAAATTTTTGTAATAATTTGTAATCTTTTATTATTTGAAAATTCGAGAAAATTTTCCTCATTTATCATGTAAATTGATAAAAAAGACTCTCTATTTTCCGTCTTTTTTAAGTCAATATTTCGATTTTCATTTTTTAATGTGTTTATACTCATTTTACTCACATATTAATTAAATGAGATTTAATACTTTTTGTAAGATATTACTTTTTTTAATATATTACTTTTTGTCGTATATTAATAAGATAATAGATTTTCTATTTAAATATTTTGTTGTTTGTTAAATCTAAAAATTACTTTAAGATAGACATTTATCAATCTGAAAGACAAATTTTTTTTAAAAAAAATATCAAAATTTTCAGATATAAAGGAAAGTTAGGAGGAAGTTTATAATCTTTTTACTTATTTAAAACATTTAGCAATAAATCGATCTTTTCCTGGACATTATCACTTTTAATACATTCAAGATAGACCAAGGTAAATCCTTTACTTTTTGTAATATTAAGTACAAAATCATGAGAAGATATTATATGGTTTCCATCAAATTTTAAGGATATGGAAGATTCATGAAGGGTTTTTTGGATAAAATTATTTAATTTATAATTAACTTCATGTATTTTTTTTCTCGTTTTAATTAAACCAATTTTTTTATGAATAGAAGAAAAATATTCGCTAATTACCAAGTAATCTCTATTTAAATTTATTATGTCAAATTTTTTCCTGATTGGAGCATAATTCCTTGAAATACATCCTCCTCTTAGTTTGCTAGTAGAAAGACAGTTTAAACAACAATTACACTTTGAGAAATCTATATATAATTCTCCATTTTTTATTTCAATAGCGTTATTAGGACAAAGAGATCTACAAGCACCACAGTTAACACAATTAATTTGTTTCTCACAGTAAATTAATACTTTATTGATATCTAACTTTTTAGAAAAAAATTCAATTAATAAATTTTTCTTATTGATATTTAATTCTGTACAACATCTTTTAATTAATGTTAAATTTTTAATCAATCTCATGAAATTTAATTCATTATTGCATTTTATTATGTATTTAACTGAATCATTTTTCCTCTCATATTCGATAACACCAACTACTACATTTCTAATAGGTAGTGCATTTTTTGTCCAGGCAAATTCGTTAATATAATTATCTTCATCTCTTACTCCTACTTGTCCAAATTTTTTTACATTTTTATGCAATGATTCAATAAGAGAATTATAAAGTTCAGGAAAGAACTTATTTAATCTTTCAAAACCTTCTTTCTTTTGAAAAGGACACATCCAACATCCCAGTCTATCATAACCTTTATCATATAAAGGATGATATGGCAGATTATAATATTTAATATATTTCCATATATCATCTGTATTCCATTCTAAGATTGGATTTATTTGAGTTGATGGGATTAATGGATTTTTACTAGTTTTAGCATAATCTTGTCGTTTTCTTGATTCTTCGGATCTAATTCCCGTAATTAAAAATTTTATTCTATTTTTTAAAACATAATCAGCTAAAGGGCCGAATTTATAAACTTCACAGCACCACCTTAATCTTTGTGAAGGATATCCTAAGTCATCAACTAAGTCTAAGAATTTTCTCGGTGGTTTGACTTGTTCTATTTTAATATTATAGAAGTCTTCTAATTTCTCAATGTAATCTTCTGTTTCTGGGAATGTCATTGAAGTATTGCCAAAAATAAATCTTTTAACTCCTACTCGAATAGATAAATCCAATGTAACAAGACTATCTTTTCCTCCTGAGAGACTCACAGCACTATTGTTAAGATAATTTCTGATAAAATTTTTTGCTTCTAACTCTTTATAAAAGAGATTTTCAGGTAACAATTCCATTAATTATCTTCTAACATTATTTTGTTTTTATATTAATATTTATTATTACATTATATAAACTCTTACCATGTAAAATTAAAAATTATTAAAGCCTATTTAATTATCAGGAATATTTTTTAATAATTCCGAATTAGAACTGCCTTTTTCAATTTTTTATACAATTATAGCTTGTAAATAGTGGATGTTTCTAATTTTTCTTCATGATAAAAGGTGAAATAAAAAGAAGCATTTTGACTATAAAATTTACTTGGTAAACCGATTCTAATTATTTTTTCATTATTAATATTAATTAAATCTTTATCTTTTGAGATGATTTTATAATGAAGAAAATTTGTTATAAAATGTCCTTCATGAAAGGTAATATCTTTGTTTGAATTATTGCTAATTTTTATTTCTATTACTAATTTTTTCTTAATTCTAGAGTCTTGCTTAACAGAAGATTCGATATCTAACTTCCAATTAAATTCAATAATATTAGGGTCCTTTTGAATTAACGCGAAAGGAATAATAAATTCATCCATTGAGGATCCCCCATGTCCAAAATTTTCTAATTCTCGTCTATTAACAGGAGTTTTTTTAAGATTGCAATAATTATCTGCAAAAAAATAATTTACATTTTTTCCATTTTCTAAGTTTGGTAATCCCCAAGCTTTTGTTTCAGAATTTTTTAAACATATAATTTCTTTCTTTATCTCGTTAAAACTATTAGGTGTCTTAAAAGATATAAAAGTTCTAGCAGCTTTTTTATAAAACAGATTATGATCTCTCTTATCAATTTCCCAATAAAAATTGAATGCATTATCTTTCCAATCAAAACTCTTCGTGCATCTAGAAGACCCATGATCCGTTGCAAAAAATATTAAAAAGTCCTTAAATTTAGTACTAACCAATTCTAGGAGAGGACGTATTTTTGCATTATATATTGAATTAATTAATGTCTTTAGAAAATTTTGAGAATATGTATGAGAAGTCTGGTCAGAAAAATTGAATATGCTAATTTGAAAATTTTCTTTACAGTTTTTAATATTGTCAATATTTAATTTAAAATCAAACATATTTTCGCAATTTGTCACAAAATGTTTATTTATTCTTCCGACTTTACTCATTAGGCCAGTCTTACCAATCAATTTTAGAAACATAAAGAGCTCATTGGAACTATCAAAATCTTTAGGATATTTTCCACTAAATAGTGCTACTCTTGCATATTTCGTTAATGTTGGTAAAATTGAAAATCCGACTTCAGTCCTTATTTTAAAATAAGGAAAGTCTCTAAATATTTGTTGCTTTAAAATGTTCCAGATATTCAAATGGCAACAATCTATAAATAAAATTAAATAGAATTTATCACCTTTTGATTTATAATTAGGAATAAACAATCTTCTGAAAGCATTTACCACATTCAATGGATTTGATTTATTGTCTGCATTTTTAACCCAATTCCTATAATTTCCCCATAAATATTCTCTAAAATGATTATTTATTTGTTTTAAAATTGCAAAAACTTTTCTCTCTAGCTGAGAAGTATAATTTTCGATTTTAGTTGCAAATGAGGGAATGAATTGTAAAGAATTTTCTATAAATGCTTCTAAACAATCGTTTAAAGGAATTATATATTTTTTAAATATGTTTTTCCATTTTAATTCATCATTTTTTATACTTTTAAGGGTTGGAATTACATCTCTATTTAGATAATACATGAATAAAATTATAGCAAAAAAGTTTTCAAGATAATTTAACATAATTATATATTTTGAACTCGCATCTCCTAACTTATAAAATACATTTTCTTTAAATAAATCAATTGATTTATTATTTCTAACTATATAAAGATTAAGCGGACTTTTTAAATCTATAAAACATTGCTTATTAAAAATAGAGGTTAATGCAATATCAATATAATATTCCAAAAAATTGTGACTAATCCAATAGTAAGGTATATCATAGAATAGGTTTTTAATCAGCTCCTTTTCTTCTTTAATTTGAGGAAAAAATATTAATGAATGGTTTGTGGGATCAATCTCAAATAAATCGATGTGATTTTCAATCTTCTTAATAATATTGGTAAAATTGAAATTGTGTTTAATTATTTTTACTTTGCTTTCTTTTTTAGTCAAGATAATATCTGTTGATAATTTTATTAATTTAACACTGTAACTGTCGAGTAATTTAACATCATCAAATATAGGTTTAATATCTGACAAGTAATCTAATTTCTGAATTAGATGGGTTTTTTTATTTATATATTCAAAGGCTGATTCTATATTATTCAAATTTTCATTATATTGTCTTATATAAGAGATAATTATTAATAGGTTTAAAATTTCTTTGAAATCTTGAAGTAAAATGCATTTTTCTATTAATTTCGCAAAATTACAAGGAAAGGATTTTTCAAGAAAAGTCTTGATCCTTATTTTTAGTTGATTCAAATGGGTATTTTTAAAAATTGTAAATAAGAGGTTTGAATTGAATAACATCTTTTTTAAAAAGAATACAGGTTCTTCATCGACTTCAATTAATTCTCTGAATAATATTTCAATAAAACCATTATTCTCTATCTTTTTTTCAAATCTCTTATAATGCTTTTCAATGAAGTTCAATGAATGCCATATTAAAAAACTAAATTCGTTTATTTCCTCAGAAAAATTTACTGTGATATTAAATCTTTTAAGAAAATAAAAATCCAAAACCTTTTTTGGACTTATCTTATCGCTTTGGTAGGTATAAGATTTAAGAAGTTTTATTTTATCAGTAATAATTAAAGTATTTTGTGGTTTACGATATATTTCTTGTTTAATCTTAATATAGCGCTCAATTGGATTATAATGAAAAAGAGGGGTATAATCGTAGTTATTTCTAAAAATTTCTATATATTGATCATTATCAGGTAATTTAGGAATACAATAATAATTATCAACTAAGACAATGTATTTTTTAAAATTATTATCAATAAATTTCGATTTTATAAATTCTTGTAATATAGGAATTATTGTTTCTTTTATAATAGAAAGTGGAATACTCAATTGATTAACCTATTTATGTAATTTTTGGCTTGAATTTATTGAAATCGATATCAATAAAAGAAACCTTGCTCGAAAATGTTTTATTATACCTTTCAATCATTTTTTTTAGATCGATTTCATTAGGAGGGACTAACTCATATATTTTATAACCTAATTGTTGTAGTGGACTCTTGTTGTTTTGATATAATTTATTTTCAAGTACTTGAATTAATATTTGATTATCGTTTAACTCATATTTGAATTTTGGTAAATCTCTAAAGAGAATATCGTTAATATCATCTAAAATTATTACTTTATAATTTTTAATTTTGATTAAATCGTTCAAATCGTTTTTATCTAAAAAATTGTTAATGAAATTGATACTAATTTGTTTTAACTCTTGTTTATTCATTTCATTTAAGATTTGAAAAGGAAGATCAATAATAACTGACTCATTATCACTTAGATTTAACCTTTCCTTAATTTCCATCATTAATTTTTGACAAAAGAAAGATTTTCCAGAAAGTAGCACACCTCTTAAAACAATTCTCTTATTTTTATCGATATTATTTAATATACTATCAAAAATAGGTTTATGAGAAGGAAATATATCAAAATTATCAATATTATTATAAATTTTTTCTGAGATTATCATATCTAGGAAATTATATATTTTTCATATTTATTTACTATAGATTTCTCGTTTTATTTTTATTTCAGCTTTTTTCTTTTCTTTTTCCCATAATATTATTGCCCTTTCAGTAAAATCTTGCATTTTTTGATTAATATTGCTTTTATGAGTAGACTCATTCCACCCTCTGAGAAAAGTCTTGAATAAATTCTTAGCATTGCTTTTATTTTCTTTAGTAAAAATTGTATTAAATTCAGAATCTGCTGAAAAATCTAAAATATTATCGTATGCCTTCCATTTTGCAAGATATCTTATTAATTCCTTAACTCTTTCATCTTGATTCATATTTTCCAGATTATAAGTCCAAACATTTGAAATTAACATACCAGCAGCGTAAATACCAATGTTTCTTCTTAATAAAGAATCTTTCTCGTTCCAATCATCGTAAAATACATATTTTATTGCATTGAAATAATCAATAATAAAAGATAACCATTTTTCCATTTTATTTTCAAAATCACTAAGACTTTCGTAATAGAATGGATTTCTTTTTAAGATTTTTTTTATTATATAAAACATTCCTGCTCTTGAAAACATCCTTTTATTTATTTCAAAATAACGACCTAACTTTCTGAAACCTTTTACATCATTATCAATCTCGTGATAAAAGGGGCTAAATTCATATTCATCCAACAAATCAATCATTTTACCTATATTCGTTTTAAATTGAATTTTGGGTGAAATTATCTCAGATTTTGGTTTTTCAAATCCTTCTTCAATATTTGAAGATTGAGTATGATTAGAGTTGATTGGAAAATAATCACGAAGGATTTTTTCAAAATCTTTTGAAATATATTTCTTTTTATATTTTTTTAAAATAGAAGTAAAGAAAAGAAATGAAATGAAAAATTCACTCCTAATCTTTGACAAGTTCTTACTAATTTTCGACCAATTTTCTTCTATTTCTGAATATTTTTCAAAATATTGATTAAAAGATTCAATTTTCTTATGTAAAGTAATTTCTTTTTCTACTTTTATCACTTGATGATAAAATTCTTTTAAATCTTCACTTATTTTTAAAATAGATTCCTCTATTCTATTGATTGTTTTTTCCTTCTTGAGATCATCCAACATTTTGAATTTCAGACGGGATTATAAATATTTTTTTATTTCCTTTTTTGTCAAATTGAATAATAATTCAGTAAATATATAAAGCTTTTTAAAATTAGAAATAAAAAGAATTAAATGACCTTTCTAAAAGATAAATATTATAAATTAGAAAATAAAAATGCTAGCTTTTGAAAATTAATTATTAGTATGATGATTTTGATAAAATAAAAATCTAGAATTAATCTTTTCTTGTTGTAAAGGAATTAGAAAAGTACTGACCCTTAGAAGGAGAATAACATGAGAAGATTAATTCAATTTTAAGAATTAAATATTAATCGAAACTTTTTCTCTTCTTACGTTGTTTTTCTAGTATCTCTGAAATTTTATTTATTTAAGATTTAGTAATTATTATTTTATTCTCTTTTAAATCGAGAATTAGTTTATCTCCTTTAGCAATTCCTATTTTTTCTTGGATTTTTAATTTTTAAAAATTGAAGTAAAAACAGTAAAAACAATAGAAACTTAATAATTAGAAGTCATTTTTTTTCCCATTTTTGATAAGAAGCGTATTATCAAACTGTTCTTTAAACCAATTGGGATTTTCGGTATGAACGGGGATGATATAGTCTGGATCGATTGTTTCGATTGCTCTCATTAAGTCGCTTTTCGCTGCGTGCCCTGATGCGTGAAATCCTTTAATAAATTCGGGTTTTTGCTGGCCGCGTTTTTCAATAATTTCGAACCCATGAACCTCAAAACCAAAATGCTTAAGCCAATTATTCAATCTGATGAAGTCAAACTCGGACTCTTCTTCGAAGGCTTCACTCGAGGAGTAGATATAAGTCCCGTTTTGAGGTTTGATATCTAACAGATGTTTAATGTCGTAGAGCGAGAAGCAGAGGATATAATTTTCAGGAGAATTTGCTATATTCTTAGGATCGATATAATTAAGCTGGTTTTTTAGAAAATTTTTTTCCTTAAAATTCATTTAAAAAGGATTATTTTTTACCCAATTAATAATTGCTTTGTCCAATAAATCAAGATTTCCACTTCTCTTAATTGAATCATACCAATGTTTTTTTTCATCTTGTGGAGCACAACTATAAGCCGCTATGAAAGCTCTTTTTTCCCAACTAGTGAATGCAGTTGGAAAATTTCTTCTTTCTGATTGAAACCAATAATCTTTTTTTGATCTTCCCATAGCCAACATCAATTTTCTCTTTGAAAACATGTCTTTATAAATTTTTAATAAATTTACATATCCATCTTTTCCATTCCAATCTTTATCATTAGCGAATAAATTCAATATCCACATACGATTATATATAGAATGCCCAATGTAAGAGTTATTTAATACATCTATCAGTTTTTTTGCAATATTTTTTTTCACAGATGAAGGTAGAATCTTCAAATCTAAAAAATACCCAATCACATCATTAATAACTGGGTAAAAATTTTCAATATTATCGAGAATATCATCAATAACTTTTATATTATTTTTTTGAATTAGAGCTTTTAAAGTAAATTTTGTCAATGTTATATCAATTTTTTCTTTTTTAATTTGTTCTTCTATAATTTTTTCAAATTCAAATTGTTTTAATTGTTCTATTATTTCATCTGATAAGTCAATTGAACCATTAATGACTGCATAAACATCAATTTTTAATGTGTTTTCTAGAAAATTATTCATTTCTTCTGATAAAGAATCATAAAATTCATGTCTTTCATATTTTATTTTTTTATATGTTTTTATATTGAAAATTTCTGTTTTATGTTGTTGTAATGTAAGACTTAAATTATTAAATAAAATTTCAGCTAATAGATTTAATTTCTCATATGCTTCAAATTTAGTTTTACAAAATATTCTAAAGTCATCCACAAATCTACAAAAAGTCGTATTTTCATCAATTAATCTTCTATCGATCGAGTTTAGCATTGTTTCTGCTAATAAAAAGGAAGCATCACTTCCAACTGGAATCCCATATGAAACATTTTGATATAAATTAGCCAATAATTTTTTCAAGGATTTAACATGTTCTTTTTTTTTTGTCGCTTTATTTAAAGAATTTTCAAGAACATGAGTATAAATTCGAGGGAAAAAATCTGCAATATCAGCAATAACTATATATTTATATTCTTCCGAATTTATTAATTCAAGCGTTTTATCATCAAATTTCTTATAATTATAATCACTATCCCAAAAAAATCCAATAGTTGATGGTTTAAATCTATTTGAGAAAACTACCTCTTTTTTTTTCTCTATTCTGGATTTTTCTAATTCTTCTCCTATTTCATATACTATTGATGTGTAAATTAATTCATCAATTGGATCTAATTGTGAACAGAGCCTAAAACCATATTGATGTTTAGGCGCAAAAATTTTACGTGATTCTCTAATTATCCAATCTGTTGGAAAATTAATTTTAAGAATATAATCTTTTATATTTTTCCAATCTTCTTTAATTGCATAATACTCAAATGGTTTTGGAAAAATATTTGTATAGCCAATTTTTTCAAAATGTTTTAATGCCCAATCTAAAGAATCAGATTTTAATTTCAAAATATTAACCAATTTTTATAATTTTTGCTTCTTTTATATCGATATCTGTTATCCTAATTTGTTGAAGCACTAATAAATAATCTGACTGTTTTGTTATAATAGTACCAAAAAGTTTTAAAAATGTTCCTCTGGATCGATCTATAAAATGATATGGATATTTTTTTTTATTTAACCATTCTTGAAGTTTTTTCTCGCATAAGTTATAATTCACTTTAATATTAATAGAAGAATTATTTCTAAATTAAATCTACATAAATTTTATTATTCATTCATAATTTTTTTAACTTTTTCCGCAATAGGATTTCTTTTCCTTTTGTTATAACTTTTTATCCGATTCCATCTATAAGAATCATTCTTCTTAAGCCATCGAAACCATTCCATGAGTGGTTTATTACCTTTACTTCTATTACATGCTTGGCATGCCGGAGTTGTTATCTTTCCACTTTTCGATTTTGCTCTTATATGCTCATTTTCAATATTCCGACTACTTCCACAATATGAACACACCTTCATTTATATACCCTTGAAAAAAAATAATATTTCCTTAATAATTTAACAAATTTGTTATTTAAATTTTTTTTTATTTTATGTTGTTGACAAAATTTATGAGAAGGGGGTTATGTCTGGATAAAAACAGACTGGCAGTTTTTCATTGAAATTTATTTTTATATTAAAATTATTATTAATTGGTAAATCAAATTGTTATTTTATATAATTTGAATTTTTTTTTATTAACCAATGGAGAAATTTTTGATCAAATGGTTGAGTTTTTACTTATAAATAAATCAAGTAATATTTTTCTTTATTAATTGATTATTCAATCTTTTTATTCGTTGATATAATTTAAGTCAAGGATTAAGTTATTGATTGAATTAGTGTTGAAAATTATTAAATTAACATCTTCAGAGATAACTTCGCAATGCTTTTTTAAGAAGTTCGTATCATCTGCTATTAATATAGCATAAATTTTGAAATCATCAGCAATTTCTTCAATATTCTGTTCAACATTGGCAAGATAAAGTTCTTTCAATTTTACGAAATGGACGTATTCAATTAATTCTTTTAAACCCTTAGAAAAATAGCTCTTACTAATTGTATATTTAATTTCACCAATATATAATCTTTCTAATATTTTAGAATTATTTGAGTTTTTTCTCCAGATTTCAATAATGAAATCTGGCCTACCGCTATATAAATGAGGTTTGGGCTTATCTTTCATAATTTTTTGTATTATTCTGAAATGTTCTTTTTGTGAATTTATCAATCTTTTT
>Ga0209986_10004226_pt1 | contig 12242 bp, 15 predicted proteins | sample BlataG_FD_183168 | JGI IMG/M metagenome (GOLD analysis project Ga0209986, IMG submission 183168) | Deep subsurface microbial communities from Black Sea to uncover new lineages of life (NeLLi) - Black_00105 metaG (SPAdes) (version 2) | ecosystem: Environmental > Aquatic > Marine > Oceanic >...
ACTCTTCTCTCAAACTTCGTTTGTAGCTCGGAAGCGAATCTTAACAGCTCCTGTTTTACATCCTCACTAACTGATATTGCAGGCATAATAAGTACATAATCTGTAATTGTTATAAAACTAATTGTTATAAAACTTATAGTGTTGCAATGTTTGATTGTCATAGTATTTAGAATTCCGGCAAAGGTAAATTATGAAACGATTATCGCTTTTTGAAATCTGGGAAACTCTTTTGTCATACCATATAATGTATAGCAGATACATTTATATAGAGTGAGTTATTTTCTATTATCATGAAAGAAGAATATAATAAAGAAGAGCGATCTGGTATCCAGGGGCTATTTACCGGTGCGATGGCAAAGGTATTGGATTTCTTATTGACTTTTGAAGGATTTGACTATTCAATGGAGGAGATTGCGAGAAACTCAGAGATAGATTATGAGACGTTTTATAACCTTTGGGAAAAGCTTGAATATTATGACATTGTGAAAAAGACGGGGAATACAGGAAAAACAACGCTTTTCACACTAAATACGGAATCAAACATCGTTAAAGCACTTAAAAACCTACAACATGAGGTAATATTCTACGAGGCAGATAAGATTATTTTGGAACGTGCAGAAGAAGTGATAATGTGCGAAGGAGTAAAAGAAAAGGTAAAGGCATAACAAGCAACTCTATCAAGACATCGGTATCAAACACCAAAAGCAGAGCCCCACAGTTTAGGATTTGGTTTGGTGCTTAGCTTGACTTTGTCACATTTAAAATTTACCGCCGAGAACACGGAATTAGAGGTTTAGTTTATTAGCGGTTCAGCTCGTTAGCTAAACCTCAAATTTTAAGCGGTTCAGCGGCTTGGCTCGTTAGCGATTTAGACTAAACCTCTAAACCACTAAATACATCCTCTGCGTTCTCCGTGAACTCTGCGGTTAATCTGACAATGTCAAGTTAGGATTGAGGATTTTTCACTCCTCATTGAGTGAGCATATACAATTTCACCACGCCCACACGCTCACTTCCACCTTCTCACCGTCCTCCACACCTTCCTTATTCTCCTTGATTATTACAAACCCATCCGATTTCGTCATGCTGGATAATATACCGGAGCCGCTCACCCTTATGGGCTCTGCATAATACTCGTTTTCGGTGCAAAGCAACTTCACACGCACAAAATCGGTTCTCCCCACTGCCGACGGTATTTTTTTACTTGCTATTGCAAAAATCTTACCGCGTTCTTCCTTCATTCCGTGCATCGCATGCAAAAAAGGTCGAACGAGCAATTCAAACGCAGATATTGTCGCTACGGGATAACCGGGAAGAACGAACACCGGCTTGTCATTGACGACACCGAAACCCGTTGGTTCGCCAGGTCGAATAGCCACGCCGTGAAACACAAGTTTTCCTAAATCCGCTACTGCATCAGCTAAGAAATCGCGTTTACCTACGGAGCTCCCGCCACTTATTAATAAACCGTTGCAATCTTTCTCTAAGGACAAACTTATTGCGTTCTTTATCTCCTCGTAATCATCCCTTACTATGCCGGTTCTATACGGACTCGCAATTTTTCCTGTCAATGCCGCAAGCACATAACTGTTCACATCTGCTATCTTCTTTTCTCCTTCCAATTCAAAGGACTCATCAGGATCCGAAAGTTCATCACCCGTGGAGATTATCCCAAACTTTGCTCTTTTATACACCTTCACCGTGCTCTTAAAAAGAGATGCAAGCATGCCGAGGTCATGAGCTCTTAACCGCCTTCCTTCTTTCAGCACTCCTTCGCCCTTCTTCACGTCCTCGCCCTTAAAAGAAACGTTTTTACCCGGTGTGACGGGTTTGAAAATTTCCAGCGTATCGCCGCCATTTTCCTTTGTATATTCGAGCATAACGACTGCATTGCTGCCCTTTGGTAGCGGCATTCCCGTTTGTATGGGTAAATAATCCCCTTCTCTTATTTCCACCACGTTCTCATTCTCTTTTTCTTTTTCTCCTCCTTTCCTGCTCCGCTTCCTTAAAAACACCGGATTATTTGGAGATGCACCGAACGAGTCCTCACCCTTAATCGCATACCCGTCCATCGCCGCGCGGTCAAAAGGAGGGCTATCTATGGATGAGCAAACGTCTTCTGCTAAAACCCTGTTCAAAGCATCGTCAAACACGATTTCTTCTCTTTCTGTCCTCTTTACATTAGATAAAGCTATTTTTAATGCTTCTTCCAGTGAGATAAGTTTACGAAAAAGTTTCATATTACCCGTTTTCCTCCAATCTATTCTTCCCCCTCAAATACACCGTTGCTATTCCAGCTTTCGATAATTTCCTCTTCAAGACCTCATCGTTTGTGAGCACTGCTGCTTTCTTCTTTAACGCTAACTCCGCAATCCACTCATCGGTATCAATTTCTTCTTCTTCTTCTCCTCCTCCTCCTTCTTCATTTATCGTTACCTTGCACCTGTGGGGCTCTGCCCCACGGCCCCGCAAGCCCTGTAAGGGCTTACCGGGCATTTGCCTGGACGCAGAGGCATGCACATACTTGAGCACTAAAGAATAACCAATCTTTGCCGCTCTCTTTTCTTTGCCTTTCAAATCCGGTCTTTGTTTGAGCTTGTTTAACTCATTCAAAACCTTCTTCGGCACGATTACATGCCCATATCCAAGCATCTCCAGCTCGTAAAATATGTCAACGCCAAATTCGCCTGGTATAAGCAGTGCATTCGTGTCCACTATCACTTCCTTTCTTAACATATCTTCAAATCCTCTCAACCAAATTCCCGACTACAATTTTTGCAGTTCTAATCAATTCCGATTCCGCATCGTCAAAGAGAAAAGGAGCTATCTCCTCAGCCATTTCCTCCAACTGGCTATTCGGAATGTCGTTAATTATTCTAAGAATTGCCGCCCCGGGTTCCTCTTCAATTCCGTTTATTCTGAGCAAGGTTCTATTGACCGGGAATCGCTTTGAGAGCATGAAGATTATGTCATATACATGCCTCCCCCTTTTCTTATTTCTTAATGTGTCAATCTTGTCTGCAAACAGTGAGCCTTTTGACATTGCATTAATGAGAAACAACTCGCCAAAGCTATTTATAACCCCCGCTTCGGTTTCCAACTCGTATTGTGGCTTATTTGCCTCGAATTTTATAACAATCCCGCCTCTCTTATCCACTATCCCGTATAAATCCTGAATATCTACGAAGATAAATTCTGATATGAGCAGCGGATGCGTGTGACTGAATTGAATATCGCATTTTATTCCCACCCTTTTCAGTTCTCTGGCTATAAATCTAACAGCGTCCTCAAATTCTCTTTTCTCTATCCCTCTAACGTTAAAGTCTATGTCTTCAGAAAACCTCCTGGAATTATACAGTAATCTCAGAGACGTTCCACCAAGGAATAAGAATTTATCCCGCCATCTGCTTCGGTATAAATATTTGAGCATAAGAACCTGAAGGTACTCCCGGATTATACCCCGGACCTTTGAGGTTGGCATACCACACCTTTCCGCTTCCTCTATTATGCTTTCATAGCTCAGCATATACACCCTCCACCCTACTCAGAACAACTTTATTGAAATCCGATGCATAGTCAACTACCTTCTTTTTACTCAGTTCCTTCAGTATTCTTGTATTAATCCTTGATTGCTCCAAATCCAATTTGGTATTGAAGTAGATATAATCAACAAATGCCTTTTCCGGTTCAGCAATCTTTACCCTTTGTTCCTGAACCTCTACCAGCCGGTATCCACGATATGCCCTCTCTACAATACTTCTATACTTGAAGAAACCATAATGATTCCTGAATTCCCTTGTTGACTTTGTGGTAACGGAAGTGACACCCATCGCTACTTCAGGGATTATGCTATAGTAGGATAGTGCAGTTTCAAGAGATACGTAGGAAGGCTCATAGAGCCTATTGGCAATAAAAAGGTCGGATAATACTTTTCTTCGCAGATAAACCAGCTCATAAAGCCCCTTCTTCAACGTTATTATCCAGCCCGATTTTTTCCAATATGAAATCTGCTGCTTGATGACGTTCCTGTTAGCGTTAGACGGAATAATCTTTAATACATCGTCAAGAGTGAACACATATATCCCCGCTTTTTCTAATTTATTATATAGTTCTGTATATTTCATCGTTTCATCTGGTCAGTATATTTTATTACTATATGAAATATAAACCCTATGATTTATATATGGGTGTTTTTATTACGAATTTCAAATGACGCTTATCCTGGGATTGGAAGGAACAGCATGGAACCTCAGCGCTGCGGTGGTCAGCGAAGAGCGTGTGATATACGAAGCAGAATCAACATATAAGCCTTTGCATGGCGGTATCCATCCGAGAGAAGCGGCGCAGCATCACGCATCCGAGCTAAAAAGCGTGGTCTCACGAGCTTTAAGAGGAGCAGAAGGAGAAGGCTTTTCTTTAGAGGAAATAGATGCAATTGCATTCTCACAGGGTCCGGGCATGGGTCCGTGCCTCAGAACCGTAGCAACGGCAGCAAGAGCGCTCTCTATTTCTTTAAAAATACCTCTAATCGGCGTTAATCATTGCATCGCACATATAGAAGTTGGAAGATGGCGATGCGGAACGAAAGACCCGGTGGTGTTATACGTGAGTGGAGCAAACTCGCAGGTATTGGCATACCGCTCCGGCAGGTATCGCATCTTAGGAGAAACGCTGGATATAGGAATAGGAAACGCTCTGGACAAGTTCGCTCGCTACCTCGGACTGAGCCATCCAGGGGGTCCGAAGATAGAGGAGTTGGCTTCCAAAGGCACTAAATATGTTTATATGCCGTATGTGGTGAAGGGAATGGATTTGTCTTTTTCAGGGCTGACCACTGCTGCTAAGGACGCTTTAGATTTGCATCGGCATAAAAAGGAGGATGTCTGTTATTCCTTTCAGGAGACTGCATTTGCCATGCTCACCGAGGTAACAGAGCGCGCAATGGCACATTGCTGTAAGGATGATATGTTGTTAGCAGGCGGCGTAGGAGCGAACCGGCGATTACGGCAGATGCTGCAAACGATGTGCCGCGACCGGGAAGCAAGATTTTACGTTCCCGAAACTAAATATTTGAAGGATAATGGCGCAATGATTGCTTATCTTGGACTGCTAATGCTCAAAAGCGGTGACACAACGCCGATAGAGAAATCCGAAGTTAAGCCAAATTACCGACCCGATGACGTTGAAGTCACGTGGAGGGCCGTAGAGTAAAAAACCACGAGATTTCACAATTTCTCGTGGAAATCTGTGTAATCTTTTGTGGTTATAAAGAGGAAATCAAATACAATTTTTATTGTATCCGACAGAAATATAATAAGTATGGAAAGCCCTAAACCTTTTGTCTTTATAAATGCCGCAATGAGCGCGGATGGTAAAATATCATCGGTGGAGAGGAAACAGACGATAATAAGCGGCAAGGAAGACTTTGACAGGGTTGATTCACTGAAGGCAGAATGCGATGCGATAATGGTTGGTGTAGGCACTGTTTTAGCTGATAACCCTTCTTTAACTGTAAAATCGGAAAATAGGCGGGAAGAAAGGAAGAGAGCGGGAAAAGATGAAAATCCGTTGCGAATAGTGGTGGACAGTAAGGCGAGAACGCCCGTTGATGCAGCGATACTGAACAAAGGCGAAGGTAAACGAATAATTGCGGTTTCTGAGCAGGCAATTGTAGAGGATGTGGACAGGTTAGGGGAAAAAGCGGAGATTATGGTCTGCGGCATGGAAGAAGTGGACTTAAAGCATCTTCTATATTTATTATGGCAGCGAGGCGTGAGCAGATTGATGGTGGAGGGTGGTGCAACGCTTAACTGGTCTTTGGTCTCGCAAAAGCTCGTTGACGAAATATATATATACGTTGGCAACATAATAATAGGTGGCGGAGACGCACCGACGCTCGTGGATGGCAAAGGGTTTGTTAAGGACGATGCAATGGTAAAGCTGGCGCTTTTGAGTGCGGATAAGATGGACGAGGGTGTTTTGTTGCGGTGGCATGTTCGTAAATAAATGAGAAGGTGATGGTAAAATATGAAACCGCCTGTCGAGATAAAAGACATAAAGGATTTTGCTTACCTCACGAGCAGGAAATTGAAGAACGAGAACGGGGAAGAGAAAGGCGCGGTATTTTTATGGAGGAGAAAAGGCGAGGAAGAATTTAATTACAAGCTGAAGTGCCCGTACTGCGAAGAAGAGCAGGAATCAAGCGTTGTTTTCAATAAAAGACCTTACAGGGTACGGTGCAGTAACTGCGGGAAGAGTATTCTGGTAGAGAAGCTTTCTTCAAAGTAAAAACGAGAGATCAAAAGAGGCAATAACAAAAATAAAGTGGGAAGCTAAGAAGTTGGTGCCTTGTATTTGATTTATTTTCTTATTTTAAGGAGTTCAACAACTCCTCGGCCTTCTTCACATCCTCCTCTCTCCCCTGTGCCTCAAACAATCTCTTTGCAGTCTCTAATTCCTTCTTTGCTTCTTCTGTTTTTTCTAATCTTGAATACAGTATACCCAAATTCCCGTGTGCCTCCCCATAATCTGGATTTATCCTTATCGTTTCTCTGTATTCTCTTTCTGCTTCTTCAAAGCGTTTTAAATTCTTAAGCAAATTCCCAAGGTTGTAGTGAGCCTGTGCAAAATCAAGATTTATCCTCATCGTTTCTCTGTATTAACTCGTCTCGATCTTTTGAACTCGTCATGTCAATTTGACTATAAATCATCGAAGGTTTAGCCACGAAACCCTTTTCTTTCCCCTTCTCTAATATGTAGGCTGCAATTAACAGAAGCACGCCGTAATAAGTTACAACTGTAAACATTTCTTCTAATTTCTTCATCGCCTCATCAATCTTCTTCTCTTCTATCTTTCCTTTTTTGATCAATGCGTGAATTACGCCTGGTGCAGCCTCGATAAATCGCTCTTCCGGGTCTTCGATATCACGATATATTGAGGTCTGTGAGCGTTTCTCTATTTCTTCTTGAATGTAAGGGATATTTGCATCCACTTGCGAAATGATGTTTAAATCTTCGAGAATCTCTATCGCCTTTTTAGCTGGGACAAGAGGGCTATGTCGCTGTATCATACCATTTCTCGTTGCATCTTTTTCTGAAGCGGATTTAATTACTGCTACATCGGACATCAACGTATTAATATTTTCCGCTAACTTATCAAACCTATCGTCCACACTATTTCTCCAATCGTCAATACTGTTTTTCCATTGATCCAATCCACCTTTCCAATTAGCAAGTTTCCATATACCTCCAATTAAAGCGATACCTATGGCTATTGCACCACCAATCCAAACTTCCCAACCAACTCCAAAAGGTGGACTCATAAAAGATGATTAAACATAGCTATTAAAAAACATTTTTCATTTTTTGTTTATAGATGAGTTAATTGTGCAAACATTTAGCCTTCACAAATCCTCTCCAATATCTCCTTCACCGCAACAACCACTATGGAAGAAATATACAAAATAATGGAAGAGAAGGATAAGGCGCAAATGACGTTATGACCGAGGTAAAAAAATTTTGTTTGATGTTTAGGTTAGTTCGCGACTCCATAGTTTCGGAAGTATAGAAATCAGGTCTGGTAAGAATTCAGCAATGTCCCTGCATTTTCGCTCAGTTATTTCCAACACCTTCTCCACCTGCTTGCGCTCGATGACTTGGTACTGTAGTTCCACACCTTTTTTGAATAATGCCGCCTCCACCTGCTTGCGCTCGGTGATGTCTCTTGCAACTGCCAGAATTCCGGTGGGCTCTCCATCATCGCCTTTCAATAAAGTAAAGTACATATATGTGGGAAAAGGTGTTCCGTCTTTTCTTACATGCCCTATTTCACCCATCCATGAACCCTCTGTTTTTATCTGATTAATACACCTCCCGTATTCATCCATCTGTTCCTCAGTATGTAAATCCCCAACTTTCATTCCAATCATTTCTTCAGACGAATAACCGTGCATCATGGCAAACGCATCGTTCACATACGTTAGATTTAGTTCTATGTCGCCTACCGCTATGCCGTCAATCGACTGTTCAACAGCAGAACTTAATTTTCTTATTTCCTTCTCTACCCGCTTGCGCTCCGTGATGTCCCGGTGGCTCGCCGTATGTGCAATAATTTCCCCTTTATCATCCAGTACTGTTGAGGCGGATATTGCCATTGGAAAAAGTTCACCATTTTTTCTCTTGCCAACCAACTCTCCTACCCAACCGCCTTTCATCGTTGCTTTAAGTGCCTCTTCTAATTCCGGTATCTGATCCTCGGGGTAGATGAAAGCAATCTCTTTCCCTATTAACTCCTCTTTTGAATAGCCAAACATTCTAACAAATGCTTCATTTATAATCAAACATTCTTCCTCTAACTTCGATATTCATTGGACTCCCATCCTTACGGACATCTACTGATTCAGCGTGAAATTCACCTGTCGTCTGAACGGCTCGCAGGAATTGTTCAAAAAGAGGATAATAATCTGGGTGTACTACCTCCTTGCCTGAGAGTTTCATAAACTCCTCATAGGAATAACCATACGTTTTACACGCTTGAGGATTTACCTCTACAACGTTGCCGCGGGAATCGCAGATAAGAAATGAATCCATCGCAGCATTAAAGATGGCGCGATATTGTTTCTCACGCTCCTGTAGTGCCTCCCCCGCCGGTTTGCGCTCGGTGATGTCCCTAACTGCAAAAATACGTCCTCCTGGTTTGCCCTCACTGTCTCTCAGTAGCGTCACATTAACCAGAACGGGGAATTCACTTCCAGCTTTCCTAAGCCCGATGAGTTCCAAATTCCTCACTGCACCCATTTCCAAAGTTTTCTTTCTTTCATCCCCGAGTTTTGGTAAAGAACGCATAGCAATGAATTCCGAAACGGGTTTTCCAATCAAATCTTCTTTTTTATAGCCCCAAGCCTCTACTGCATTGTTGATTTGGGTTATTCTGCCTTCCATATCAGAAGTTCCAACAACATCCAACATGCCATCCATAATATCTTCTATTATCGAAATACTCGGCAGTGTCTTTAGCTCTTGATTTGTCATTTGGTGTACACCGTTGTATATTTTAGATTTCACTCCTCCATAATTATTACGTTCATTTAAATTTTTCGTTTTTTTTAACCATTCCATTTCTGAGATGCTGAAATATCCTATAACCACTCTTAATTTTATCATTTTTTAAAAAATCGTAATAAACAAAAGAAATAATTATAAAAGAAGAATGTAAAGGATGTGATATGAACATGAAAAAATACAGATGCACGGTTTGTGACTACATCTATGACCCGGAAGAAGGAGACCCGGATGGTGGGATAGAACCCGGAACGCCATTTGAAGAGATACCGGATGATTGGGTGTGTCCCGTATGCGGTGCAAGCAAGGAAGAATTTGAGGAATTTGTTACATACACGGAAGTAGAGACGTTGAAGAAGGAACTGGAAGAGGAGACCAGGTTAGCAGAGGAGTATTTATCACAGCTAAAATATCTCCAGGCGGACTTCGAGAACTACAAAAAGATGGTTGCCCGCGAGCGGGAAATGTACGAGATGTGCGCAACGGAAGAGCTGATAAAGGGTCTATTGCCGATTATTGATAATCTTGGGATTGCCATTGCATCGACGAACCTGGGTAATGACATAACGTCATTTGTTGAAGGAATTGAGTTGATCTATAAGGATTTGATGGCGGTGCTTGGCAAAGAAGGTTTGGAGCAAATAAAAGCAGTTGGCGAGAAGTTCGACCCCTATAAACACGAAGTGATAATGACGGTAATTGATGACGGTCTTCCGGAGGATACAATTCTGGAAGAGCTTGAGAAAGGCTATATGCTGGGCTCGAAAGTGATAAGAACGTCGAAAGTTAAAGTTTCTAAAATTAAACAACTTTAGGAAAAAGGTTGCAGCGGTGCAAAAAGATATATGCCGCCCACAAAGAGGGGTGAAAAAACGAAAGGAGGTGAAAACTATGGCTATAGATCCAGTATGTAAAATGGAGGTAGACGAAAAGACGGCGAAGTTTAAGAGTAAGTATAAAGGAGAAACATATTATTTCTGTGCGCCGGGATGCAAAAAAGCATTTGAGGAGAAACCTGATGGATACGTTGGCTAAACACAAGGACAGGGATGTTGTGAGCACAAAATGATATTTTGCGGTTGCTTCGCAATGCTCTACTGACCATACAATAAAATCAAATAACAACTCCCGCGGGGATTAAACGACATAGGAAAAAATCAAAAAAAACTTTATACTCTGAGAAGTAAGGTATTAAGCAGAGGTTTTGACGATGGGTTCGGATATTATCCCCGATGCAGAACGGGATTGTGTGGGTCTATACTGCCCGATGCCAATTGCCATGACGAAAGAGGAAATAGAAAAGCTCGAGGTGGGACAGGTGTTGAAGGTAGAGGCGGACGACCCCGCGGCGGAAGAGGACATAAAACGATGGGCTAAGAGGACCGGTCACGAGCTTCTGAAGTTTGAAAAAGAGGGGACATTATTAACCTTCTTTATAAGAAGGATGAAATAAGGAGGATGCGATGAGTAAAATACTGTATATATTCCCGAGGCAAAGATCGTTGGCGCGGGGACGCTAAACGACCTGGCGCTCGATGCCGACGCCGTCCTTAACTTTTAGAGGAGAGTCTATGAGAAGGATATATTTAGACCACGCTTCGGCGATGCCGGTCGATCCGAGGGTATTGGAGTTTGCCGAGCGGTATCTCAAAGATAACTACTTCGGAAATCCTTCGTCCCTATATTCAGTCGGATTAGAGGCGAAAAGAGCTATCGAAGATGCCAGGAAGAAAGTTGCAGAACTTATTAACGCAGAGAAGGAGACCTGCATTGTCTTCACAAGTGGCGCAACTGAATCCAACAACCTGGCTATCAAGGGAACCGCACTTAGAAACATAGGAAAAGGAAAAAAGGTTGCGGCAAGCGCCATAGAACACATGTCGGTTCTCAATCCCATGAAAGAGCTTCAGAAACGTGGTTTCGAACTGACCATTATACCGGTTGATTCAACGGGTGTCGTCGATACTGAGAAACTCAATGCTATTTTGACCAATGACACTACCGTGACCTCGATAATGTACGCAAACAATGAAATAGGAACAATAGAACCTATCAAAGAGATAAGTGAGATAGTTCATGAAAAGGGTTTATATTTGCACGTGGATGCAACGGCTGCCGCAGGACGCATATCCGTAGATGTACAAAATGATGGGATAGACCTGCTAACACTGTCATCTAACGATATATACGGGCCTCAAGGCGCCGGTGCATTGTATATAAAACCGGGTGTAAGGCTTCAATCAATCCTTCCCGGCGGTGGACAGGAACGCGGGCTTAGATCCGGGACAGAGAACGTATTCGCCATTGCAGGAATGGGAGAAGCGGCACGGATAGCAAAGGCTGAAATGGCTCAGGAAAGCAAGAGACTAAAGGGAATACGGGATGACCTCATCGCTGCGATGTTAAAAATTGACGAATCATATCTCACGGGTCATCCTACTCAAAGGCTTCCCCACCATGCAAGTTTCCGGTTCGGTCGTATAGAAGGAGCGAGCATCCTGTTGAATATGGATATGACGTACAATATACAGGTATCCACGGGGTCCGCCTGCACTTCCAGGACGTTGGAGCCCTCACACGTCCTATTGGCAATAGGCTTGAAACAGGAAGAAGCACATGGTTCAATGGTTTTAACTCTCGGACGGTCAAATGCGTTTGAAGAAATACCTATAATCACAAAGGCGGTTAAGGAAACGGTTCAAAGGTTGAGAGAACTTTCACCGCTATAAACAGGCTGATGCAATATTTATATATAAATAAAAAGAAACTAACTGAAATCAGGCGGACAAAATAAGATTAAGGTGGTGATTATGGAACAGATAGGCTATAGTAAAAAAGTATTGGAACATTTCATGAATCCGAGGAATGTAGGTACGATAGAAAACCCTGACGGATATGGTAAGGTGGGAAATCCCGTCTGCGGGGACCTGATGGAGATGTTTATCAGCGTGAAAGACGATATTATCACAGATATAAAGTTCAGAACCTTCGGCTGCGGTTCTGCAATTGCAACGAGTAGCATGGTGACCGAGTTGACGAAAGGGATGCATGTCGATGAAGCCATGAAACTAACACGAGATGACGTGGCTGATGAACTCGAAGGTCTGCCTCCACGGAAGATGCACTGTTCCAACCTGGCAGCAGATGCACTTCACGAGGCAATTAAGGATTATAAAAGAAAA
>Ga0209986_10004227_pt1 | contig 12241 bp, 14 predicted proteins | sample BlataG_FD_183168 | JGI IMG/M metagenome (GOLD analysis project Ga0209986, IMG submission 183168) | Deep subsurface microbial communities from Black Sea to uncover new lineages of life (NeLLi) - Black_00105 metaG (SPAdes) (version 2) | ecosystem: Environmental > Aquatic > Marine > Oceanic >...
GTTCAAAAAACATGTGTGAAGTTACAAAAACAGGCAGAGAATGTATTTGGGTAAGAGCTTATTATCGTAATAAATATTTTAACGGTAATAAAAATGATTTATTAAACAGAAGACCAGTTATTATTAATAATGACCTGAAAAATACTTCAAGCTGGGCAAATACTTTTCTTTTAAAAAACCATAATGCATATAAAGGAAAACCTACAACCTGCAACAGTAAATAGCTTCAATCGCATTGCTGAGGCTCTCCGTCCTCACTATTACACAGACAAATTTCTTAAGCAACCTGGTAATATTAGGGCCGAATTTTTTGCCCACAAGAACGTCTATGCCTTCCAAAACAGAAAATGACTATTCTTTGATGCAATAAGCTTACATGGAATTAAAAGGTATCATAGAAGAAAAAGGTAATTTTAAAAATTTATTGAAAAATATTTTTTTTTATAATATAAGTAAATGTTTATATAATAATATAATTATTTGCTTATTTTTGAATGACATCAAAAACCGACCGTAAAAAAGCTGTTCAACTCTTTAAAGCCCTCTCTCATTCAACTCGCCTCCTAATTGTACAAAAGCTATTAGAAGGGGAAAAATGCGTGAATGATATTAGAGATCTTTTTAATGTGAGCCAGCCAAATATCTCTCAACATTTAAACATATTGAAATTTTCTGGAATTGTTGATTTTCGCCAAGAAGGCAATTTGCGTTGTTACTTTTTAAAAAATCCAGAAAGAATAAAAAAAATAATCCAAGCTATTAAGTGAGTGGCAAGAAATCGAAGGATTAAATAGGTTTTTGCAATTAATTTTATAAGCATATTAATGCTTACAAAAAATTCAACTTTTAAGGAGGTTTCATATGGCAAAAGTAGCAATTACAGTTAATGGTTCAGAACCCGGAAATGTATTTCCAGCTTTCATTTTAGGCTCTTCTGCAGTCGCATCAGGAGATGAAGTCATTATATTTTGCACTCCCGGCGGTTCTCCGGTTATGGTCAAAGGCGTTATCGAAAAAATGGAAGGTAAAGGCTTGCCAAATCTGCTTGAATTATTCAACGGCCTAAAAGAACTAGGTGGAAAAATTTATGTCTGTGAACTGGCTTTAGACGCGAAAGATCTTAAAAAAGAAGATTTCAGGGAAGGCATAGAAATCATCGGCGCAACAACATTCATAAACGAAATCAAGGATGCTACTATAACTTTTTCTTTTTAAAAGAAAGTTGTCCCATCGATTCTGTTAATTTTTAACCGCAAAGGAGGAGATAAAATGGCATTAAAAACACTTGACACTTTAGGACTTAAGTGCCCCCAACCTATATTAAAGGTGGCAATTATGGCCCCTCAGATGAACCCAGGGGATATCCTTGAGATTCAGGCTGACTGCGAATCTTTTCCCAAGGATATGAAAGCCTGGGCTGAAAAGACCGGAAAAACTCTGCTTTTCTGTAACGATGAAGGTGGAGGAAAATTTAAAGCTCAAGTCCAGTTTTAACGGGAGTCATTGCATATTCTTAACTCTCTGAGAATACATCTTCCTTTCTATCGCAGATAAAATCTCACATATAAAGGAATGTTAGACTATGAAACAAGATTTTAAACCTAATCTAGTAGGCTTCTTATGTAACTGGTGTTCTTATGCAGGAGCGGATCTTGCAGGGTCAAGCAAACTGGAAGTAAAGCCTTATCTATCTGTCATAAGAGTTATATGTTCCAGTCGGGTCAATTCGAATCTAGTCTTAAACGCTTTCCTCTGGGGAGCCGATGGGGTTCTAATTGCTGGATGTCATCCTGGTGACTGCCATTATGAAAAAGGAAATTATTATGTAAGGAGAAGGTTTGCTTTGCTTAAGAAAATTCTGGAAACATTAGACCTTGAACCAGACCGACTCCAGCTTTCTTGGATATCAGCATCTGAGGGAAAACGTTATGCTGAAGTAGTAAATAAATTTGCTGAAGATATCACTCGATTGGGACCTAGCGCTTTTCACACTAATCCTAATATTTAGGCAAAATAGGGGAAAAATGAAAAACCCAAATGTTTTGGTAATAGGGTCCGGCGTTGCTGGAATGGAGGCCAGCCTAATACTAGGCGAGGCAGGACAGAAAGTCTATCTTATTGAAAGAAAATCACTGATCGGAGGCCAGACGATTAAATTCGAAGAAGTCTATCCCAATATGGAATGTGCAACTTGTATGATTGCCCCTAAGCAACAAGAAATACTTCAGAATGAAAATATTGAGTTGTTCTTGCTCAGCGAAGTCGAACAGGTTAAAGGTTCTGTCGGGGAATTTAAGGTCAAAATCAAGAAAAAAGCTCGCTATGTGAGCTTAGCCAATTGCATCGGTTGTGGTGCCTGTTATGAGCCGTGTCCGGTCAGTCTTGAGAACGAATTTGAGGAAGGCCTTTCAAAAAAGAAAGCTATTGCTGTTCCCTGCCCGGGTGCTCTCCCTAATGTCCCTACTATTGACCCGGAAAATTGTCTTCGTCTCAACGGTAAAAAAAAAGAATGTCAGGCATGTAAAGAGGCCTGCATGTTTGATGCGATCAATTTTTCAGAAAAAGATGAAATTCTTGATCTAGAAGTAGGAGCCATCTTAATCGCAACAGGATTTGGACTGCTTGATGTCAAGAACTTACCCCAATATGGCTACAGAAAAGCCAAGAATGTCTATACGGCAATGGAGTTTGAAAGACTTTACGCAGCAAATGGTCCCACTGAAGGAAAGCTTGTTCTTAGAGATGGAGAAACACCAAAATCAATCGCTATAATCCACTGTGTAGGTCGATCTGAGCAAGGATATTGTTCAGGAGTCTGCTGTATGTATTCCACGAAATTTTCTCACTTCCTGAAACACAAAATACCTGAGGCTAAAATCTGCGAATTTCATACTGACCTATGTATTCCTGGCAAATCACACCAGAAATTTTATCAGAAAATACTTAATCAAGGCGTAGATTTTATTCGCTTTGACGATATAAAAGTGGAAGAAAAAAATGGTAAGATGCAGGTCATTTACAAAAACGGAAATGGCGAAAAAGCCAAATTCATTGCCGATATGATTATATTATCTGCTGCTATGATACCAGGAGGAGATACAGAAAGTCTGGCTAAAACTATTGGAATCAGCTTGGACAAAAAAGGCTTTTTCTCAACACAAAGTGAAAAGCTATCTCCTGTTGCAACCGCTGTGGATGGTATTTTTGTTGCCGGATGTGCAGAAGGCCCCAAAGATATTCCAGGCTCCATCGCTCAGGCTGAAGCGGCCGCAGGAAAAATTCTATCCATCCTCCGTTGAGATACGATCATTTAATGCTTTTTAAGCTGAGGATTAAAAAAAATGAATGAAAAAATTGGAGTATATGTTTGTGAATGCGGACCCAACATTTCAGAAAGAATAGATATCGATAGAGTTTTAGAAGAAATATCTTCGGCAGAAGGTGTTAAAGTTGCTAAAAAATTTGGACTTCTTTGTTCCAATGACGGCAAAAATTATCTTGCAGATGAGATCAAAAAGGAAGAATTAACCCATCTTGTTGTCGCTGCCTGCTCTCCAAGAGAACATGAACAGACTTTCATGAATGTATGCCTTGAGGCAGGTTTAAATCCCTATCTGTTCCAGCTAATAAATATCCGCGAACAATGCGCCTGGATGATATCTGACAAAGAAGAAGCAACCAGGATGGCTATAAAGTATATCCATGCCGGAATTAGTCGCGTCACTCTGCATAAACCGCTTCTGAAAAAAGAACTCGACAGCATTCCAGACGTTCTGATCATCGGAGGGGGTATTTCTGGCATTGAAGCTGCTCTCTGTTTGGCAGGGAAGGACAGAAAAGTATATTTGGTTGAAAAGACAGAATTATTAGGCGGAATGGTAAAAAAATTTTCCGAGCTTCTTCCTTATCAGGGATCAAATCTTGCCGTTATCGAAGAAAAAATTGAACAGGTTCAGAACAACGAAAATGTTGAGATATTAACTTCAAGCGAAGTCGAAGATGTACGCGGCTTTTTGGGGAATTTCGAAGCAGTTATCAAAAGCAAGAGTAATGGTTCAGGAACCAAAGAGATAAAAATCGGGGCTATTATAGTTGCTACCGGATTTAAGTTGTTCGATCCTAAGAATACACCCCAATTCGGATATGGAAAAATTGAAAATGTTCTGGATGCTTTGGAGTTCGAGGAAATGAGTGCTTCAGGAAAAATCTTGCTCAAGAACGGGAATCCACCCAAATCTGTTGCCCTTATACATTGTGTAGGTCGAAACGAAAAAGGTTACTGCTCTAAAGTTTGTTGTCTCTATTCGATAAAATTTGCCCGCCATCTCCAAGATAAGCTACCAGGCATTGATGTGTCCGAATTTTACTCGGACCTTTGTCTTCCTGACAAAGCTGATCAGGATTATTTCGAAGAGGCAAAAAAGAAAGGAATCCATTTCATCAGGGCAGACGATTTCGAACTTAAGGAAAAAGATGGAAAAATAAATGTGGAGTACAAGGCTGCTGGAGGCAAAAAAGATAGTATCGCCGTGGATATGACTATACTTGCTCCTGCCATGGTGCCTTCCGAAGATACTTCAAAATTAGCTGAGATACTTAATCTCCCTCTTGATGAGACAGGATTTTTCAAAGAAGTTCATGAAATGCTCGACCCAATCTCAACCCCGATCGAGGGCGTTTATGTGGCTGGCTGCGCCTTGGGCCCTAAAAATATTCCTGAATCGATTATACAATCTCAAGCTGCATCGGGAAAAATCCTTTCCAGCCTTATCCCTGGTAAAAAAATAGAGCCAGAAGTTAAAGTCTCCGAGATTAGAGAAGAATTTTGCACAGGTTGCCAGACGTGCCTCTCTGTCTGTTTCTACGGAGCCATCAGCTTTGATGAATATAAAGGTATCTCAGTTGTCAACGAAGCGATATGCAGAGGATGCGGGAGCTGTGTCGGCAGTTGTCCTTCTGGAGCGATCAGGTCCAAACACTTTACATATCCCCAGCTTTACCGCGAAGTTCTCCAGGCTTTACGATAATAGTTCTAGATAGACACGTCTGAAAAGAAGGAGAAACCTATGACTGCTACTCAAATTGATAGCAATAAAATGCCAACAAAAGGAGCAATTGTCTCTGCCGAAGAAGGAATCAATAAAACAATTGTTGATATATTTAAAAAATCATTAGAAAAAAAGTGTTTTGATGCAATCTTGATTCCAGTAAGAGTTCCTGAGACTGAAGCTTATGCCTGGGTTCTGCTAAAAGACCAGTCTCTGCTTGATGAGGCAAACCCTTTACCACCGATAATCTCGGTTCAAGGAGCAAAGGCCCTTCGAAGTTTAACCAAACGTGGAAAAATGACTCAGAATATCGCTGCAATTCTAAGGCCTTGTGAGATAAGAGCTGCTGTTGAACTCTCCAAACTAAAGCAAATCCATTTAGATAATATCAGCCTAATCAGCATAGATTGCCCAGGAGCAATGCCTCTGTCAGACTATCTGGCTGACCCAGAAAAATCTAAAAAAATCTATAAAAATGTACTGGAGAAATGGGGAGAAAACAACTCTGTCAGACCCGTATGTCATATTTGTAATCGATTCAGCCTTCCTTCTCTCCTGCCTCGAAAATCAGAAGAAACTTCCCCAGTTGAACAAGATGAAGCAAATTTGCCAAGTATTGATTTACACATAGGGCTTCTAGGAGGAAACCAGGAAAAAATATTTCTTATTCCTGTCAATCCCAAAGGAAGAAAAATCCTGGAAGAACTCGAGTTAAAATCCGATGATTCTTTAGATATCTGGCAAACCAAAGTGAGCGAAGTCCAAGATAAAAAAGAAAAGATAAGAAAAGAATTCAACTTGGAACTTAAAGAAAAAATTGAGGGGCAGGAAAAGCTCACTGCTATGTTTAATGAATGCATCAATTGTCACAATTGTATGAGAGTTTGTCCCATTTGCTATTGTCAGCAGTGCTTTTTCGACTCAGGAGCTCTGACTCTTTCTCCTGAAACTTACCTTTCAAGATCAGAAAAAAAAGGTGCCTTGCGCTTTCCTCTAGATACAATGCTCTTCCATCTGGGCCGGATGTCTCATATGGTACTTTCATGTGTTTCCTGCGGTGTATGTGAAGATGCCTGCCCGATGTCTATTCCTGTTGCTCAAATATTCAGTCTAGTAGCAGATCAGACTCAGAAGTCCTTCGACTACGCTCCAGGAATAAACAAAGAAGAACCTCTGCCCTTACAAGATTTTCTGGAGGATGAATTTCATGAAGTAGAAACTCCCAAAGAGGTGAATTAAAATGTCTAACGTATTGAAAATAAAAAAAGGTGTTGAGCAAGGAGCTAACGAGCTTCTCAAATTCCTGTTAGAAAGCGAAAAAGTAAAGGGAATTTTCACTCTAAGAAAAATGAATGAAAATGGAGCTGTCTCTTACTCCCTAATTACTCATCCCAAAGAACTGCAGAATGCAGTCCCCCTCTTTCCTCTTATGCCAGTGAATGCTGGAAAAATCCTCTCTGGCTTTACTTTAAAAAAAGCTATCAATGAACCAATAGCTGCTGTGCTTCGATCCTGCGAATTAAGAGCTTTTATTGAACTCATTAAACGAACTCAGGGCAGCCTGGAAAATTTTCTCTTAATTAGCTCAACGTGTGGAGGAGTTTATCCTTTAAAATCACTGACTGATGGCACATATAAAGAACAGGTTTCTCAATACTGGGAATCCGCTAAAAATGCCGAGATTTCCTCTGACATCAGGCCTACTTGTGCGGCTTGTGAATATTTCATCCCACAGCAAGCTGATATGACTATTGCCATAGTTGGGAAAAATGACCTGCAACAGGAATGCAGCATATTTCTAAACACTAAAAAAGGAGAAGAGTTTACCATAGGGGCACCTGGAAACATCGTCTCTGAAGATATTGACACAAAAGAAACAGCAAAATTACGGGAAAAAAGGCAAGAGCAAAAAAAGAAACTTTTTGATGAATTAGAGAAAAATGGGTCCGGGATTAAGGCCTTAGTAAAGACATTTGCAGCTTGTCTGAGCTGTCATGGCTGCAGTAAAGCCTGCCCTATTTGTTACTGTACATTGTGTGATTTTGACTCTAAAACTCATGAATACCTTCCTTCAAGTCACGAGATAGAACTAGAGCAAAAAGGTGGCATCCGACTTCCCCCTGGCACAATTTTTTTCCATATAGGCAGAATGATACATATGGTTGTATCTTGTGTTAATTGTGGTATGTGTTCAGACGTCTGTCCGGTAAATATTCCTGTTTCGACAATTTTTTCCAAGGTTGGAGACTCTCTTCAGAAATTGTTTGACTACCTTCCAGGAAAAGATATCGAAGAACCTGTTCCCTTTGGAACGTATAAAGAAGAAGAATTTACTGAAATCGGAGAATAGTGAAACCTTGAATAATAAGACTTGAAAAGGAGTCAATGGATATGAATGACGAATATACACCAAAAATAATTGGATTTCTCTGTAATTGGTGCGCTTATACAGGCGCTGATCTGGCAGGTGTATCCAGAATACAAATAACCCCTTCGCTTAGAATAATCAGAGTTATGTGTTCTGGAAGAATAGATCCACTTTTTGTTCTAAAAGGTCTTCTAAAAGGAGCAGATGGCGTTATGATGATGGGATGCCATCCCGGTGATTGTCATTACCAAAAAGGAAATTATAGCGCTCGCCGGAGATATGTTTTGCTTCAAAAATTATTTGAGGATCTTGGTTTTGAATCCGAACGTATAGGGCTCTGGTGGGTATCCGCTTCTGAAGGACCAAGATATGCAAAAGTGTCTTCAGAATTTTCAGAGGAAATAAAAAAATTAGGTCCTAATCCTGTTCGAGAAGAGATATTTATATAAGCCAGTTTTACATTAAAACTGTGATTCAATGACTCGAAACTGATAATCCAACAGTCAAATTTATTTCAAACATTCGCTCTTTTTGTTATAATATTATGTAAACAAGAATTAATTAATTTTTTTTAATTCTAATTAACTCGAGATAAACCAATTAAATGCTGGAATTCTTTTAAAAATAGGAGCGATAAGAAAAGCTATGTCCCAGGATGAAGACCTAGAAAAATTTGCTCGCGAGCTTCAAGAACAGATCTTGGAACAAATCAAGAAGCGGTATTCTGAAATAGTTATCGATCATTGGCAAAACCCAAGAAATTTCAGAAAAATTGAGAACCCAGATGGATATTCAAAGGTTAAAGGTTCTTGCGGAGATACTATGGAGATGTTTATAAAAATGAAAGATGAAACAATTATAGAGTGTTGCTTTCAAACCGACGGCTGTGGAACAAGCATTGCCTGTGGAAGCTTAGCCACAGATATCGCACAGAATAAATCCTTCACTCAGGCTCTGGCTCTTGTCAGCGCTGATGAAATATTAAAACGCTTCGACGGATTACCTGAAGCAGATGTCCACTGCGCTCAACTCGCCTCTGAAACATTGAGAAGGGCATTAGCCGATTATCTTTATAATAAAAGAGCTCCATGGAAAAAATACTACAGGAAAACCTGATCTTCGTAAAGCTGAAAACATAAGCCACAAACATTAAGATTAAAACTAATTAAAACGTGTATAAATTAATTGAGATAGATTAAAATTCATATTACAGCTTACGACTTACGATTTACGGCTTACGAACTTTACATATTTGCACAAAATCCCTGATTAGAAGGAGTCGCCATGAGAGAATGCCAACAAGAACAAAATCTTCAAAATTGCAACTGTACCTGGGAGCCCTGTAGCCACAAAGGAATCTGCTGCGAATGCATCCAATATCACTGGAGAATGAAAGAACTCCCTGCCTGCCTTTTTCCCGATGATGTGGAAAAAACTTATGACCGCTCTTTGAGAAGGTTTATCGAGGTATATAAAGACAAGATATAGGAAACGTTGAATAAATCGGAAGATAAAAACAGCTGTGTTCATATCTACGGCCCTGTGCCCTCGAGACGCCTGGGTTTCTCTCTCGGGATAGATATTATTCCCTTTAAAACATGTACTCTTGATTGCATTTACTGTCAATTAGGCCCAACAACCAGGAAGACTATACGGAGAAAAGAATATTTCTCATCTGAAGAGATTTTAGCCCAAATTAAAATGAAACTTGCCTCAGGCCAGAGAATTGACTACATCACATTTTCTGGCTCAGGAGAACCAACCCTAAATACTTCAATAGAAAAACTCATCAAAGAAATCAAAAAGATAACAGCAATCCCTGTAGCCGTGCTGACAAACAGTACTCTTCTTTCCCGAAAAAGTGTAAGAAATGCTTTGCTATCTGCTGATTTTGTCGTTCCGTCTTTGGATGGAGTGACTCAAGAAGTTTTTGTTCACATCAACCGACCTCATCCATCACTTAAGGCTGAGGAAATCATAGAAGGCTTAAAAAAATTCCGACAGGAATTCCACGGCTCGATGTTGCTCGAAATCATGTTTGTGAAAGGGATAAATGATTCTCCCGTCCATATCCAAAAGCTTAAAAAAGTAATCTCCGATATAAAGCCAAAAAGAATTCAGCTCAATACGGTTATCCGGCCTCCCGCAGAAAAATTTGCCTGTTCTTTGAGTCTAGTGGAACTTAAAAAAATTAACAAAATCTTAGGCGAAAAAGCCGAGATTATCGCTAAATTCGATAAAAAAGAGCAAATACCCCCATCTAAAAATCTGGAAGAGGCTATTTTCTTAATGATTAAGAGAAGGCCGGTGACTCTCTCTGATATCTCCGCCTCTCTTGGAAAACACAAAAATGAAATCATAAAATACACCAATTTTCTCCTGGAAGAGAGAAAAATTAAATGTGTTACACACAAGGGATTGAAATATTATGAACCGACATAAATGGTGAATGGTGAATAAAAATTCTAGATTAGAGTGTTAGGAATTGGAATGAAAGAAGTTAAGGATTTGACTAAAGAAGAGCTTTGGGCGCTTCTGAAAGATGCTTCCAAAAACTGGCTTGCCCATGATGGACTCTGGTTTCAAGCCGTGGAGAATAAATTCGGCATCGATGCTGCTATGGAACTTGACAGGAAGGCATGGAAAAACTTTACAGTCATCGAAGCCAAAAGGATAATGAAAAGACTCGGGATAGAACCCGGAGGAGGCATTCCAGCACTTGTCCATGCCCTTAAATTCAGACTATATGCACACATCAATGTCCAGGAAACCAAAGAAGTGAGTGACACACGATGTGTTTTCCATATGAATCGCTGTCGGGTGCAGGAAGCAAGAAAGAGGCAAGGGCTCCCCGATTTTCCATGCAAATCAGTAGGAATCATTGAATACAGCGGGTTTGCCAAAACCATAGACACGAGGATCAAAACCAAATGCCTGGTTTGTCCTCCTGATCCCCATCCTCCAGATGTTTGGTGTGCCTGGGAATTCACACTTTTGCCTTAACCCTTATGATTAAAGAAAAAATCAGGATTTTTGAAGAAATTATCAAAAATAATATGAAGGAGTTATAGGAGTAATCATGTTTGATAATACTCATTTTCCCAGAGCTAAAAAGTACTGGCACATGGGAACATTTTATGACTGGTCCCGACCTAATATTCATCCAATGAGCCATGCCCTTCATTACGGTACTTCTGTATTCGAAGGAATCCGTGCTTATAATACCGCAAATGGTCCTGCTATATTTCGCCTTCCAGAGCATATCGACAGATTTCTGCACTCAGCCTCAGTATTGAGGATGGAAGTTCCTTATAGTAAGGAAGAAATCATAAACGCCATAAAAACCCTCATGAAGGAAAACAAGCTTGATTCTGCCTACATTCGTCCTCTCTTTTTTTCTTCTTATGGAAACCTGGGCCTTGTGCCCAAATTTTCTCCTGTCGAACTAACTATCGGAGCCTGGGAATGGGGAGCCTATCTAGGGGAAAAAACGGAAATAGGTGCTCACGTCTATATTGTACCCTTTAAGCGGATCCATCACAGCCAATTTGATATGACGGCCAAACTCGGCGGCGTTTATGTGCAATCTGCCATCTGCGGTCTGCTTGCGAGATCTCTTGGCTATGACGAGGCGGTCTTTCTCAATCTTGAAGGAAATATTGCCGAAGGCCCTGGAGAAAACATCTTAATTGTAAAGGAAGGAATTCTTAAAACCAACGATAAATCAGAATCTATACTTGAGGGAATCACAAGAACAACCATACTCAACATAGCCGAGGACTTAGGCATTCCCTCTTCTGTCGGGCCAATAACCAAAGAGGAATTTTTCCAGGCAGACGAGGGCTTCTTTTCGGGCACTGCTGTAGAAATCGCACCAATTGTATGTGTCACCGATGCCTCCGATCCAAAAGTCTCAAAGAAAGACTATACGATCGGCTCAGGGAAAGTTGGCAACATCTCTCAGAAACTCGTTAAAACATATAAGGATGCAGTGACCGGGAAGATTAAAGAATACGAAAAATGGCTGACTTATGTTTACGATTAAAGAAATATGGCTCTTCAGACTGCAGATGTCCAAGCCATCTATTCTATTCCGCCAAAAATAACTTTGAATTAAGATGTTTAATAAAAAAACTGCCATTTGAGAAGAAGGAAATCCATGGAAATCAAGTTTAAACCTATCGGTGTGGTCCACTCTCCGTTGAAAAAAAAGGAGGATATCCAATCATCAAGATCCACTGATCCCCAAGGGTTTGATTCTGTCCAGGGAGAATTAGAAATTTTTAAAGAATTCGAAGAAGGCTTAAAAGACATCGATGGATTCTCCCATCTTATTATCCTCTTTGCATTTCATAAATCTGAAGAATGCAGACTCTTCGCCCATCCTCCATATGATAACAAGCGGAGAGGAGTTTTTGCTACAAGAAGTCCTAATCGTCCTAATCCTATCGGGATGACTGTTTTAAAGCTCATCCAGATAGAGCGAAATATTCTGCGAGTCTCAGGAATCGATATGTTCGAAGGCACTCCGATTCTCGATATCAAGCCCTACACCCCAAGAGATCAAAAATCAGACACAACGTTCGGCTGGCTGGGAGATAAAATAAAGCAAGCACCAAAATCCCAATGACCGAAACAAAAACAGTCTATTCCGTCTGTTCCGTCTATCTAAGTTTATTTGAGTTTGTCTACTGCCTACTGTTATTTCTCCTTGTCCCCCCCTCTCCCTGTCATTCTTCTTCCCCCTGTCATTGCGAGTGACCGGAGGGAGCGCGGCAATCCCAAAAAAAGCCTGTCATTGCGAGGAGCGAAGCGACGCGGCAAT
>Ga0209986_10004228_pt1 | contig 12240 bp, 12 predicted proteins | sample BlataG_FD_183168 | JGI IMG/M metagenome (GOLD analysis project Ga0209986, IMG submission 183168) | Deep subsurface microbial communities from Black Sea to uncover new lineages of life (NeLLi) - Black_00105 metaG (SPAdes) (version 2) | ecosystem: Environmental > Aquatic > Marine > Oceanic >...
GGCACATTTGGCGCTTGAGATCGTCAGCGATGGAAGCGACGGCAAATACCTCTTTCTCGTCAGTGCAAATGATGTTGTTATCAAACGACGCGCCACGCACGATGCCACGCCCTGCTTGATCCAAATCAGCCGTCTCATCTACCACGACCGGAGGATTTCCAGGACCAGCACAAATCGACCGCTTTCCACTCTTCATCGCCTCACGCACCACGCCTTCACCACCGGTGACGGTTAGAAGCTTCACACCAGGGTGGCGCATGATCTGCTGAGCAGTCTCGATGGTCGGCTCAGCAATCGCGCAAACAAGATTGGCTGGTCCCCCGGCTTCGACGATGGCCTCGTTCATCAACTGCACCGCATGGTTGGAGCACTCCTTGGCGCCGGGGTGGGCATTGAAAACGACCGCGTTGCCTGCCGCCACCATCCCAATCGTGTTGCAAATAACAGTCGAGGTGGCGTTAGTGCTGGGGATGATGGATCCGATCACGCCATATGGCGCGTATTCAACCAGTGTCAGGCCGCTGTCGCCGGTCCACGAGGTCGGTTTGAGGATCTCGGTTCCTGCGGCTTTATTGGCGTTGAGCAGGTTTTTCTCGATCTTGTCCTCGTAGCGACCCATGCCGGTCTCTTGCCAAGCTTCATGGGCGAGAAGCTGCGCATTCTCGCGGGACACGCGACGGATATGGGAAACCATCCGCTCTAGCAACGACAACGGCATATCATACAACTGCCTGTATGCCTGGTTGGCGGCGGCCACAGCGCTATCCACGTCGGGAAAAAGATTGTCACCGTGGCGTAACGGTGCCGACGGCGCAGGGGGATGGATGATAACCGGCAGTTCCGGCTGGGGGCCGTGCCGTACCCGCTCCCCCTGGCGCAGCTCTGCCATTACTTGCTCAACGATGGCGTCTACCCGTGCGTCGTCAATCATCAACCTTCCTCAGATTTGTCGTATTTCACCACGCCGTCTACTTCTAGCACATCGACAATTGCCATAATCACGCCGTCACAGGGACGTTGATGGGTACGTTCGGTTTGACGGGCGGCGCTGCCGGTGGCAAAGAGCACCACTTCACCCAACCCAGCACCGACGGCATCGGCAGCTACCCGGTAGCCACCCGTTTCCTTTCCTTCGATATCGAGTTGTTTGAGCACCAGGAATTTGAGTCCCTCAAGAGATGGTTCTTTGCGCGTGGCGACCAGTGTGCCCACTACTCTACCTAGTAGCATAGGGAACTCCGTTTCAGTGACCAATGGATGCTATGGCCGTGAACTGTGATGTGTAAAACGTACTTCCGTTCTACTCCGACCCAACCACGGTTGAGGTCTCTGACCGAGCCCTCTTCACACCATATCATGTTGTCACCTTTTCCTCGGGCGAGGGTCAGTGACCCTCACCCGACGGTCTATAGCTAAGGGTTACTCGCTTTCAGCTTCAGCCGGCGAGCGACCCAAGGGCAACGCGCGATCCACATTCTTGTGAGGGCGCGGGATTACGTGGATGGCCACCAACTCGCCAACCTTCTCCGCTCCGCGTGCGCCTGCCTCAACAGCCGCCTTGACGGCAGCAACGTCGCCGCGCACGACGGCGGTCACATATCCACCACCGGTTTTTTCATAGGTCACTAACTCGACCTTGGCCGCTTTGACCATCGCGTCAGCCGCCTCGACCATCGCCGGGTAGCTCTTACATTCGATCATACCTAGTGCTTCAGTAAAACCATATTCTGCTTCAGCCATGGTGTCCTCCTGATAATTAGGGGTTTATGGTTAGGCCGGAAAAGCGTTTTGCAATTGCTTCCGGTGAACATCCGATTGTAGGCGTGATCCCTGCATTGAGATTAACCGGATGCTCGCTATATCGTGCCCTGAGAAGATCGACTTCAATCGACATTCAATACCTCCACAATACAAATCTAGGACGCTAATCGCGACGCTTGGTATCGATCTCACGGCCGCTGACGCCTTCAAGCGCAGCGATGGCCGCGCCATAACCGGCCATGATGTCACGTTCTTCACCACCGAGGTAGACCCGGCCAAAACTACCAAAGGCCCGCACTTCCAAGATATTGATGTGAGCCGCTTTTTCGGCTTCGTTGGCCGCTAATGAGGCATAGCCTGCTATATTGATGTGAGCCGCTTTTTCGGCTTCGTTGGCCGCTAATGAGGCATAGCCTGCTGGCTCTACTTCCAACACATATAACGTCTGACCTGCCAGCAGCATGTGCCCGTAACGCATGCGGTTGATTAGCTGGACCTGGTGGGCGTCGACGTGACGAATGATCTGGCTCGAAACAACGCGTGGCCTGATGCGATCGGAGGCCTCCACACCCAATGCCTCTAGGATCGCCGCGCCAGCTGCACGGACCTCCGCCTGCACTTCATGGTGTACCTCTAGCAGGCCATATAGACGCTCGACAACCTGCATTCCCGGTCGCACACGCGTGGCTTTCAACGCAATGTCGGTGATGCGATTGATTTCAATCCCTGGCGAAATTTCCACATACAGTGAGGTGTCGTGCGGCAGCGGCAAGAAGCCACGCGCCACCGTACCCAGATAGGCCGCATGTTGCGGCTGTAAACTGTCCAGAAAGACGTACGTGCGCAAATCAACGGTCATCCACAATCTCCTTCAATCTCACGATCCCGCCCCTTGCATGATCTTTACGCTGGCGCTGGCGCCAAGCCGACTAGCCCCAGCGGCGATCATCTTTTGCGCGTCTTCATAGGTGCGGATACCACCTGCCGCCTTGACCCCCATCGTGGGACCGACGACGCGCCGCATCAAGGCCACATCATCCACCGTGGCTCCACCGGGGCCAAAGCCAGTCGAAGTCTTGACGAAGTCAGCGCCGGCCACCTTAGCCAGCTGGCAGGCTACCACTTTCTCCTCGTCGGTAAGCAGCGCCGCCTCAATAATCACCTTGAGGATTGCATCGCCAGCGTGACAGGCTCTGGCAATGGATGCAATGTCGCGCTCCACTAATTCGTAGTCCCGGGACTTGAGCGCGCCGACATTGATCACCATGTCCACCTCGCTGGCGCCATCACGAATAGCCTTCTGCGCCTCGAAGACTTTGACGTCGGTGGGTGTTGCGCCGAGTGGAAACCCGACCACGGTGCAGACCGGTATACCGCTGCTTTCCAAGAGCTGCGCACACAACTTCACGTTGGTCGGATTGATGCACACCGAAGCGAAGTTGTACTTCCGAGCTTCATAGCACAATTGGGCGATCTCATCCTGCGTCGCTTCGGGTTTGAGTATTGTGTGATCAATCATATGGGCTAATCGCCCATCGGTCGGTGCGATCCCCAATGTGCTGGCAATTCGGTCCGCACCGGCGCTGATCACGGGCTGTACCAGGTCCACGAAGTTGTGAGCCCAGACGGAGGATGCACCGTCGCCAGACGGCTTCTTCCCTTCCTCCTGCACCAGGATCAACACGTTGCGTGTGATCTGTTCTATGATGCGTTCTATCGTTGCTTCATCCAAATCTCTCATCGTACCTTCAAGTGTTATGTCATTTTTTCGTAAAGGTGGCTTACACGCTTCTCTCTTAAGTCACACTGTCGGCCGGCGGCTGGCGTAAAATAGGCCGCCACTGTCTATTCATGACTCTGCGCGCCTCGATCAATCCGATTCACCTCACAAAACGCTTTTCTATCCCCGAGATCTTGTCCACCCTTTGTGCGTGTCGTCCACCACCGAAGGATGTCGTAAGCCAGGTCTTAACAATCTGTCGGGCTAAGCTTAGTCCGATCAGCCCAGCACCAAGGGTCAATACGTTGGCATCGTTGTGCTCTCGACTGTTGATCGCCGTGGCCTGGTCATAACACATGGAAGCACGCACACCAGGAACTTTGTTGGCTGCCATGCACGACCCGATGCCAGCCCCGTCGATGACGATGCCCCGCCAGGCACGCCCCTGACCCACCAATTGCGCGACGGCAAAGGCAAAGTCGGGGTAATCCACTGATTCTGTGCTATCGGTTCCGCAATCGACAACCGAATAGCCAAGTTCGCTGAGATAGCTCTTGAGTATCTCTTTTAACTCGTACCCACCGTGGTCGGCCCCAATGGCAACACTCTTCTGATCCTGGGGGGTGAGGGTGATTGGCTGCACACTAACCAGTAAAGGCGTAGGGGCATCCCCTGCTTCAACCAGGGTCACTCGTCGATCCATAGCCACCTGACGAGCCAGGGGGGTGATGAGCGCTCCTTTGGGGATGGAGAACTCCCCCCCGTAAGGAATGGCATTGATGTCCCGTTCAGTCACCAGGGGGCGCGTGGGAGCTGGCTTCGAGCCCCCTTCCAACCCGAGCGTGCGGTAGACTACCCGGCGTACCATTTGTTGAATACGATCCTTCCCCAGCACTTTAGCTCTCTCCGTCGGCTTTTGTGTTAATCGGTCAATCTAATGTTTTTCGTAACTACTCACCCTCCCGCAGGTTTAGATGTTGTTTTGACATAGAATCGCGTCTCGACCGGATATTCAAACCAATAAATGCTCTCAGTCATAACCTGCGGGAGGGTAGGCTGAGTAGTCACTGTTTTTCAATCCTAAACGGTATCGTTGGCTGGCCATCCTTCGACTTCGGCCTGAGCTTTTCATTTGCATCCTGAGCGGAACTGACGCTTAGCCCTTCGGCTGTACTCAGGCTTCGTCCAGAGCGCAGTCGAAGGAACAGGCTCCGTCGAAGCGGAAGTGCAGTCGAAGGATGCTCACCTACAACAAAACTTTGTTGCTCCTTACCCAAGCCAGGCTTCTTCTTGGTTCATGTCCATGGCTTGCTCTGACCTGCTGACAGCCCCTCGCGAGCGGTCGATCTCGACCTCGAATTGAGAGCGATCGGTGCGAAAAACCCCGTTGAAGTACTCCAAAGGCGTGCCGTCTTCCAGATAGCTGACGCTGTCCAACCTTAGTAAGGGCGCGCCCTTCTCAATTTGGAGCAGGTCGGCTTCATGATCGTTGGCTAAAACGGCGTCGATCCTTCGCCGCCCTCGAGCGAGGGAAAGGCCGTATTCCTGCCTGAGGAAGGCGTAGAGCGACTGATGGGTTAGGTCGGCGTTCACCAGCTTCGGGCAGAGATCGTAGGGTAGGTAAGAGCTCACCAAGACGATCGGCTCATCCTGAACAAAGCGCAAGCGGACGAGCTTGATCACCGGCTTCATCGGCTCGAGTTCGAGGGAGGTCGCTATCTGCGGGCTGGCGGGTACAATCGCCTGCTCGAGCACTTTGGTGACTGGGGGGAGTCCACGCTCGGCCATATCCTCGTAAAAACCAACCAGCGAGTGCACCAGGCTGCGGCTCCGGATCTTCGGCTCAGCCACGAAGGTGCCCCTGCCCTTTTCGCGCACCACAAGCCCCTCGTGGGCCATCTCGCTCAGAGCTTGGCGCACCACCGTTCGGCTGACGTCAAACAAGCGGCAGAGTTCAGACTCGCTAGGAAGCCGGTCGCCTGGTTTCCAGTGTCCGTTCTCAATCCCTTGGCTAAGTGCATGCTTGAGTTGGACATAGTACGGGATCGGACTGTTGCGATCGATGGATGTCCGTAGTCGGGGGAGTGATTCCCCAGGTGAAACCATGGCTTACCGTCCTGGCGCTTAGCAATGTTGATATAATATGATTAATAACCTGTAATCATATTATTACATTTGCTCCACTTTACATGAATTTTGATCTGAAGTCAAGTGACCCCTGTACTACAGAGGTTGTTCATTAAAAAGGTCAACATATAGAATCATGGGGCCACTGCACTGGATTCTTCGCTCAAATTACGCTATTATTCCTGCATAACGAGAACAGAGGGGGATAAATGACACTGTTCTGGCTAGGCATAACATGGTTGGCGGGGATTGCCGCTGGCCATACTGCTCCTCTCACCACCTGGCAGTGGCTCATCCTCGCTGCGAGTACCTTCGTTGCACTCATCGCGTTCCGTCGCCATCGCATCTACGTTTCGCTTTTCGCCGGCTTGTTGATGGTCGCCCTGGGCGCGGCTCGCTTTCAGATGCAGCCCTCCCTCATAGCCAATCACATCGCCAACCATAATGACTCTGATCGCAATGTGATCATCACCGGCGTAGTCGTCGAATCGCCGGACGTGCGCGACACCTACACTGGGTTGCGATTGTCAGCTGAAAGTTTGCGATACGAAGACGCCTGGGTTGGTCAGGAAGTGCACGGCCTAGTCCTGTTGCGCGCCTCCCGTTACAGCGAATGGGCATATGGAGATCGCTTGCGCGTGTACGGCGCACTCGAAACCCCGCCGGTTTTCGAAACCTTTTCCTATCGCGACTATTTAGCTCGCCAAGGTATTCACAGCTTGATGCCCTATGCTTCCGTCACTCACATGGCGACACGGCAGGCCAACCCCATACTACAGTTGATCTACGACTTCCGAGCGCGTTGCCTGGGAGTCGTTTACGCCCTCTTCCCCGACCCTGAAGCATCGCTCCTGGCCGGGATTCTACTTGGGGTGGAAAGCGGGATCTCGCCCGAGGTGCGCCAATCGTTCAACCAAACCGGCACCACCCATATCATCGCTATATCAGGGTTTAATATAACCATCGTCGCTGCGCTCTTCATCGCTCTCTTCGGACGCTATTTCGGCGCCCGGCGAGGCGCAATAGCGGCCGGTCTGGCCATCGCCCTCTATACCATCCTCGTCGGCGCTGACGCCGCCGTGGTGCGAGCAGCTATTATGGGCGGGTTGACGCTCCTCGCCCGTCAACTAGGGCGTCAGACCCAGGGCTTAGCCTCACTCTCAGCCGCTGCCATTGGGATGACCGCCATTAACCCCCTGGTCCTGTGGGATGTTGGCTTTCAACTCTCCTTCGCCGCCACCCTCGGTTTGGTCCTATACGCTGAGCCACTCAACTCCCGGTTCGTACAATTTGCCAGCCGTTGGCTATGTAAAGAACGGGCTAAAAAACTAGCTGGACCGGTGAGCGAGTTCATCCTCTTCACCCTGGCTGCCCAGGTCACCACCCTCCCCCTAACAGCGTATTACTTCAACCGCTTCTCCCTAGTTGCATTGCTTGCCAACCCAGTAATTCTGCCTGCCCAGCCGCCGGTCATGATCCTTGGCGGTTTGGCGATGCTGGCCGGAACCCTCTGGCTCCCACTTGGTCGCCCTCTAGCCTGGATCGCCTGGCTCTTCGTAGCCTTCACCATCCGCGCCGTCGAATTCTTCGCCACATGGCCGTTATCCGCCATCCCACTCGGTCAAGTGAGCCTGGGGATCGTGGCGGGGTTCTATCTACTCTTGTTCGGCGCTACAGCCCTGGCAAAGCTGCCCCTTGATCGTCGTCCCAAGCTGCTTAATGCAGTATCCAAGCTGGTGGGCCTACCAGCTGGATTCGCTTTGGCTGCGCTCGCCGTCACCACCGGCCTTACCTGGCAGCTGGTCACCCATCGTCCTGATGGTCGGCTACACGTCAACATGCTCGATGTCGGGGGAGGCGATGCAGTTCTAATCCAATCGCCCACCGGCCGTTTCGTCCTGATAAACGGCGGACCCAGTCCCATCGCCCTCTCCGATGCCCTCGGCCATCGCCTTCCATTGATTGACCGACACATCGATTGGATGGTAGTGGGCGGGACACACAGCAATCAGGTTGCTGGCCTAGCAAGTATCGTCGAGCGGTTCCCCATCGGAAATGTCCTCCTAGCCGGTCCGCCTGGACGGAGCGCTTATCGGCGGCTGATCGATGAGCTGACGGAGGTTGAGTGTTCTATCACCTCGGCGCAGGATGGGCAGGCGCTTGAACTGGGTGGTGGAGCGTGGCTCGAGGTAGTTGCTCTCGGCGAGCGCGGCGCGGTGCTCTTGATCACATACGACCGCGCCCGGATTCTGCTCGCCCCAGGCGCAGACCCTGCGTTAATGACAGAATTAGCACGGAAAAGGTCGATCGGACCAGTGAGCGCCTACCTGCTAGCTGATAGTGGTTTTGCCGCCGTCAACCCGCCCGAGTGGTTGGACCAGCTTCAGCCATGGGTCGCTATGATCTCGGTTGAAGCCGGCAACAGCCGTGGTCTGCCCTCGCCTGAGGTGTTGGAGGCGTTGGAGGGTACAACAGTCTTACGAACCGATCTAAACGGCTGGATCGAACTCAAGACAGATGGGGAAAGATTGTGGGTGGAGGTGGAAAGATATCCATCTGAGGGCGAGAAATAGACTAATACTTTGTTATGCGCTTTTAAAACGATCTATGTTAATCACACAAGCATAGCTTTAAGCACCGCCATAGTTTGAGCCCCTACAATACCTCATTCATGTCCTGACCGCGTGCTGCGGCGCGTTCAACCCGCCAATCCGCCTTGGTTACCGGCGGCGGCATGATCTCTTCATCCGGGCGACGCACTAGGCTCAATGCCCCCTCCGGGCAGAATGAAACGCAGACACCGCAGCCCACACAACGGGTCTCATTCACATGGACCACACCATCCAGCGACAGCGCCTCGAACTGGCAATGTTCCAAGCACAGGTCGCAGCCCATGCATAGCTCCTCATCCACCTGGTTGATAAAAGCCGAGCGGGCAATGACGTTCGCAATACCCAGGTCGGCCATGCCGCGAAGAATGCCACAAGAACATGTGCAGCAGTTACATATGTAAGACATCCCCTGCTGGTTGTTGCTCACCGAGTGCACCAATCCCGCCTCAGCTGCACGCCGTAATGTGGCCATGGATTCTTCGTGGGTTACAGCTTTTATGGTTGAACTGCGATCAAAGGCGCCTGGTGTTTGGCTGAATACCATGCATATGTCCACCGGATGCTCACATGGCTCGCCGATGAGCGCCTTCTGCTTGCGGCAGATGCAATCCCACACACCCCATGCCTGAGCGCGGTTCACAATGTCGGCTGCGCTCTCAAAGGGTCGCACTTCCATGTCCATCCGTACACTCTCGTTCACCGGGATGACGCGGTGGACTGATGGCTCTATGGTAAGTACCTGGCCAAACACCTTCAGGTAATAGTCTTCAAACAGGCGCGTACTTCCATGTCCATCCGTACACTCTCGTTCACCGGGATGACGCGGTGGACTGATGGCTCTATGGTAAGTACCTGGCCAAACACCTTCAGGTAATAGTCTTCAAACAGGCGCGCCAGTTCTGCGTCCATAGTGCTCATCTGCATCTCGTAAATACCGACGACGAATGGCATCAGCCCATAACCCAAGCCCTCTTCCGTCCGACCAGCCGCGATCAAACCCTTGCGAGTCATTCCTTTAAGCTGTTTTGATAACCCTTCCGGGTCACCGCCAATCCGCTCCGCGATCTGAGCCGGCGTCTCCCGCGTCAGCCGCAGTTGGGCTGTCAACGCCGCTTCCTCCGGGGTAAAGATCTTGGCCAGCAGACGCAACTCCACCCCGTCGTCGGTCGGTGGAAAGCCATTGGGTAGTGCGTCAAGGCGTTCCGCTAATCGTTTGAAAGGGTCGTCTTTCATCTCTAATCTTCTCTATTTAACTAACCGACATGTCCCCATGCTTTATCTGGACACATAAATACACCAGTTAATGATTATACAACGGGCTTTCTCGCCCTTCATTGATGATACCGAGTTTTTATTCACCGGGTCACAGACTCGGCGAGAGCAGACAGATGCAGTAGGAGCGTAGACTCTTCCAGGATTTCACTCATCAGGTGGATAGACCCACAAACATCCGGCAGGAACTCCACTTGGATACTTATCTAACTCCTGTTGAGAAATTTGATACGGGCCAAGACTTATGACGTACCAGCCAGTCCAGACCGGTGTGAAGAAAACGTAATCCGACCGTTGGTTATCGAACGAAGCTACTATGATCATCCGATATTCAAAGATCGTTGTTTGACCATATGGAAAGTCGGTCCTGATCTCATACCGTTCATCCTCATTTAAATAAACCGAGTACAAGAGCTTTCCAGTTGGGTAGGTCAGTCGTAACGACCTGCAACCACCACCTACATCAACAGCCGACGCCCGAAAGGCTCTATACAGAAAGACGGCCTCGCCGGCTTTTTTTACGGTTCCCGGAGCTGGATCCTGACCTATTACTGTTCCAACCGGTTGCTCAAGGTCGAACACATCATGGTAGATATATGTGAAGCCACTATCGAGGAGCACTTGTCGTGCTTCTTCATAATCCATACCAACAATCTCGGGAACAATAATATAACCTCTAGGGGGCGGCGTACAGGTCGTAGTTGTCGTTGGTTCTGGAGTATATGTAGTAGTTGGGGTGCTGGTGTTAGTAGGGACCAACGTTAATGTGGGCGATGCAGTATCAGTGGGCGTGGATGTACGAGTTGGAGGCGCGGCTGTCTCCCTGGTTGCTGTGGGCAATTCCGTAGCGGGAGCACATGCTGCGATTGAAAGCCCGAGCAGGAAAAGCGAGAGACAGCACATTGCCTTTTCAGCAGTCATCCAAACCCTCCAAGCCGTTCCACCAGCCTAAAACTGGGCAGTCCCGCAAGTTTACGGCGATTCCGCTCCAGCGCGCAATTGATGGTTGAGCTCTCCTCACCAAAAAAAATCAAAGACATGCAATAAATCAGGTCTGATTCCTAATTAATAAAGTCAACGTAACTACTCACCCTCCCGCAGGTTTAGATGTTGTTTTGATATAGAATCGCGTCTCGACCGGATATTCAAACCAATAAATGCTCTCAGTCATAACCTGCGGGAGGGTAGGCTGAGTAGTCACAAGTCAACACCAATGAACATCCTTACCCTATCTAGAGACTGGTCTGAAACAGCGGTAGACCCGCGTTTGAACCAATTTTTGAACCAATTAGTGTAGACTATCCCTTATTCAACATACCAACCATGAGGCACTCCCATGATAGCTGGCGACCCCAAAGAGATGCTCACCGCTCAGCTCCAACCCTGGCACGACGCTATTGCCGACCCGGCTGGTGCTCAAAAGCAAGTACTACCGCGCCTGCTCGCCGATTACGCCCGGACAACCTACGGCGTAGAACACAGCGCAGCGATGGTCGCCTCCACCGAGGACTACCGGCATGCTTTTCCGGTCGCCACCTACGATGACTTCAAACCCCTCATCGAGCGGGTGATGGCCGGCGAAGTGGACATTCTCTTGGCTGAGGAGCCTATCGGCTGGGCCATCACTCGCGGTACGACTAGCGGTGAGTCAAAGTTCATCCCCATGACCCCAACCGACCTGCGCCTGCGGGTCAGCGCCGGTCGAGCGATGATGAACTTCGTCGCTGACACAGGCCGCTACGATTTATTCGCCGGGGTCAACCTGAATCTAAATTTTCCCTCGGTGGTCGGCACCATTGAGGTGGGGGATCGAGAAGTTGATTATGGTTACAGTTCGGGAATTTACACCAAGCATGTCTCGACCTTCACCCCCATCCACTCCCGGCCAACGCAGGATGATATCGACGCCTTGGGCGGTGGCAAGACCATGCGCGATTGGGAAGCGCGTTTCGAGTTGGCTTACCAGAAGTGCAAGGATGAAAACGTTACCCTGGTGGGCGGTGTAGCCCCCACCGCGCTGCGTTTTGCCCGTTACCTGCGCCGGAATCACGGTCTTTACCCCAAGGACCTGTGGAGAACCCAGATCATGACCTTGGGTAGTGTGCCGGGTATCAACACCCGCTACCAACCGGCGCTCACCGCGCTCTACGGACCGGTTGTCATCCGCGAAATCTATGGCACGACAGAGGGGATTTTCGGCCAGCAGCGCGACGAGCGGAGGGCATGGGTTCCAAACTACGACCTGTTCTTTTTCGAAGTCGCCACCCGCTCCGGCGTTAAAATGCTCTACGAAATGCAATCAGGTGAGATGGGCAGCTTGATCGTATCAACACCGGTATTGCCCCGCTACCAGATCGGCGACCTGATCCTCGCTCTGCGACCACCCTATTTCCGCTGTATCGGTCGTGACCGTTGGTGGACGCCTTTGCTATACGCTTGGCATGAGTTCATGTCCTTCAACCTGGGCCGGCTGTAGTCTGCATCTGGTTCTCAGCGCGAGTCGCTTCGGGCTGAAGGGTGATTGCAGATTGATCAACCTCGCCGGAAAATCCCCCCAAAGAGAAAAGCCACGCCGAGGACGATCAGCATAATAGGCCAGATTAAATTCCACCCAAAGGTGTTACCCAAGCCGATACTCAGGAATATCATACCCAGAATAATGGTGCCAACGACGTGTGCCCGGTACTCAGGCACGAGCAGGCGAACGAACACCATCGCCAGCATAATCACCCCAGCCCCGGCGAAGAC
>Ga0209986_10004229_pt1 | contig 12240 bp, 12 predicted proteins | sample BlataG_FD_183168 | JGI IMG/M metagenome (GOLD analysis project Ga0209986, IMG submission 183168) | Deep subsurface microbial communities from Black Sea to uncover new lineages of life (NeLLi) - Black_00105 metaG (SPAdes) (version 2) | ecosystem: Environmental > Aquatic > Marine > Oceanic >...
CTTCTGTCACCGTATTGATAGCTATCAATGAGTAAAGCCCATGGATCCCATCTATTCGTCCTATCTTTTCTATCTCGAGATCTCTGAGTTTTCTTACATTCTCAACCTTTACCTTTAGCAAAAGGTCCCATTCTCCAGAGATTTCATGAACTTCCAGTACCTCATCAATCTTCGCAATTTCTTTTGCTATCTTTCCAAGCTCGGATATATTCTTTATTGATACCCTGACAAAAGCTGTAATCTCTTTGCCGCACTTACGCGAATCTAACAGCGGTAAAATTGCTTTTACAATCCCCAGATCTTTTAATCTTTTAGTCCTGTCATAGATAGTGGATTCAGGAGCACCTATCTTTTTGGAAAGATTTTTGTACGAGATTGTAGCATCTCTCTGAAGTTCCGTCAGGATCTTTATGTCGAGTTCATCGAGTTTTTTTCCCATAATGGACATTTATCGAAACTATTTATAAAGTTTTCGGTCATTATCCATAACTTGAGGAGATTATTCGATTTTTTTGTTTTTAAATATCTTTTCCCGTAAGTTATCTGAATTTTCATCTAAATTTTTAGATCATATCCTATATTTTTACATCTTTTCCAAAGAAAATTTACTTTTCACCGAAACATTTATATATCAAAGTACGTACTTAAAAAAGAAGGTGAAACTATGTTGAGCCCGAGTGAGATTAATGAAAACCAGAAAAAGTACATGATAAAAAGCTGGTCTACGCAGGGAGGATATAACCCAAAAGTAATTGTCAGTGCAAAGGGAAGTTATTTTACTGATTCAGACGGCAAAGACTACCTAGATTTTTCATCGCAGTTGATGTGTTCGAACTTAGGACACAGCCACCCCGATATAATAGAAGGTATAAAGAAACAGACAGAAAAGTTATGTTATGTACAGGCCGGATTTGCAACCGAGCCAGTGGCAGAGCTTTCAAAGCTTGTCGCTGAGATAACTCCGGGGGATTTGTCAAAAACATTCTTTTCAAGCAGCGGATGCGAAGCTAATGAAGCGGCGTTAAAAGCAGCAAGATTCTATACAGGGGGACACAAGATCATATCGAGGTACAGGTCGTATCACGGTGGAACTTTTGGTGCGGTGGCAATAACTGGAGATCCAAGAAGGTGGTATACAGAGCCAATGCAGATGCCAGGAGTAATATTTGCTCCGGATGCTTACTGTTACAGATGCCCATTCAGTCTTAAATATCCAGAGTGTGGATTACAGTGTGCAGAGTATGTTGACTACATGATAGAATACGAAGGCGGAGCGCAGGGAAAAGTAGCGGCAGTTGTTACAGAGCCTATCGTTGGATCTAACGGTATAATAGTTCCTCCCGACGGATACTTCAAAAGATTAAGAGAGATATGCGACAAGTGGGGAGTTTTGATGATAGATGACGAGGTTATGGCAGGGTTTGGAAGAACTGGAAAGTGGTTTGGGATAAATCACTGGAATGTTGTTCCAGACATAATGACTATGGCAAAGGGAATTACTGGAGCGCATATTCCATTGGGTGCAACTGTTTTAAGTAAAAAAGTTGCTGACCATTTTGATGAAAATCTTTTCTGTCATGGACATACGTACGTATCCCATCCATTGCCTTGCGCAGCAGGCGTTGCAGCAATAAATGCATATAAAAAGCATAACGTAATCGAAAATGCCGCAAAAATGGGAAAGATACTTGGAAAAAGACTGATGGAACTGAAGGAAGATCATAAATGCGTAGGAGATGTGAGAGGTAAAGGTGTTTTCTGGGGAGTAGAACCTGTAAAGAACAGAGAGACCAAGGAACCTTTTGCAAGAGTGAGCCAGAAGTTCCAGGCCTCTACAATACATAAAATGTTGGGAGAAGCTATGAAGAAGGGGGTATATGTTATCCATGTTATAAACACGATAATTGTTGCACCTCCATGTACAACGAATGAAGAAGAAATTGAAAAAGGATGCGAGGTTCTGGACGAAGTCTTGAAGATCGGTGATAAAGAAGCCAAATAACTTTTTTTCTTTTTTTATATGAGATTGAGTAATTCAAGCATCCTCTTATAGTTGTAATTCTTTATTTCATAACGTAACCTTTTTATTTTCTCTATCTTTAAATCCTTTATGAAAATATGGGCGTTGATAACAGTTTTGATAATATTTGCATCTTCCATGCTAGTTACCTTCTTTAGTAACTAACATATTTAAATACTTTCCCTACCTATTAACTATCATGCCAGTTATAAAATACAAAAAAATATTAGAACAGATAATGAAAAAACCCGTTTTTACAACAACAGACTTACACAATGAAAAAATACCAGAAAACTACTCAAAGAAACTGCTCTTCATGCTTGCCAAATCAGGAAGAATAAAACGTATTGAGAGGGGAAAATACACGTGCTTAGATGACCCAGTAGCTGTAGCCGCGCACATGACTGAGCCATGTTATCTAACACTCTGGACAGCGATGAGTATAAGAAAGCTCACAACACAGATACCTTTTGCTGTAGAAGTTGCTACATCAAGAAAAAGATTCAAGAAAAAGGTTACCTTCCAGATTACTCCGATAATATTTTATACTGTAAATCCAAAAATGATGTTTGGCTATGAATATATCATCTGGAAGGAAAACATAAGAGTACCTGTTGCAAAAAACGAAAAAATAATAATCGATGCAGTTTACACTGGAAGAATACCCGAAGACGAAATTCTGGAAATAATGAAAAATATCGATCCTACACTTCTGAAAAAATATGCAGAATTATCAGAAAATAAAGAAATTATAAGTAAAATAAAGGAGTTGATTAAAAAATGCTCACAGGGGAAGAAGTAAAGAAATATGCGCACATGAGAAGATTGAAATTATTAGATCAGATATGGAAAGATTATCTTCAAGACCTTTTACTTCAAGACACACAATCGATCGATAAAGATAACAAATCCATGTAGGCAAGCCAACAAGGCATTATGTTCACGATGTTTTATTTCATGTGTTTAGGATCTTTTTGGTAAGATTATGCAACAAAATATATTTTATAACATTTCTTTCATAAGTTTTCCAATGTCCCATGGTACGTCTGCTACCTTTGCTCCTGCCTTTTTCAGTGCACCGACCTTTGATTCTGCAGTTCCCATGTTTCCTTCTATTATAGCTCCCGCATGACCCATTCTTTTTCCTTTGGGAACATTTCTGCCTGCTATCCAGGCCACTACAGGTTTGTTCATTGTTTTTATATACTCTGAGGCTTCTTCCTCCATCGTTCCCCCTATCTCTCCAACGATCACAACGCCTTTTGTCTCTTTATCTTTTTTAAACATCTTCAAAACATCGAGGATTGTGGAACCCAGAACTGCATCCCCTCCTATGCCAACGAGAGTACTCTGGCCTATGCCAGTATCTGTCAGATTTGCAGCGATCTCTGTCATTAAAGATCCGCTTCTTGATACCAAACCGACATTTCCTTTAGAAAGATAATCCGTATTTACGAGTCCAACTTTGCATTCACTGGGCGTGACAATTCCCGGTGTATTTGGTCCTATAACTATAGTTCCCATCCTTTTTGCTTTTGATTTGATCCTTAATGAGTCATGGAGGGGTACTCCCTCTGTAATCACAACAACAAGTTTTATTCCCGCATCTATGGCTTCCAAAGCTGCACCCATCGCAAATCTACCAGGAACAAATATCGCAGTAGCATCTATGTGATGATTTTCCATGGCCTCCTTTACAGTATCATATACGGGTACTCCTTCTATTTCCTGACCAAACTTTCCTGGAGTTACCCCCGCAACAACTTTCGTACCATATTTTATCATCAACTTTGTGTGGGTACTTCCTTCCTTTCCTGTGATCCCCTGAACCAGAACTTTTGTATCCTTATTTATTAATATCGACATTTTTTCACCTCGCAAGTTCGACAACTCTTTTTGCTGCCTCTTCATCATTCTCATAAACTTCGATTCCAAGATCCTTCAGAAGTTTTCTTCCTTCTTTTGCCCCCATTCCTCTCATAGAAACAATAAATGGCTTTTTTATTTTTCCCTTCTTGAACGCCTCAGCCAGTCCTTCTGCAATTACATCGCATCTTGCTGCGGAGCCGAAGAAGTTCCCAAAAAGAACTTTGACAGTTGGATTCTTCAAAACGATCTCTACAGCTTTTTCTGCCAGCATGTAGGTCCTGCCGCTGACCTCCAAAAAGTTTGATGGAGTCCCACCAAAGTACCTCAATATGTCGAGAGTCGTCATGTTCAATCCTGCACCATTCCCAATTACACCTATACTTCCGCCTATCTCAACATATCCAAGATTATTTTCTCTTGCTTCTTTTTCAAGTTTTGTCAAGAATTCATCTTCTTTTCTTATTTCAGGGTGTCTGTACAGAGCTTCACCGTCTACATTGAGTTTTGCATCTGCAGCGACAATATCCCCCTCATCCGTTACTACTAAAGGATTGATCTCTGCTATCTCGGCATCATATTTTACGAATAGATTGTATAATTTTGACAGTACTCTTGCCCCCTTTTTCAGGGTGTCGCCTCTGAGGCCTATTTTTCTCACCATGTTCATAGCTTCATAGAAAGGAAGCCCTTCATAAATATCTACATTCCTTTTTATTATTTCATTAGGGAATTTTTTTGCAACTTCTTCGATATCCACTCCTCCTTTTGAACTTACTATTACTACTATCTCACCTTTAATTTTATCTATAGTTACCCCAAAATATAATTCCTGTTTTATATTCAGCTTTTTTTCTATCAATAATTTTCTGATCCTATATCCCTTTATCTCGGAACTAAGTAGCTCTTCAGCAAGCTTTTTAGCTTCAGCTTCGTTTTCAGGAAATTTTATTCCTCCAGCCTTCCCTCTTCCGCCTACCAGAACTTGCGACTTTATGATAGCAGGGGCTAGAGTATTATAGGTTTTTATTGCATCTCCTGTGTTTAATACAAGTTTACCTTCTGGTACAGGTATCCCATTGTTTCCGAATATTTCCTTAGCTTCATATTCATACAGCCTCATCTAATCACCTTGTTCATTTTCAATAAAATTACTTTATAAACTTTTCGTATATAAATTGAAATTTTCAAAAAAAAATATGGAACTTTTGTTTTTTAGCGATGTTTTTCAAATTTTTACCGATCAGCATAGAGTTCTTACGGAACTATTACCGTCCCAGTTTTTCCTTTCAGTGCATCTCCAACTTTATCCAACGACGTAATTATTGCTTTTTCTCCTTTAGCCTCTTCAATGAATCTGATACACGCCAAAACTTTTGGCCCCATGCTCCCTGCAAGAAAGTGTCCTACTTCTAAATACTTTTTGGCTTCTGCAACTGTCATTTTGTTTATAGGTTTCTGGTTTTCCTTACCGAAGTTAAGGTAAGCAACTTCAATATCTGTCAAGACCAGAAAGATGTCTGCGTTCACAGCTTCTGCAAGTCGTTCTCCAGCCTTGTCCTTGTCTATGACACCGTCGAGCCCGGCAAGAATTCCTCCATCTTTTTCCATGACTGGAACTCCTCCTCCGCCGGAAGCTATCACAACAGTTCCTGCATCTACAAGAGCTTTTATGGCTTTAGCCTCTGCAACTCTTATAGGATCTGGCGATGGAACAACTCTTCTGAATGGTCTGTCTCCCGTAGGTTTCACTTTTTTTATTACATAGCCCGCCATCTTTTTTTCAAGGTATTCTTTTCCAGGAGGTGGATTTATTACATACCCATCTCTTGCAGCGAGTGCTTCTGCTTCTTCCCTTGTGAAAAAATTGCCTACTGGCTTTGACGGGTCTTCAAAGTCTGGATCGTCTTTCGATACGACTACCTGTGTTACTACCGTGGCAACGGGTATCTCTTTTCCTTCCAGGGCAATCAAATTTTGTAGTGTCTGCTGGATCATATACCCTATCTGTCCCTGTGTCATGGATCCTACAACGTCCATCGGCATGGCAGGTACTTTATTCTTCGCTGCTTCCTGCTGTACCATGAGATTTCCAGATTGGGGACCGTTACCATGAGTAATGACTACTTCATACCCTTCCTTAATGAGATTCATTATTGCACTACACGCTGTTTCAACATTTTTGAACTGCTCCTCACTTGTGCCCTTTTCATGAGCCTGTTTGATGGCATTCCCTCCGAGGGCGACTACAATTGTTTTATTCATAAAAATCACCTAAAAATAGTAAAAAATAAAAAATAAAAACATTTTAGTATCTTCCGCCCATTATTGCAGCGAGAATACCTCTCTGAGCGTGAAGTCTGTTCTCTGCTTCGTCGATTACTATGCTTTTTGGACCATCAATGACTTCTGGAGTTACCTCGTATCCTGGTTTTACGTCAGCTGGCAGACAGTGCATATAATATGCATTGTTTGTCTTTTTCATCTTTTCTGCATCGCACGTCCATGTTCCCCGATACTTATTCAGAAGCTCTTTGATTTTATCTATATTTGGCTCCTTTGTTTTTGGTGGGAGATAATCTATACTCGTCCATCCCTTCGGGTATACAATATCAGCACCTTCAAAGGCTTCTTCCATGTCGTTAACAACCTCGAACTCTGAACCATTCTTCTCGGCGTTCTCCCTGGCTTGTTGTTCTATCTTCGGATCTATATGGAACTCCTTGGGATAGGCAAGTGTTACATCTAAGCCATATCTCGTCATTAAGAGAGAGGCAGAGTGTGCAACTGCGAGAGGTTTCCACGGACTGGGAGCATTTGCCCAGCTCATTACAAACTTCTTACCTTTCAGATTACTCGGGCCAACGTGTTCTCTTATAGTCATGAGGTCTGCCATAGCCTGACACGGGTGATACATGTCACAGTCCATATCTATGACAGGAATGGTACATAGATTAGCAAACTCCCTTATGAGTCCGTTTGCAGCACCGTATACATGTCCTGCAGGTGCTCCAAAGATCCTTATAGCGAGTGCATGACCCATCCTATCGAGGACTCCGGCTGCATCTTTTACACGTTCCCTGCTTTTTCCTTCCGGTGTGATTACTGACTCGTTTCCTAAGACAGGCATATAAGATGTTGAAGCATCCAAAAAGTGTGCATGTCCTCCTAATTCTGTCATATTGGCCTCAAAAGAGTTTCTCGTCCTCAACGAAGAGTTGTAGAACAGCATGAACAGAGTTTTCCTGTCCAATATTCTTGGCATGTATCCATACGACCACATTGTCTTCAATTGATCAGCGATGGCTAAAATAGTGTCCAATTCTCCCTTTTCCCATTCTTGCGTCGATATAAAATCCTTTCCAAACAATTTTGTTTTTGGTGCTACCATTTTACTTCCTCCTTCCACTTTTTAAAGTGGAGTACATATTATGGTAAAGTGTACTTTAAAAATGTTTCGGTGGAAAGTTGAAATTTTAAAATAAAATCAGAGCTTATTTAATAACTATGGACGAAAATCGATTTTTATACGACATAGATAATCATGTAGAGTAAAGACTATTTAGGAAATATCCAGTAAAAGATCATCTATTTTGAGCATGATTTATTTTTAGTTTATATTTCCGATATTTAGCCGTAAAGCGTTTATACTCTCTTCATCTTGATACAATCCCATACAGGGCATACGTGCTTACAAAGTGAGCATCCGTCGCATTTTTCTTCATCAATAGTTGGTAATCTTTCTTCATCCAGTGTAATAGCATCGTAACCACCGTCTCTACAAGATACATAGCATAGACCACATTTGATACACTTAGTTTTGTCAATCTCGAAGACGACTTTATGTGCAAAATCAAGCTCTGATAAACTGCCATGGATCTTTGGTAGGGCATGACCGATGATCTCTTTCACAGATCCAATATCCTTCTCATACAGATAATTAGACAATCCTGTCGTTAAGTCTTCTATAATTCCATAACCACTACACATGACTGCTGTACACACCTGCATTGTAGTTGCCCCGCACATGAGAAACTCGGCAGCGTCTCTCCAGGTAGTTATCCCACCTATAGCCGAAAGTGGTAGACCAACACCTTTAGCCAACTGTACTGCGATTCTCAGAGCTATTGGTTTGACACTGGGACCAGAGAACCCACCGAATGTAGAGTGTCCTTTAACAGACGGTTTTGGCTCCATTGTGTCAAGATCAATGCCCATCATTGATAGTACGGTATTTATGGCAGATAGGGCATCCCCACCGTTTCTTTTTGCAGCATTCCCTACAGATATAATATCGGTAACGTTCGGCGTAAGTTTGACTATTACTGGCACTTCAGCTACTTCCTTGACCCATTTCACTACGTCTCCTGCCAATTTAGGATCCTGTCCGATAGCTGAACCTATGCCACCTTCAGCCATGTGAGGACACGAGAGATTTAATTCGATCATATCTGGCCCGGCAGGCTGCACTTTTTGAACCAACTCATGCCACTCATCAGGATCTGCAGGTGCCATAAGACTTGCAACCAGTAATTTATTGGGATATTTCTGTTTGGTTTTTCGTATTCCTGGTAGCCACTCCTCTAATCCCCGATCGCTGATCTGCTCGATGTTCTCGAAACCTATGATCTTTCCTTCCGGGCGTAAAGTTGCAAATCTCGGCTCGACGTTTGGTGTGGGGGTGAACGCTAAAGTTTTAGTAACAGCTCCCCCCCATCCAGCATCGAATGCCCTTTGGATCATCTCGATACTTGCAGTAGGAGGTGCGGACGATAACATAAAGGGGTTTTCTAAATGAAAACCACAGAAATCAACAGATATATCTACATTATTATTTGTTTTCATGATTATCCTCTCCTTAAAAATTTATCAATCTCAACGGCAGCACGTTTTCCATCGGCTATCGACTGAATTACTGTAGAGCCACCCCTTACAACATCCCCTGCAGCAAAGATACCTTGATGCGATGTCATCAAAGAGTCATCAACTTTAATAAGTCCTCTGGCATTCTCAATATTTGGATTGTTCTGGATGAAGGATTCATCAACTTTCTGACCGATAGCCTCAATAACTATATCTATTCCTATTTCAAATTTTGATTCCGGAATAGGTATAGGTCTCCTTCTCCCTGACTCGTCCATTTCGCCCAATTTTGTCTTTACACATTCCAAGCTTTTCACATTGCCATTCTCACCGATAATTTTTGTTGGCACAGCTTGAATCAGGAACTCAACACCTTCTTTTTTAGCGTCATCGATTTCAGGATCGTAGGCAGGCATTTCGTCAAATGATCTGCGATAAATTACATACACCTTTTTTGCGTTTAGACGGATAGAACACCGAGCTGCATCTATGGCTACGTCACCGCCCCCGATGACTGCTACTTTCCTCCCTGAAAGTGACTTTTCAGCACCTGCGTTAAAACTCTTAATAAAGTCTATACCTTGTTTTACACCTTTTAGCTCCTTTCCGGGTATGTTTAAGGGAAGACCTTCGTGAGCGCCTATGGCTATTAATACTGCGTCGAATCCATCGAGAAGTTTTTTCACATCGTCTATGCGATCACCTGTACGGATCGCTAATCCCATATCTTTTATGTACCGGACCTCTTCATCCGATACTTCTTTGGGAAGCCTATATGCAGGTATCCCATTAGTTAGAAGACCTCCAGGTATGGACTGCGACTCAAATACCGTGACATCGTGTCCCATTGCCGTCAAGTCTTTGCCAGCAACTAAGCCAGCAGGTCCGGCACCTACAATTGCTATCTTCTTCCCCGATGGCTTCAGTCTCTTCTCTTTAATCTCTAATTCTTTTCCAAGAGTGGCTACAAAATGCTGAATTGCGCCAATCTCAATCGGTCCAGATAACTCCTTATTACAACAAGCCCCTTCACAAAGTTTTAAATGTGGGCAAACCAAAGCACACGTATCGGGAAAGGCAAGGTCTTTCCTGAGAACAGTAACTGCACCTATAAAATCACCTGTTTTAATTCTTCGAATAAATGCCGGTACATCGATATGAACAGGACAAGCCTGACTGCATGGTGCATCGTAGCAAGAAAGACATCTTGCTGCTTCAATTGAAGTCCATTGCAAAGAACGATTAGAAAGATCTATCTTATAGTTTTTCATATGAATAGAGATTACCTGTATATTTAAAAAGTTTTCGGTGATCTCGCATGATCGCATAATCTAATCTGAATGTTACCCAATAATCTTATTCTTTCACGATTTTTTTCCTCTCTCCAAACCTTCATAATACCAAAGCGTTTTTATACATAGATCAGATTCTCTCTTAATAATGAAGTCAATATTTTCTGATATAGATGGCACACTCACAGACGAAAAAAGGAGGATAAACATAGATGCTATAAGAGCTTTAAGAGAAGCTGAAGAAGTAGGTTTTAAAGTTTCTCTATGTACCGGGACTATCCTCGGCTTTGCTCTTGGGGCTTCCAAGCTTATAGGCACTTCTGGGGGCGTGATCGCTGAGGATGGAGGAATAATATTTTATAACTCAAAAATCGAAGTTTTAGGATCGCTCGAAGAGCCTTTAAGATGTTATGAATTTATAAAAGAAAAGGTAGATGTAGCACCAATTTTTTTACGCAAAACAGGAATTGTTGTTTATAACATAGACGTTAACGAAATCCTGGATATTGCGAGGAAACATAATTTGAATGTAGAAGTTACTGATTCCGGATTTGGAATCCACATAAAAAATAAAGGTGTTAATAAAGGAAACGCTTTAAAAAAGCTTGCAAAAATGATGAACATAGATCTGAAAGAAACCGTTTATATAGGTGATAACTACAATGATATCCCAGCTTTTGAAGTAGCAGGATATAGAATAGCAGTGAAAAACGCAGTGAAAGAACTAAAGGAAAAAGCAGATTACATAACAAGAAGATCGTATGGCAAGGGGGGAGCAGAAGCCATAAGAAAGATTACTGATGCCCGAGAGTTCCGGAGACTCTCGCTCTTTTAAATCCATACTTGAACATCATATATCCTATTATAAGCATTATTATCGTTGTGAGCACGAAAGCTCTTAACTCTGGCCATACTTCGGTAAGACTGGCATTTCCTCCCATTGTCAGCCTTGCAAACTTGTTTACATATGTCTGCGGATGTATGTGTGCGACCGGTTGGAGCCATGAAGGAAGATTCTCAACAGGAAAGTAAGTCCCTGAAACTAACTGGGATGTCAGCCCCAGAAACCAGTTTATAGGATCTGCGGGTGCTTTTGTTACTATCGTAAAACCGGCAGCAAAGAGATCCAACGCGAGCATCAAAACAAATCCAGAGATAAAAACTACCACAAATCCAGAATTAAAGTATATTTTAGCATTAAAAAGTGTTACAGCTAAAAAAATAAAGAAGAAACTCGTCAGAAATCTCCATATTATTCTCCACGAGTTTGCCCCTATGAATATAGTAACGAACTTGCATGGAGACGTATAGAGATTGGCAAAATTGGCTCCTCGTAAGATTCCAGAGACACTGCCTGTGCCGATAAATACTAAATTGGTAATGAACATGGCTATTACAAAGAATTCCAGAAATCTCGGTGTTCCATACTGAGCTATATCTGCGTCTAGAGTTACAAGCTTTGCAAATATTCCGATGACACCTACGTTCACAGCGATCCCCAAAAACTGCGAGATAACTCCCCACCTTTGCGAGAAAAATGTGTATGCCCCCATTCTTATAAACGAGCTTATGACTTTTATCTCTGATTTAATCTCATTAAACATCTTTTTTACCCCTATTAATTATATATAAAAAAGCATCTTCAAGAGAAGGTGTTCTTATTTTTATATCCTCAATTTTGGAACTTTTTAAAACCCCTAAGATTTCAGGGAGATTCTTCTCTTTTTCTTCAAAAAATATTTTTAGTTTATAAATCCCATTTTTATAAGTCTCTTCGGTTCTTATCGTAAAGGGCTTAAGTTCCTTTTTTATCTTTGAATTCAGATATTTTAACTTCAGTTCCAGAATCTCATACTCCTTCGAGAGTTCTTTGATGTTTCCGGGCTTGTCTATAAATTCAATCTTCGTATCGAGAATCGCAACTCTATCGCACATCTTTTCTGCTTCGTTCATGTCGTGAGTAGTTAATATGACAGTAGATCCCAAGTTCCGGCAGAGTTCTTTTTTTATGGCGTCATGAACCTTTCTTTTTGACGGAACATCCAATCTTATCGTCGGTTCATCCAGAACTATTATTTTTGGCTGTACGATAAATGCTAAGGCCAAATGAACCTTCTGTTTCATGCCTGCCGAGAGTTTCTGGTACCACTCTTTTCTCTTTTCTTCGAGATCGAGTATCTGCATGGCATAATCTATCCT
>Ga0209986_10004230_pt1 | contig 12236 bp, 5 predicted proteins | sample BlataG_FD_183168 | JGI IMG/M metagenome (GOLD analysis project Ga0209986, IMG submission 183168) | Deep subsurface microbial communities from Black Sea to uncover new lineages of life (NeLLi) - Black_00105 metaG (SPAdes) (version 2) | ecosystem: Environmental > Aquatic > Marine > Oceanic >...
GGATTCGAACACCCATAATAGATTATGTCATGAAAATGCAAATACTAAGCAGTTCAATGTTCAGTCCTTCGGCGTTTACTTCTTGTGTTGGGATAGCCGCCCGGTTACTCGCGCGCAACCTGCTAATCTATCCTTTCGGTTAATAGTGTAAAACGGTGGCATCCTCGCCTACTATGACTTCTGCTGATTTATCCTGTGAAATGCGAAGCAAGCCAAAGGCTTATTTCACCGGGTGAACCTTTTTGGATTAAGCCCCCCACTGTCTAAGGGCTTCGGGAATTCAAGGCATCCTGTGGACAAATATTGCCTTCAACAGATTGCTCCCTTTGGCTTATTTGCATATCTTTACGATATGCCCCGGTGGACATTCCGGGCACACACAATGTGTATAAAAAATTGCCGGGATAGTAGTAAATTTAAGGGTTGTAGTCCGTTTCAAGTTTATTGGAACTTGACACTGATGAATTTCGCAATCGGCAACATTTCATACACTAAACTATACCTGCAAGCTTTAAGAAACGAACATCCTACTTAATTGAAACTGATTAAAAACCCACCGCACAAATAGCACATTTGGTTTTTGCCGACACATAAATTCAACCCTGAAAAACCAAAAGAGCTATTTTTTCCCTACCCGCAGGATTAATTGTATTTTTGAATGATTAAGAATTAAATGCTGAAAATATGCCCGAAACCCAAAACACAGAATGGAAAGCCAGTTGGCGAGACGAATATCTGAAATGGATATGCGGTTTTGCTAATGCTAAAGGTGGTAAAATTTACATCGGTAAAGATAATAAAGGGAATGTAGTTGGTGTTGCTAATGCAAAGAAATTGTTGGAGGATATCCCGAACAAAACAAAGGATATTCTCGGAATTATAGTAGATGTAAACCTACATACTACAACCGAAGGCGAGTACCTTGAAATAAATGTTGAAGATTATCCTTTACTCACTATGTTCGTGAGATCACTTCGTTAAGTTCACTTTGTTCGTGAAATGGTTTTAACCGCTAAGCGGGTATACTGGTGAAGCTTTCCTTTTCCGGTCCATGGAGCTTATTCCTTACTAATGAAGAAAGGTAGTTGGACCGGTGTTCTTTTATGCCTCATTCTTTCTACAATAATCAAACCTCTACGAGGTTTTCCCCCAAATCTCTTACTCTCTCCATCCAACCCTACATCCGTCGGACCGGCTTAAGCGGACGGACGGGTCAGCCCTGCTTTTCTTTCCATTCTCCCTATTAATCCCCAGTCTTCAGATTCACCTTAAAAGCAGCCTTATAACCCCTTATGCTCCCATCAAAATCATAAACTTCGTATCCCAGCATGATTGAATGAACTATTTTTTTCATGGTGAAACTTTCCTTATCAAAATACCAGTCTTCAATAAATTGAATCTTTGCAACTCTTGAACGGTCAAACTCTTCATCTTCCTCAAGTTCCCTGATTTCCTTTACGGTCATTGGTTTGTCAGTCAGGTAATCCATTGCTGTAACTTTCTCATTCAAAACAGCATCAAAGATGATATTGACCAGTTTTTCCCTGTCGAGCTTCTCCAGACAACTCTCGATCCAGTCGTCTTCAGGATTAGGATTTTTAATTACAATGTCATAAGTAATGGGTGCAGCCAATGATGCGTAGCCACTGATTGTGATTTCCGTTTCGCTCTTACGCTGGGTTAATCGATCCTTTAAGTGCTTCTTTTCACCGTTTTTGCAGGAGCTGAAAAGAAAGATTAGAATTACAAACAGACAGGTTAATTTTTTAAAGGGATTCTTTTTCATAACATATTGATTTATCGGTTAAATGTGAGTCTTTTTCCTTTCCGGGATACATCAAAACGTCCGTTTTTAAAAACCAGATGCCCGTTAACAATTGTATGGCTTACTTTAGCGTGAAGTGTTACCCCCTCCAGGGGAGACCATCCGCATTTATAGAGTATATTATCTTTGTTTATTTCCCAGGGGTTATCCGGGTCAACGATAACCAGATCAGCCCAGTATCCTTCCCGAATGTATCCTCTTTTATCGATGCGAAATATTTCAGCCGGTGTATGACACATTTTTTCAACAATTTTTTCCAGAGAGATTTTTCCTTTATGGTAAAATTCCAGCATAGCATGGAGGGAATGTTGAATCATCGGGCCTCCTGAAGGAGCTTCAAAATAGTTTTTCTGTTTTTCTTCAAGTGTGTGTGGTGCGTGATCAGTCGCTATTATGTCGATGAAATTATGAAGAACACCGGAAAATAAACCTTCCCTGTCTTCAGCCTTCTTAATTGCCGGATTCCATTTTATTAAGCTCCCGGATGTGTCGTAATCTCCTTCGTCAAACCACAGGTGATGAACACATACTTCACAAGTGATCCGTTTTTCTGCCGGAGGCAAAGTATTATCGAAAAGATCGAGTTCACGGGCAGTTGATAAATGAAGGACATGTAATCTTGTATTGTATTTCCTGGCCAGATTCACTGCATACGAAGAAGATTTGTAACAAGCTTCCTCACTCCGGATCAGGGGATGATATTTAAAGGGCAGGTTCAGACCATATTTTTGTTTATAAAAACGGATATTATTCCGGATGGATTGTTCATCTTCACAATGTGCGGCTACCAGGAGTGGCGCTTCTGAAAATATATTTCGTAATGTGTTCTCGTTGTCAACCAACATATTTCCGGTAGAAGATCCCATAAAGACTTTAATACCACAAATTGTACCGGGATCGGTTTTTAAAAGTTCTTTCAGGTTATCATTGGTGGCACCAATGTATAAAGAGTAATTGGCAAGAGATTTTTCTGATGCAATGCTAAATTTCTCGTTTAATGCTTGTTGGGTAGTGGTTTGTGGCACCGTATTTGGCATTTCCATTATGGAGGTTACACCACCGGCTACGGCAGCTTTTGATTCTGAGTAAATATCTCCTTTATGAGTGAATCCGGGTTCCCTGAAATGAACATGGTCATCTATTATTCCCGGCAAAACAATTTTTTGTTTGGCGTTAATAATTTTTGCCTGGGCTGATATTTTTTCCGGTACCGCACCGGTAAAGATTTTATTGATCTTACCGTCTTTTAGCAGGATGCTGCCCTGGTATTGTTTGCCTTCATTTATCAGTTTACCATCTTTTAATAGAATAGGAGTCATTTGATTTTTTGTTACTATTAAATTTTCAGGAGTTCAAAGTTCAAAGTTGAGTCCACTCCGAAAAGTCTTTTTGCCCCTAAATCCCCTAAAGGGGACTTTGCGGAATTCAATGATTTTCAACTGGTTCCCCTTTAGGGGTCAGGGGTAAAAAAGTTTAAAATCATTGAATTCTGACTTTTCGGAGCAGACTCAAAGTTTAAAGTTCTTAAGGATCTTTCCCAAAAATTCGGGACTTCGACATATAACAGTTAACATATAACTTATAACATTTTACAACATTCTGTTTCTGTTCCTTCCGATACACTGATTACGTATAAAAATTTTAGGCATTTTAGGCATTTCAAATTTTAGGCATTATTTTTTTCAGGCATTTCTTTTCGTTCATATTTTCTGAAAAAACTGTTCCACTTCATAATAATCACCCCCCAAAGTGCTTCATTAAATATTCCTCCACTCATTTTGGAGGTTCCATATTTTCTATCAGTAAAAACGATAGGTATTTCCCGGATTTTAAAACCGAATTTCCATGTGGTGAATTTCATTTCAATCTGAAAGGCATAACCTTTCAGATTGATTTTATCCAGATCAATGGTTTCAAGAACTTTTCTTTTATAACACTTAAAACCGGCTGTAGTATCTTTTATATTCATACCGGTAATAAACCGTACGTAAATAGATGCAAAATACGAAATCAACACACGGCCTAATGGCCAGTCGACCACGTTTACTCCTGATTTATACCTTGAGCCGATTGCAAGGTCAACACCATTGTTTAAACAGACATCATATAGCCGGAGCAAATCCTGCGGGTTATGTGAAAAATCAGCATCCATTTCAAAAATAAATGAATAATGGTGCTCAAGTGCCCATTTAAAGCCGGTGATATAAGCTGTACCAAGACCTAATTTACCAATCCGTTGGATCAAAAAAAGATTTGTGAATTTTTTCTGCAAGGTTTTAACGATCTGGCCTGTACCGTCAGGAGAATTATCGTCGATAATTAAAATATCGAAAGGTATGGAAAGGGAAGAAATAGCAGTAATGATTTTCTCAATATTTTCCTTTTCATTAAAGGTAGGGATGATGATCAGGGCTTTATTCATTTTTAAGTATCGGAATTTACTCACTCGCCCTGTGAAATAAAGTCTAAGACTTTTACTGCATGGCAGCCCTGTGGAATGTTCTTTCAGAATTCCACCGGGCAAGTATTTCACAGGGCAAGTTCATGAGATCGCCCCGATAGCCATCGGAGCTAAGTTCTATAATTTTGGTTAAGAAAAGGCTAAAAATAATGATTTTTAAAAGAAAATCAGCAAACAAATCGATGGCTATATCGTTTTGGAGAGATAGAGCAGGTTTGTCAATCTATTGATATTATTGTGGAATCAAAAAAAACAGAGACAGGTAAAAAAAGTTTGGAAAAGTAAGATTTTAGTTTCTATCTTTGCAGCCGTTTCGAATTAGTATAAAAAGTTATAAAAAAGTTTGCAAAATTTGCCAAAGGGTTTTACCTTTGCATTCCAAAAATAATGATAGTTCTTTGAAAAGATTGAAGAGGTTTTAAAAAGGTTTGAGGCCATATTCGTAAATTCGAATTGAGTAATGAATCTTGAGCGATATTGAATTTATTTTACAATGAAGAGTTTGATCCTGGCTCAGGATGAACGCTAGCGGCAGGCCTAACACATGCAAGTCGAGGGGTAATTTTCCCGAGCAATCGGGAAGAACGACCGGCGCACGGGTGAGTAACGCGTATGCAACCTACCTTTAACTGGGGAATAGCCCGAAGAAATTCGGATTAATATCCCATAATATTTTGGAATCGCATGGTTTCATAATTAAAGTTCCAACGGTTAGAGATGGGCATGCGTGACATTAGTTAGTTGGTGAGGTAATGGCTCACCAAGACGATGATGTCTAGGGGGTCTGAGAGGATGGTCCCCCACACTGGTACTGAGATACGGACCAGACTCCTACGGGAGGCAGCAGTGAGGAATATTGGGCAATGGACGCAAGTCTGACCCAGCCATGTCGCGTGCAGGATGACAGTCTTATGGGTTGTAAACTGCTTTTATACAGGAAGAAACCCCCCGACGTGTCGGGGGCTGACGGTACTGTATGAATAAGCATCGGCTAACTCCGTGCCAGCAGCCGCGGTAATACGGAGGATGCAAGCGTTATCCGGATTTATTGGGTTTAAAGGGTGCGTAGGCGGGAGATTAAGTTAGTGGTGAAATCCTGCAGCTTAACTGCAGAACTGCCATTGATACTGGTTTCCTTGAGTACAGTTGAGGTGGGCGGAATGTGTAGTGTAGCGGTGAAATGCTTAGATATTACACAGAACACCAATTGCGTAGGCAGCTCACTAAACTGTTACTGACGCTGAGGCACGAAAGCGTGGGGAGCAAACAGGATTAGATACCCTGGTAGTCCACGCTGTAAACGATGATCACTCGTTGTTGGCGATATACAGTCAGCGACTGAGCGAAAGCATTAAGTGATCCACCTGGGGAGTACGATCGCAAGATTGAAACTCAAAGGAATTGACGGGGGCCCGCACAAGCGGAGGAACATGTGGTTTAATTCGATGATACGCGAGGAACCTTACCTGGGCTTAAATGCAGTATGACTTCCGCCGAAAGGTGGATTCCCTTCGGGGCAGATTGCAAGGTGCTGCATGGTTGTCGTCAGCTCGTGCCGTGAGGTGTCGGGTTAAGTCCCATAACGAGCGCAACCCCTATCGTTAGTTGCCAGCGAGTAATGTCGGGGACTCTAGCGAAACTGCCGGTGTAAACCGTGAGGAAGGTGGGGATGACGTCAAATCAGCACGGCCCTTATGTCCAGGGCTACACACGTGTTACAATGGCCGGTACAAAGGGTAGCTACCTGGTGACAGGATGCTAATCTCTAAAGCCGGTCTCAGTTCGGATCGAAGTCTGCAATTCGACTTCGTGAAGGTGGATTCGCTAGTAATCGCGCATCAGCAACGGCGCGGTGAATACGTTCCCGGGCCTTGTACACACCGCCCGTCAAGCCATGGAAGCCGGGGGTGCCTGAAGTCCGTAACCGTAAGGAGCGGCCTAGGGTAAAACTGGTGACTGGGGCTAAGTCGTAACAAGGTAGCCGTACCGGAAGGTGTGGCTGGAACACCTCCTTTCTGGAGATAGATTTGTTACTAATCCCATTGTGATTTTTAATCAACGGGATTGTCTTAATATCTTTTTAAACCTCTTCTTTTTTATACTAAACCCAGAGCACGAAGTGTTTTATCCCATTAACTGAATGGCGGCCATAATTCTACTGCTTAACTCCGAAAAAACAGTCAATCCGTTAGTGATTGATGTCATTTTTCGGGAATGGTTTGGAGTTTCTTTTTGTTTGCTGATCTATGGATGGATAGAAAAGAGATTATTTAGTCCCGTAGCTCAGTTGGTTAGAGCACTACACTGATAATGTAGGGGTCAGCAGTTCAAGTCTGCTCGGGACTACAACCACAAAAGGATTTTTTTGGCCAGGGGAAAAAACATTCAGGTTATTTGAAACATTTGGATAGTAACTAAGAAAAACTCTGGGGAATTAGCTCAGTTGGCTAGAGCGCCTGCTTTGCACGCAGGAGGTCAAGGGTTCGACTCCCTTATTCTCCACTAAATCGAATTTAAGATTTACGATTTATAAGTTACGTATTAATTAAATCATAATTCTTAAATCAAAAATCTTAAATCGATACAGGTTCTTTGACATGTTGGAAGAAAGTTTGACGAAATTTGACAATACAGAAAAAAGTAAGTAAGGGCGTATGGTGGATGCCTAGGCTCTCAGAGGCGATGAAGGACGTGATAAGCTGCGATAAGCTTCGGGAAGGTGCAAATAACTGCTATTATCCGAAGATTTCCGAATGGGGCAACCCGATCCGCTGAAGGCGGATCATCCTGACGGTAACCGTCAGGAGGCTAACCCGGAGAATTGAAACATCTTAGTACCCGGAGGAAAAGAAAACAATAGTGATTCCCCTAGTAGTGGCGATCGAACGGGGAATAGCCCAAACCGACATTGTTTCGGCAATATCGGGGTTGTAGGACTGCAATGTGAAGATTAACCTTAAGTGGAATTTTCTGGAAAGCTAAACCATAGGGGGTGATAGTCCCGTACACGTAAATGGTTAATTTTCTAGCAGTATCCTAAGTAGCGCGGGACACGTGAAATCCTGTGTGAATCTGCCAGGACCATCTGGTAAGGCTAAATACTCCTGAGAGACCGATAGTGAACTAGTACCGTGAGGGAAAGGTGAAAAGCACTTCAAGAGAAGAGTGAAATAGTCCCTGAAACCATACGCTTACAAACGGTCGGAGTGCTGACGAGAGCAATCTCTGTCAGTATGACGGCGTGCCTTTTGTATAATGAGCCTACGAGTTACTCCTCACTAGCAAGGTTAATCCGTTCAGCGGAGGAGCCGAAGCGAAAGCAAGTCTGAATAGGGCGCTTTAGTTAGTGGGGGTAGACGCGAAACTTAGTGATCTACCCATGGCCAGGTTGAAGCCCCGATAACACGGGGTGGAGGACCGAACCAGTACACGTTGAAAAGTGTTTGGATGAGTTGTGGGTAGGGGTGAAAGGCCAATCAAACTAAGAAATAGCTCGTACTCCCCGAAATGCATTTAGGTGCAGCCTCGTGGATGAGTCTTGTAGAGGTAGAGCTACTGATAAGGCTAGAGGGCTTCACCGCCTATCAAACCTTGACAAACTCCGAATGCTACAAGATATACACGGGAGTGAGGCGTTGGGTGCTAAGGTCCAGTGCCGAGAGGGAAACAACCCAGATCATCAGCTAAGGTCCCTAAATATATGCTAAGTTGTTCTAACGTGGTGCGATTGCTTTGACAGCTAGGATGTTGGCTTGGAAGCAGCCATTCATTTAACGAGTGCGTAACAGCTCACTAGTCGAGCGATCGTGCGTGGATAATAATCGGGCATTAAGCATATTACCGAAGCTATGATTTTCCCCCGAGTAATCGGGGGGAGAGGTAGGGGAGCATTCCAGTTGTGTTGAATCCGGGCCGTAAGGCACGGTGGAACGGCTGGTAAAGAAAATGTAGGCATAAGTAACGATAATGCCGGTGAGAAACCGGCACACCGATAGACTAAGGTTTCCTGATCAACGCTAATCGGATCAGGGTTAGTCGGAACCTAAGGCGAAGCCGAACGGCGTAGCCGATGGATAACAGGTAAATATTCCTGTACTGGCATATATTGCGATGGGATGACGAAGGAGTGAAAGGTCTGCGTACTGACGGAATAGTACGTTGAAGGGTGTAGGTATATGGATAGGTTAATAGCTTGTCTGTGCTGAACCTGATAGTACCGTGAGTCTTCGGACAAGCGGATAATGACCCTAAGCATGCTTCCAAGAAAAACCTCTAAGCTTCAGATATATGCCACCCGTACCGCAAACCGACACAGGTAGTCAAGGAGAGAATCCTAAGGTGCTCGAGTGATTCATGGCTAAGGAACTAGGCAAAATGGTCCTGTAACTTCGGGAGAAAGGACGCCACGCTCCGGCGTGGCCGCAGAGAAATGGCCCAGGCGACTGTTTATCAAAAACACAAGGCTTTGCTAAATCGAAAGATGACGTATAAGGCCTGACGCCTGCCCGGTGCCGGAAGGTTAAGAGGGGGGGTTATTACGCTTCGGCGTGAGAAGCTCTGAATCGAAGCCCCGGTAAACGGCGGCCGTAACTATAACGGTCCTAAGGTAGCGAAATTCCTTGTCGGGTAAGTTCCGACCTGCACGAATGGCGTAACGATCTGGGCGCTGTCTCAGCCATGAGCTCGGTGAAATTGTAGTTCCGGTGAAGATGCCGGATACCCGCAACGGGACGGAAAGACCCCGTGAACCTTTACTGCAACTTAATATTGATTTTGGGTAAACGATGTGTAGGATAGGTGGGAGACTGTGAAGCTCCGGCGTCAGCCGGGGTGGAGTCAACCTTGAAATACCACCCTTCGTTTTTCTGGGATCTAATCCGCCAGTTGGCGGAGACAGTGTTTGGTGGGTAGTTTGACTGGGGTGGTCGCCTCCAAAAGCGTAACGGAGGCTTCCAAAGGTGCCCTCAGCATGATTGGTAACCATGCGTAGAGTGTAATGACACAAGGGCGCTTGACTGTGAGACTGACAAGTCGAGCAGGTACGAAAGTAGGGCATAGTGATCCGGTGGTTCCGTATGGAAGGGCCATCGCTCAAAGGATAAAAGGTACTCCGGGGATAACAGGCTGATCGCTCCCAAGAGCTCAAATCGACGGAGCGGTTTGGCACCTCGATGTCGGCTCGTCACATCCTGGGGCTGGAGAAGGTCCCAAGGGTTGGGCTGTTCGCCCATTAAAGTGGCACGCGAGCTGGGTTCAGAACGTCGTGAGACAGTTCGGTCCCTATCTGTTGTGGGCGTTGGAGATTTGAGAGGACCTGACACTAGTACGAGAGGACCGTGTTGGACAAACCTCTAGTGTACCTGTTGTGGCGCCAGCTGCATCGCAGGGTAGCTACGTTTGGAAGAGATAAGTACTGAAAGCATCTAAGTACGAAGCTCACCTCAAGATGAGATCTCCTTTAAGGGTCGTTAAAGACTATGACGTTGATAGGCTGCAGGTGTAAAGACAGTAATGTCAAAGCCGAGCAGTACTAATTACCCGTTCGCTTTCTCTGGCAAATGGCTGTCAAATATTCTTCCAATGTGTCTGTTATATTTCTGAAATAATTCAGATTACAACCTTAAGGTGACTATTGCAATGGGGAACCACCTCTTACCATTCCGAACAGAGAAGTTAAGCCCATTAGCGCCGATGGTACTGCGAAAGCGGGAGAGTAGGTCGTCGCCGACTTTTTAAAAAATCCAGCCCCAAGGGTTGGATTTTTTTATTAAAATCGGACGGGGCGTCAGCCGATTATTTTTTCCCTATATTTGTTTTCCATGAAACCCTCATTGAAAAAATATCTGTTTATACTCCTTGTTGTTTCCATTAGCCTTCTGTCAAAAGGATCCTCCTTTGTAACCGACAGCCTCGAAAAAGTAATCTATTCATGGCAGCTAAAGGATGACCTGACAAGAATTCTCCCGGTTCCGGTTGATACATCAATCCGTTTTTTTCAGATATTTAATCCAAATTTTAAAAAATTTCCATTTTGTGCATACCTTGGCAACCTGGGCTCACCATCTTTGTCTTTACATTATTTTCAGAAAAGGGATGCTGCTGATCTGTTCTTCCTGAACCCTTATTATCCTTATCTGTTTCTGCCTGAGAATCAGAAATATTTTAACACCAAAAAACCTTTTTCAGATCTTGGCTATACAGTAGCAGGGGAAAAAACAAATCTTGAGCAAACCTTAAAATTTGTTCATACTCAAAATATTAAAAGATTTCTAAACGCGGGACTTTTGTTTGACCTGATTTCTTCCACCGGACAGTATGCCCGGCAAGAGACATCAAAAAAATCCTTTTCTTTTTTTTCCAGTTACATAAAAGATAATTATTCAGTACATGGAAGTTTTACCCTGAATAACATTTCTGCAGATGAAAATGGAGGAATTACTGATGAAAGGGATCTTGAAAATCTGGAAAGTCAGGATATACCCGTGAATCTTGGTAACCTGAATAAAGCAAAATCAATTTTAAAAAACAGGAATTTACTCCTTGTTCAAAAATACACCTTCGGGAAAAGTAAGAAAGTAAAGAATGGTGACACAACGGTGGTCAATAGCTCTGTACAAAAAAAACCGGGTATTGAAGGGACTTTATCACATATTTTCCTTTATAAAAAAAACCACAGGATTTATGAAGACAATCGACCCAATTCAGGTTTTTACAGGGACATATTCCTTGATTCCCTTCAAACTTTTGACTCGGTTTATTATCGAACCTTACAAAACACCTTGCAATTTGAATTCCACAGTAACCCGGAAAGGAAGTTTCGATTTGGAGGTAAATTTGGAATAACAACAGAATTCAATAAATATGGGAGAATTATCCCGGTCGATACCATTGTCCATGATTATCCAAACGATATTTATAACTATCCTGATTTGCAAATAGTTTTTAACAATGCTGATACAACCTTTAAGGATATTCATGATGAGATTTTTCGGAACAGTTCATTATTTGGTCATTTGTATAATGATTACGGGGAGATGTTAAAGTGGAATGCCACCGGAAAATATTATTTTGAAGGGTATAAGAAAGGAAATATTTTGCTGGAAGGGGCTTTAACTACCTCCCTGGGTGGTAAAAAGGGCACAACATTGTTGTCGGTGAAAGGAAAATTATCAAAACAACGGCCACTTTATTGGTACAACAACTTTTCTTCCAATCATTTTATTTGGGAAAATGATTATAAGGATATCCTGGAAACATCACTTAATGCTTCCTTTCAGAATTTTGACAGGAACTTCCATGCTGAGTTTTTTTATTCTCTGATTGATAATTTGGTTTTTATCGACAGCCTTGCCAAACCCTCTCAACATACAAATACACTATTTATGACAGGCGCTGTATTAAGAAAGGATATTGTGCTTTGGAAGTTTAATTTTATCAATAAAATTATATTACAAAAATCAGGGAATCAGGATATTTTGCCTCTTCCACTGTTTGCATTTCACCAATCAACATTTCTTGAACATAATATACACTTTAAATTAACAGAAGGAAATCTAATGGTCCAAATAGGATTTGATTTGTTTTATCATTCGTCTTATTATGCAAAAGCTTACATGCCATCAACAGGATTATTTTATTTGCAGGATAAAAAGGAACTGGGTAATTTCCCTTTTGTGGATTTGTTTCTTAATGTAAAACTGAAACGAACCCGGTTCTTTTTCAAATTCGAAAATATGGCTGCCGGATTAATCAGCTATGATTATTACACTATTTTACAATATCCGATGAATCCCTCCATGTTTAAAATGGGACTTTCCTGGACTTTCTATGATTAAAATTATACAACCGTCCGGTTTTTAAGATTCTCCTTTTTATATTCAGGTTAATTATTATAAGTTATAAGTTATAAGTTATATGTTATAAGTTATAAGTTATATGTTATAAGTTATA
>Ga0209986_10004232_pt1 | contig 12234 bp, 10 predicted proteins | sample BlataG_FD_183168 | JGI IMG/M metagenome (GOLD analysis project Ga0209986, IMG submission 183168) | Deep subsurface microbial communities from Black Sea to uncover new lineages of life (NeLLi) - Black_00105 metaG (SPAdes) (version 2) | ecosystem: Environmental > Aquatic > Marine > Oceanic >...
CATTCTCCTCGGTAAGTGGCATATAGTAAGGCTCACCGCCAGCTAACATAGTGCTTATCGAATACACCGGATATCCCGGGTCAGGCACCAGGGCAATATCCCCGGGGTCGATAAAGCATAGGGCAATATGGGCAATACCCTCCTTGGCACCAATAAGGGGTAACACCTCGTTTTCAGCATCAAGAGAAACCCCAAAACGCCGTTTATACCACTCAGCTATAGCCTTACGCAATTTTGGTAAACCGGCTGTCTCTGGATAGCGATGATTGGCCGGGTCTCGTGCTGCCTGACACAGTCTATCAATTACATGGGGTGGCGTAGGAATATCAGGGTCACCAATAGCAAAGCTAACTACATCCTCACCCTTAGCTCTTTTCTCAGCAATCTTCCTGGTAATTTCCACAAAAAGATATGGCGGCAAATTTTCAACCCGTCTTGATATAAGTTTATCTATCAATCTGACCACTCTCCGCTAAATACTATTTCCGCCGGACCGCTAAGGAATACCTCCCCTCCCCTATCCCACTCTACGCCCAGTATACCTCCGGGCAGTTTGACATTCACTTTGTTGTCTATGTAACCATATAGTTGGGCGGCAACAGTTATAGCGCAGGCACCGCTGCCACAAGCTAGTGTCTCCCCAACGCCTCGCTCCCAAACACGGGCTTCTATTTGCTGTCGGCTCACCACTCTGGCTACCTCAAAATTTACCCGATTGGGGAACATTGCTAGGTGTTCCACCCTTGGTCCTAGCCGAGATAACGGGAAATCGGATACCGGTTGTTGCCAGAAATAAACGGCATGTGGATTCCCCATTGATACCAGATTGAGAAGTAGGTTTGTGCCATCTACAGTAACAGGATAACCCAGCATTGATTTTATGTCAACTATATTGCCCTTACTCCCCCGTATTACCACTGGAATGTCTTTAGCCCGAAACCTTGGCTTGCCCATGCTAGCCTGAATTCTAATTAGCTTGCCTCCCTCTTGATAGAGCTTAACTTTCCTGACACCGGCTACCGTCTCGACCAATACCTGGTCGGTCCCAGCACCGATTAGTCCCTTTTCTAAAGCATATTTAGCTAGGCATCTCAGTCCATTGCCGCAGGCTTCAGCCTCGGAGCCGTCACGGTCAAAGACACGCATCTGGAGGTCAGCGGTATCTGAAGGCAGTAATAGCAGCAACCCATCAGCGCCGACGCCAAAGTGACGGTCACACATGGCTACTGCCACCGGTGACCAATCACGCTGCATATCACTGGTCTCCACCAGTATAAAATCGTTTCCTGCTCCCTGTAGCTTGGTAAAATTCATGTTTCCTCTAATCTATTCTCCTCTCATAAATTTAGCCAGCAGGGTTGTGATTTGTGGCTCTATTTCCCCCTGTATATCAAACCACAGTATTCTATCATCTTTCAACCGAAACCAGGTATACTGGTGACGGACTAATCGGTGGGTTTCAAACTTGATTTGCTGGATAGCCGCCGCCAAGGTCAGCTCATCTTTAAGGAACAGACCAATTTGCTTGTAGCCTATGCCCGACATAGCCGGCAGATTAGAGTCGTAGCCCATATTGACCAGCGTCTTCACTTCCTCAATTAAGCCTTGCTTTATCATCTGCTCAACCCTTAAATCAATTCGGCGATATAGCTCAGCCCTGTCTGCGGTCAGACCTATAATAAGCGTATCATAAGGCGGTGCCTCCTTAGACTGGAGCTGGGAAAAGGGAGTCTCACTGCCTCTATGTACCTCAACAGCTCTTATTACCCGGCGCACATTACGCCAGTCAATCCTCTGGGCTGCGATTGGGTCGACTTTCATCAGTTCCTGATAAAGCTCATCCTTGCCAACTTCGGCTGCCTTCTTCTCCAAACTACGCCTAAGTTTCAGGTCGGGTGGAACTTGTGGTACTCTCCACCCTTCCAGTACTGACCATACATAGAGTCCACTGCCACCGACTAATAGGGCTAATTTATTGCGTTGTTGAATGTTATCAATTACTTTGTAGGCTAGGCATTGATATTGAGCTAGGCTAAATCCCTGGTCAGGATTAACTATATCAATTAGGTGGTGAGGGACAAGAGATAGCTCCTGTCCAGTGGGTTTAGCCGTACCAATATCCATATGTCGGTATACCTGTCGGCTGTCAGCGCTTACTATCTCCCCATCAAAGGTCTGGGCTAGGCGGAGAGCCAGCTGGCTCTTGCCTACGCCAGTAGGACCAACTATAGCTAGCAGATGATTCATTTTACTGCTTGATTTCTGAGGTTTGCTTTACAATACTCAAAAATTGGTTGGCTTTCAGACTGGCGCCGCCGACAAGGGCACCATCTATCTCAGGCTGGTTCATAAACTCGACAGCATTTTCCGCAGTAACGCTGCCGCCATACAGAATGCGCATGTCGTGGGCAATTTCTTTACCGTATAGTTTGGCAACATTGCGGCGAATAAGACCGATGGTCTGGTTCGCCTGCTTGCCTGTAGCCGCTTTGCCGGTGCCAATAGCCCATACCGGCTCATAGGCGATTAACAAGCCACCGGGATAATTTATCCCGGTCAAGGATGACCATAGCTGCTCGGTTACTACTTCTTCCGTCTTGCCTGCTTCGTTTTCCTCTAGTCTTTCGCCAATACACAAAATAGGCGTTAAACCAGCTCCCAGCGCTGCCCGAACCTTTTTATTAACAATTTCCCCGGTTTCATTAAAATACTGTCTGCGCTCAGAATGCCCGATGATAACAAATTCGCACAGGTCAGCCAGCATTAGGGGAGAAATCTCCCCGGTATATGCCCCCTTTTCGGCAAAGTATAGGTTCTGCGCTCCCAATTTTATTGAGCTTCCCTTTATTAACTCCCTCACTGGAGCTAAAGAAACAAAGGGTGGGCAAATTACCTTATCAACATTAGTTATCTCGTCAAGCGGTGAGCGCATTTCATTGACCAGCTTTATGGCTTCGCTAACCGTGGTATTCATCTTCCAATTACCAGCAATCATAGGTACCCGCATTTTGCTCTCCTATAAGGTTATTTATCTACCTCACCCTCTTGGTCCCCCTCTCCTTTGAAGGAGGAGGGGAGACATGGTTTTGAAGGGGCGAAGCCCCTTAATCTACCCTGATAAGGGACTATCTTCAATGGACGTTAGTTCTTTCACACTTCCCCTACCTGACTATGAGATTATTACTGGTCATATCTTTAGGCTGTTCTAGCCCCAGCAAATACAGGACGGTAGGGGCAATGTCGGAGAGAATTCCCCTAGGTCTTAGCTTGACTTCCTGGTAATTATCTCCCACATATATGAATTCCACTGGATTCTTAGTGTGGGACGTCTTAGGTAATCCAGTTTCTAAGTCCATCATCTCCTCAGCGTTGCCGTGGTCGGCGGTGACCAAAGCTGTCCCTCCCTGGGACAATACTTTATCAATGACCTTACCGACGCACTCGTCTACGACCTCGACCGCCCTTATTGTGGCGTCATAGTTTCCAGTATGCCCCACCATATCGCAGTTAGCATAGTTCAAAACAATAAAATCAAATGCCTTAGAGTTAAGCTGCCGGATTACTTCATCTCTTACATCAAACGCATTCATGTCCGGGTGGCTGGCGAAGAGTGCCGGGTCATAGATGCTCTTAATCTCAATTCGTTCCTCACCAGGGAAAGGTTCTATCAACTTGCCATTGAAGAATGATGTTACGTGCCTGAACTTCTGTGTCTCAGAAATCCTTAGTTGTTTCAGGTTATGGTTGCTTATGACCTCACCCAGCAAATTGTGCATTGTTTCGTCCATAGGCTTTAGGATGTAAAAAGGAAAGTCATCATAATACCGGGTAAGGCCACAATAAGCTATGTCCAGTTTCTTCCATCTCGGGGCAGGGAATTCATCTTCAACAAACATCCTGGTTAACTGAATCGCTCTATCCTGCCTGTAATTGAAATGAATTACTGAGTCTCCATCCTTTATGCCAGAAAACTTACCAATGACGTAAGGCGGAATGTACTCGTCGGTCATTTCAGTATTGTCCGGCGTCTTGTACTTTCTATATGCTTCCTGTATCGCCTCTTCGACACTGCCTGCTCTGAGACCGTCTCCCCTGGTTAGGGCGTTATAAGCCTGCCGGGTCAAGTGCCAAGCCTGAGCTCGGTCCATAGCATAATAGCGCCCCATTATCGTGGCAACTTCACCAATCTGATATTCTTTAATCTTGGCGCCCAATTCTCGACAGAACTCTAGCGCACTTCTTGGTGGTGTATCCCGTCCATCGGCAAAGAAGTGAATGTATAACCTAGGAATATGAACCTCACTAGCATATTTCATAATGGCGAATAAATGGTTTTGATGGGCATGCACACCTTCGTCTTGAACAAGACCCATGAGGTGCAACGATGAGTTATTTGCCTGGCAGTTATTTATGACTGCTTGAAAGTTAGCATTCTTGAAAAATAGGCCACTGGCTATGGCGTCATTTATCCTTTTCAATTCTTGTTCGACAATTCTTCCCGCACCCATATTGAGATGGCCAACCTCTGAAGAACCCTGGTATCCCTCGGGTAGGCCAACGGAAATACCGGCTGCCTCCAATACTGTATTAGGGTATCGTCCGAGAAGTAGAGCTATATTGGGGGTATTAGCATTGGCAACAGCATTATACTCAGAATTAGGGTTAACTCCCCAGCCATCTCTAATTATAAGGACAATACTTTTCTTCATTTTTCTTTGGGACACGAGTTTTCTCTTCTTCTGCCCTTCTGGGCTACTTTTATTGAGGAACCACAAGATTGACCATATCAACTAAAGGAAAGGCTTCGGTGGATGGAGACTCGCCAAAAGCAAACGGTCGCCGCTAAGGGGGTGAAGTCTGTTCAATGTACCCCTGATAATGACCCTTTATCGAGCAGTGCCTCTACGCCGGGTAGTTTCTCACCGCCTAGAAATCTGAGCGAAGCACCACCCCCGGTAGATACAAAGGAGACCTTATCGGCTAAGCCCATGTCGATTACTATCTCGGCAGTAGAGCCGCCCCCGATGACAGTAGTAGCCTCAAGACTAGCTAGAAGCCTAGCCATGCTTTTTGTTCCTTCAGCGAATCGAGGTATCTCATATATGCCCATAGGTCCGTTCCAGAAAACTGTTTTGCACCCTCGCAATTCTTCGTGGAAGTTACTAATCGTTTGGGGGCCTATGTCTACAATCCGCTTGTCTTTGGGTATATTCTCGGTAGATACCGTCTCGACTTTAGCTTCAGCACTAACTTTATCAGCAACAACAACATCAATCGGAAGCACCAAGCGCGCCCCACTTCCCATTGCCTTCTCTATTAGTCCAACCGCGGTGTCCAGCCTATCCACCTCAACCAGTGACTGACCTATCTCATAGGATTTGGCTTTGAGGAAGGTAGCTGCCATACCACCACCGATTAGCAAACGATCTACCTTGCCTATAATATTGTCTAACATGCCAACCTTGTCACTTACCTTGGCGCCACCAAGGAGCGCGGCAAAGGGATGAGCTGGATTTTCCAGAATACTGCCTAAGGTTTTGATCTCCCTTTCCAGCAGTAAGCCAGCTACTGCCGGAAGGTAATTGGCAATGACGGCTATTGAAGCATGAGCCCGATGAGAGGTACCGAAAGCATCATTAACGAATATGTCACCTAAGCGGGCTAAGGCTTGAGCAAAGGAAGCACTACCCGTTTCTTCATCGGAGTGAAAACGAAGATTTTCCAGCAGCAAAACATCACCACTCCTCAAGCTCTCTACCGACTTCTCCACTTCGGCACCGATACAATTGATGGCAACCCCCACCTGGTGGCCTAAGATTTGTGAAAGGCGCTGGGCAACGACAGCCATTCGTAGTTCATCAACCACCTTTCCCTTAGGTCGACCTAAATGGGAAATCAGGATAACCCTTGCCCCCCTCTCAGTAAGATATTTAATAGTAGGTAATGTAGCCCGGATGCGACTGTCGTCAGTTATTTCCCCTGTTTTCTCATCCAGAGGAACATTGAAGTCAACCCTAACCAACACCCTCCTGCCCTTAACTTCAATATCCCTGAGCGTTAGCTTATCCATTCGCTCCCTCTAGATTTGACCTTTAACCAAGAATTAGGGTCAAGGTTAGGGAATAAGGTTAAGACCTGTTGGGCTATTCCTTTAGCATCAAGACCATACTTTGAGCGGAGAATAGCTTGGGCACCTTGCTTTATAAACTCATCAGGCAGACCAATGCTCTTTACCTGGACATCGCTTATGCCTGATTTCTGGAGAAGGTCGACTACGCAGTTACCAAAGCCACCACTGAGAGCATTCTCCTCAACCGTAACCATGCGTTTAATACGATTAGCCAGTCCTAGTATCAGTTCAGAGTCCAGTGGCTTAGCAAAGCGAGCATTAACTACAGCGGACTCGATGCCCTTTGCGGCTAGTTCCTGGGCAGCTTCAAAAGCAGGGGCTACCATAGCCCCTATGGCTAATATAGCTACATCCTCCCCATCCCTCACTATCTCCCCTCTACCTATAGGAATCGTGTGCAGCTCTGTGTCTAGTTCCACTCCTAACCCAGAATTACGTGGGTATCGTATAGCCATAGGATGGTCTGATTTTACTGCCGTGTAAAGCAAGTGTTGAAGCTCGTTTTCATCCTTAGGTGCAGCCACAATCAGATTGGGAATCAATGTTAGATACGAGATATCAAACGCTCCCTGATGGGTCTCGCCATCTTCGCCGATAATGCCACCACGGTCGATAGCAAAAATAACTGGTAAATCTTGGAGACAGACATCATGTATAACCTGGTCAAGAGCCCGCTGCAAAAAGGTAGAATATATGGCCACGATAGGTATAAAACCCTGGGTAGTTAATCCAGCAGCAAAGGTAACAGCATGCTGTTCACAGATTCCGACATCAAACACACGCTGTGGGAACTCAGTCTCAACGATACTCAAGCAATTTCCCTCGGGCATAGCTGGAGTAATCGCCACCAGTTTAGGATTTTCACGGGCTAAGCGAAGCACAGTCTGGGCAAATACCTCACTGTAGGTTGGTATTTCCTTAGTACTTTTGTTTTTAGGTGGTACACCATGGAAGTAAACGGCATCGCCTTCGGCAGGAAGATAGCCCTTACCCTTGGTAGTGATAACATGGACAAAGGTTGGCTTCAAACGATAATCCCGCGCCCAGGTAAGAGCCATTTCGAGTTCACGAATGTTGTGCCCATCAATAGGTCCCATGTAGGTAAAGCCAAGTTCTTCCCAGATCATCGTTGGCATAACTAGGCCTTTTAGTCTGCTTCTGGCTTGTTGGCTTGTTCGCCACAGCCTACTGCCCAATGGCAGAGCAGTAAGTAACCGCTCGCTTTTCTCCTTTGCCTGACGGTAACGGCGGTCAAATCGCACTTTGTTCAGCAACCTAGCCAAAGCACCAACGGTGGGTGAAATTGACATCCCGTTATCGTTCAGAACCAAGATGAGCCTGGAACCCAAGTGCCCTACTTGATTAAGCGCCTCGAAAGCCATGCCTCCGGTTATGGCCCCGTCGCCGATAACGGCAACTACATGGTAGTCATCGCCGGAAAGGTCACGGGCAACAGCCATACCCAGGGCAGCAGAAACTGAAGTGCTGGCGTGACCAGCACCGAATGGGTCATGCTCACTCTCACTGCGACTGGTAAAGCCAGATAATCCTCCATACTGGCGAAGAGAGGCGAAACGGCATCTCCTGCCAGTGAGCAGTTTATGAACATAGCTTTGATGCCCCACATCCCATACAATCTTATCTCGCGGGCTATCAAATATCCGATGCAAAGCTAAGCTAAGCTCAACCACACCCAGGTTAGAGGCTAGATGACCCCCGGTAACCGAAACTGTTGCCACCAGTTCTTGTCTAATCTCAGAGGCTAGTTGCTTAAGCTCCTGTGGTGTCAACCCTTTCAAATCTGCGGGGCTATCTATTTTATCTAGTAATCTCGACATTACCAGTCTACCCACCAATTCAACAGCCGCCCTAATACTAGCAATGTGGGCAAGTTACTGTCAAGCTGATGCCTTTATTGAATGTTTACCACCTGTTGCTACAGAATCTTTAGCTTGATGTCATAGTGCTCATTTGCTACACTCCAAGGTGTTATGTTGGAACAAGCGTTATTATATTTTATAAGTGATATTTACACTTCAATGCGCTGGCCGGGAGTAGTGGTACTTATGGCTATAGAAAGTGCCTGCATTCCCTTACCTAGTGAGCTGATTATGCCTCTCGCCGGTTGGATGCTTATTGAAAATCAGTCTCTACCAGTCACCTATACACTATTGGCTGGTATATACGGGGCTCTAGGCTGTGTTATCGGTTCGGTTATCGCCTACGGGATAGGTATGTGGGGAGGTCGTCCCTTTCTAGAGAAATATGGGAAATATATCCTCGTATCCGTTGGTGACCTTAACCTGGCTGACCGATGGTTTGAAAAGAGGGGGGACTGGGTAATTTTCATCTCTCGGCTGCTACCGGTAGTGCGCACCTTTATCAGTCTCCCTGCCGGGATAGCCAGGATGCACTTTGCTAAGTTTTTAATCTATACCTTTCTCGGCTCCTTAATCTGGTGCACTGGATTAGCCTATGGGGGTTACCAGCTAGGGAATCACTGGGAGCAAATACGAACTGTCATGCGCCCTTTTGACCCACTCATTGGCGCAATAATTATTGGCCTTATTGCCTTCTACATTTATCGGCATATAAAACACTCCGGTCCAGCAAAATGAGCCTGGATAGGAGTCATTGTCTTGACCTATGGTTGCACCCCGTGCTACATTTGAATAGTAGACAATGGTCCCTGTAGCTCAGTTGGACAGAGCGGCTGCCTTCTAAGCAGCGGGTCGTGGGTTCGAATCCCGCCAGGGACGCTCTAGTCTACCTTCAGATCATACCCCAGTGTATACAGTAGTTGATGTTGTTCCGGCGAGGGCTGCTATAGAGCCCTCCTCATCAGCAACACAATATGAGCCAGTGGCTATTTCACCAAGCCCTGTTCAACAAGGTACTCATGGGCAGCCTCGTCCGGTTCCAGCTTATCGATGTCCACCCTGGCATTAAATTCCTGCCAGGCCTGCTGACCTTGGGCAACTATTGCCGGAGTAGCTGGCTTGCCTCCACCGGGAAACGTAGCTACCAACTCATTGAGGATATCCGCAATCTCAGGATACTTGTCAAGGACTTCCGTGCGTACATAAGGTGTCAAATCATAGGGTGGGAAGAAGGCTTTATCGTCTTGGAAAACATGCCAGCCATGTTTGGCAATTAAGGGATCGGTGCCAAAGACCATTACTACCTCGGTTTGGCGCCCCTGCAAAGCTAGTAGCGAAGCTCCGGGGGCTCCGGTCTTGAGGGTGGACTCGGCAACTTCGAAGTTGTAATACTTCTCCAGGGCACGCAGACCATCTGGGCGCGTGGAGTATTCAAAGTCGATAAAGGTGTCGACCTTTCCTTCGTTCTCCCGATAAAGCGCTGCTAAATCCGAGAGCGTGGTTACATTGTTTGTCTCGGCAAATTCAGACCAGCAAGCCATAGCATAGGTATTGTTGTTCCACATTGGATCGAGCCAGACAAAACCGTTGGCTTCTTCCTCTTCCTTCACCAGCTGGTAAAGCTGGTTATTATCAACTCCTGGCTCATACTCGTGCCCAAGGTGGACCATCCAGGCCGTCCCGGTATAGTCAGCGCAGATGTCGATATCGCCAGCTTCCATTCCCTCTCTAAGGGCCATAGTCGAAAGGTCTGATACTAAATTGACGGTGAAGCCATGCTCCTCCAGGGCTTGCTTCATCAGCTGGCCAACAACATACTCCTCGGTGAAGTTCTTGTTGCCGACAGTCACCTCCTTGCCTGCTGGCTGGGCACACCCCGTAATGACTAGGGCAAGGCTAATAATCACTACCGAAACAGCCATAATTATTTTATGCATCGACTTACCTCCTTAAAGTTGCGACTTTTACAGCTTTGAGCTTAAATTTGCCAACATCTTATCTCATCTCTCACCCCCTTAGGAAACTTCAGTCTCGACTTTGAGACCCCGTGGGGTCATCCAGCTTTCTATACGCTCTAAAATGAACCCCAGGCTGATGGCCAAAATAGCGGTGGGCGCCGCTCCCTGCAAAATGAGCAGCGGCTGACGGGCAAACACCCCGGTCAATGTAATCGTGCCCAGACCCTTACCACCGACTAGAACAGCCAGCTCTGCCGTCCCTACCGTTACCACTGTGGAGATTCTTATCCCAGCCATTATTACCGGTCTGGCCAAAGGCAGCTCTATCTTCCGAATGATTTGCCATCTGGTCATTCCCATTCCCCTGGCGGCTTCGATGATGGCAGGGTCAATATTTCTCATACCGGCATAAGAATTGCGTACGATGGGAAGCAGCCCATAAATAAACAAGGCGACAATTGCCGATTGAAGACCAAAGCCGAGCAAGGGGGCCATGATAGCAATTATCGCCAGGCTGGGTACACTTTGTCCTACGTTGGCTCCACCAATTACAATTGGTGACAGCTTGGTGAGACCCGGGCGGGTAACCAAGATCCCAGCGGGCACGCCGACGGCAATACCTATGAGCACGGCTATGAACACCATCTGGAGGTGATCCTTTGTGTAGGTCAGTATCTCGCCATAGGTGAAGGTAGTGTAGATTCCCAGCTTACCTATGCTGGTAATCCAGATGGTCAGTCCAGTAAGAAGGGTTAACAGGCTGATAAAAACGACCCGATGTCTCATTTCTTTTTTCCAGTTTGAACAGCCTCGTGTAACGCCGTCTGGATAGCATCGAAGGTTAGGACTCCCTCCAGCCTATTATCTTCGCTGACTACCGGCAGTGTCTTTAGCCCGCTGCTCAGCATAACCGAGAGAGCTTCATTTAGGACGGCATTTATGGTGAAAGTCGTGTTCGAGGGCGTCATAATATCCTTTACCACCTTCCCACTTCCCAAATCTGACATGCCAACCCATCCCATGAACTTTCCGTCATCTTCAACTACTGCCAACGAATCAACCCCTCCTTGCTCCATCCGCTCTCGAATAGCTTCTACCTTGTCGTCTACTTTTGCGGTGGGGGGATCAGTTGTCATGACCTCCTTCACTCGAAGCAACTGCAATCCCTTTAGGGCACGGTCAGCACCAACGAAACCCTCGACAAATTCGTCCTTCGGTCTATAAAGAATATTGGCCGGGGTATCGTACTGGACTAACCTTCCCTCTTTCATTAGGGCTATCCTATCCCCCATCTTGATTGCCTCATAAATATCATGAGTCACAAATATAATGGTTTTTTTGATCTTTTGCTGTATTTTCAAGAACTCGCTTTGCAGTTCCACCCTATTTATCGGGTCAATAGCGCCAAAGGGCTCGTCCATTAGTAGTATCGGGGGGTCGGCTCCTAGTGCTCGGGCTACACCTACCCGCTGGCGCTGACCACCAGAAAGCTCGTTGGGGTATTTGTCGATAAAGTCGCTGGGATTCATTCTCACCAGTTCCAGGAGTTCCTCTGCCCTCTTCCTCCGTTCAGTTTTATCCCAGCCTTTTAGTGCCGGAACCGTCTCTATATTCTGCCCTACAGTCATGTGCGTGAAGAGACCTATCTCCTGGATGGCATAACCTATGTTTCTTCGCAGTTCACTCTCATCTATCTTGGTATTATCTACCCCATCTATATATATCTTCCCGTTGGTAATAGGGATAAGGCGGTTTATCATTTTCATGGTCGTGGTCTTACCACATCCCGAGGGGCCTAGAAACACGCAGAGCTCACCTTTCTTGACCTCGAAGCCCATTTCCTTTACGGCTGCTGTCCCGTCAGGATAGATTTTGGTTACCTTCTCCAGCTTGATCATTGGCTTATCCTACTCTTAAGCCTTTCGGGGTAATCCGCCGTTCCACTAAGGCCATTAAGCCATCGACCAGCAGGGCCAGAATGGAAACGGATACTCCCCCGATAATGATTAAGTCCATTCGAGCATTTCTTATGCCCCGAAATATGGGCGCCCCAAGGCCCCCGGCGCCAATTAAAGCGGCAATGGCGGCGATACCGATAATTAGCACGATGGCATTCCTCAAGCCAGCCATAATAACTGGAACAGCCAGAGGCAGCTTAATCTTAAAAAGGATTTGTCTTTCGTTCATTCCCATTCCCTTACCTGCCTCAATCATGGCTGGATCAACTGCTCGAATCGCCGTATAGGTGTTACGCAGTATCGGTAAC
>Ga0209986_10004233_pt1 | contig 12233 bp, 9 predicted proteins | sample BlataG_FD_183168 | JGI IMG/M metagenome (GOLD analysis project Ga0209986, IMG submission 183168) | Deep subsurface microbial communities from Black Sea to uncover new lineages of life (NeLLi) - Black_00105 metaG (SPAdes) (version 2) | ecosystem: Environmental > Aquatic > Marine > Oceanic >...
CAATAAGAATGATATCACCTTTTTTGTCTGTCGGGCCATTGTAAGACCATTCGATATTGCAGGTCTCACTTCCGTCCAATGAGTCATGATAACCAGGATTGACAACAAATATTGTACAAGATGTACCGCTTGGCGCCCAATAAACCGAGAAGAACTCTGCCCAGCAAACACAGTCTTCCGCCTCTATTTCAATCTCAAACCAGTATGGCCAGTTTACATCTGTTCCAAAATGCTGTTCAATTGAAAAACCAAATTCTGGACCCCAGACATAGGACTGATTGGCTAAGGAAATATTATCGGCAATTAACATACGTCCAATCTCCTGGCTTTCTTTAGTATAGCCAATAAGAATGATATCACCTTTTTTGTCTGTCGGGCCATTGTAAGACCATTCGATATTGCAGGTCTCACTTCCGTCCAATGAGTCATGATAACCAGGATTGACAACAAATATTGTACAAGATGTACCATTAGGTTTTGATGGTAAAATTGCAGTCTCTTGTAGCACACTTCCAGGACCCTTTATACAGCCAAATAATAAAATGGCTAATAGAGCTAAAAGAGCCGAAATTACAGCAATTTTAGATTTCATTCTTTTTCAACCCCTTTCTTTAAATAATTTTTCCTCATAATCATCAATTCTCCTTGCCTTTTATCAAAGTTGAAAATGGATTTTAAATCATTTATGTATAATCAAGGACATCGCCTTCTTTTGTATAATTTAAAAATGTTGTCTGTAAGCTAATATACATAATAGATAAGATATCAATTCTTTTCTAATTAGGTCGAGTTCTCTGGATTAGGATACAGATCATTTGAAATGAATGTTAATCTTCTTTATCAGGTTGAAGATAATCTTTTAGGTAGAGATTTGTAAGTAGTGCTTCGGCTATTTCTTGGAATAGTTTTTCGCAGACAGTTTTTAAGTAGGGAGAAGATAAGATTTCTTGAGTGACTTTGTGCTTGATAAATGTAAGAATAAGAGAAATGAGGGTCAAAGTTAAAATAAAAACTGCCAATCTTTATTTAGTTAAAAAGTAGGCAGTCTGGCGGTCCTGTCACTAAAAGTGATTTAGACCCATAACTTTGCGGCCTATCCTTTGGGATAGTTTACCTTTCTCAACTTTTCTTGAAGTGTTACTTTAGTACTTCACCTTCTTATTAAAAAAGTTTAATATCATATTTTAAACAGTTTGATAGAATATTATACTTTGTGAAATTATTCACATAGTTATACAAAATTTTTTTAAAAATTCTCTTCATTTTTTTATTATATATACAATATACTACATAAGTTTTAAAAATCCTTCTTTTTCTGGAAAATAATTTAAAAAAATTAAAAAGCCCTTCAGCACAATGCCAAAGGGCTGGGGATTTTATGGTTTCTCGTAATAGATATGTTTAGAAAAAACTCGTAACTAGCATTTGTTAATTTTACTTATATAGCTTAACATTTCTTTAAAAATATTTAGTAGTTTTAATCTTCTATCCTCTTCAGGTGATTCTAATTGATATTTAAGATTCTCAATTTCCTTTATATATTTTGTTATATTCTCTTTTGAGAATTCTTTAAAGATATAATGTGCTAATTCGTAAGTTTTCTGCTTATCTTTTTCTCTGTCTTCAGAAATCTTCCTATTTATTTCTTCACTACCTATTTCACCAGGATATATTTTTACTCTATCAATAAAACCAAAGTCCCAGGGTTTCTCGATAGCTAATTTTACTCTATTCTTAGATCCGGAAAAAACAAAAATTAAGAACTCTGCCCATAAATTCGGTTCTACTTCTGGAAATAGATTACTCAAAACTTCACCTAAAACAAAATCTTTCTCCTCTTTTGTTTGCCTAGTTCTATGTACAGCCCAATTTATAAAACATCTCAATGATAAATTTGAGAAAAGATTATTTTCTTTATCTACTAAATTAGTTTTTGATATTTTCCATTCTTCTGGGAAACATTGATCCCAGAAGAGATCCATTTCTGAAGAATTTGCCTTTTCGATATATTTAAAAAGCACTTTGTAAAAGAGATCAAATAAATAGCTGATATAATAGTGTTTATTACCATTGCCAACCAGCTCATCCTTATATTTTTCTGCATGTTTTTTAAAATGAATAAAAAAAGAAAAGGCTTCTTGCTCTTTAAAAGAACGTTCTTCTATATTACTTAAAATAGAATGTAATACTCTTAAAATTTCAATATAGTTAAAAGAACTTTTTGATTTATCTTTGTCTTCTATAATTTTTTTAATATATATATATTTATTTTGCCATACTTTAAAATGCCATTCTAAAATTTTAGGAAAAGTGTTTTCTGGTACTACTAATAGAATAATTGAGCGCTTATTTATAAAATTATAGAAATCATTTAGAAGTTTAGAGGTAATTTCAAGACTATTTTTGGGTAATTCTAGCAGATAATCAATTTTTGAAAAAAATATCTTACAAAATTCTTTTTCGTTTTGAATATTTATTCTTGTTACTTCCCAGATAGATTTCCAAACAATTTCAAGATCATCATATTTTTTCGCCTTTTTTAAGTAAGAGAACCTAAAGCCAAATATATTTCCTTTAATCCAATAATAAACTTTTATTATAATTACTGTAACTAATATGATACCAATAGAATTCAAGATGATAGCAATAAGTCTATATGAACCTATTAAAATATCCCAAAATAACATTGGAATAAATATTAAAAAAACGGATAAAATAAGTAATCTAATATTGAAAACATTGTCTAAAATAACATGAAGATCTAGATATACAAATTCCTTTTCCTTGTCCTTTCTCTTTTGATATATGTCCGCTAAAACTGCTATAGCTAAAGGAATTAAAATAGTTAATAAAGCTAAGCTTATTCCTTGAATTACATTTGGAAAATTATTTAATTTAGAAAGAGGTTCGATAAAATGAATTATTAAAAAATCATATATAATATTTGTTGCCATATTAACCTCTCTTTACTAATTTTTTATTCTTTTTTATCCTTAAATAGTTTATACTCAAAAATACAAACGATGATTAAAAAAACAAGCCACACAGGCCAACCATAGTTGAAAACCACGCCGCTAGAATCAGAAAGATGGAACTCTCTAGGTCTCCAAGTTATTGGTTCTGCGATAGCTAGAGCAATCACGTAAAGTATAATCGGAACAAAGATTGCTAAAATTATCTTTTGTTTTTTATTCATTCTAAGCCTCTGTATATTTTAATATCTCGTTTAAATTACCCTTATATTAATAAATCAAATCAAATAATTTATTCGCTAAATCAATATCTAATTCTTTAAGAATTTTATATTCATTCAAAGCTGAATTTTTATCTCCAATTATTAAATAAGCCTGACCCAAACCATGGTGGACATCAGCATAATCAGGATCAATACGGATCGCCTGTTTATAAGCTTCTATTGCCTTTGCACAAGATTTAAGTTCTCCATGACAGAATCCAATCTCAAAATATGCCCAGGCCTTTAATAATGATATATCTGTTTTAATTGCTGTCTCCGAATAAGGTAATGCCTTCTCATACTCTCTCTTATCTATAAAATATAACGCTTTATTCTAAGCTTCATAAGCATAGTCGGAATCTTTTTTCTTTTGATTCTATCCCCAAAAGAGTTCTATAGTAGTAACAATGGTCTTCTGAAAGCCATGGTTCGGTTTATGGAACAAGAACCGGGGTCTGTCCCCAAAAGATTTCTATTTCAATAAAAATAGTCTTTCCTTCTCTTTTCTTCTCTTCTGTTGATTTGAGATTGACTATCTTTTCACTTGGGATAGCGAAATTTAAATTTTGCCCTTCTACTATTTGAAAAGTAGCTATCCCAATAACTTCTCCATTCATATTTAGAACTGGACTTCCGCTTGAACCAGGTGATACAGGAGCGGTAATTTGGATTACTTCACCATAACCAGGAACTTCTCTTACAGCAGAGACAATCCCATCACTAACTGTTTTTTCCAAACCGAATGGACTACCATATACTATTATTCTTTCTCCTACTTCTGGCAAGGTTGTACATAAAGGTAAGGGGTACACATATGGAGAGGCTATATCTATTGAAATGCGAATAATATCACTTTGAACATCCACCGCTACAATACGAGGTACAGAATAAATTTTTCCATCTGGGGTCTTTACTTCAGCGGATTTTGCCCATTTAAATATATGATAATTAGTAATGATATCGCCATTCTGGCTTATAAAAAAACCACTGCCTCGGCGTGAAATATTTCCTTTCTTGTCATAAGTAAAAACGCTAACAACAGAGGGTTCAATTCTTTTTATAAGAGAAGGCAAACTTTCAATTAATTTTTCTTTTGGCTTAGTCAAGGAAGGCAAAGTAGGAGCGCTTTCAGGTTCTTTAATTGTTTTTCCTTCTTTTATACTTTTTAGAAGTTCCAGGGAAAATCCATTTTTATAGACTTCTTTGGCATAATACTCCTGTTCTTCTTTCGGTAATTTCTGCAATAAATCGATAAATTCTTTTTCGTATGAATCAAGACCTTCAAGAGAAGAAAGATAGAAACCGAATATAGAGGGAAACTTATCTTTAATGTAACCTTTTACATTAATTGTTTGAGAGAAAACTGTGAGAAAAAGAAGACAGATAATAAAGAAAATGATTAGCATGTTTATTAGAAAAAATGTATTTCTTCTAATAATAACATCACCTTCTTATTTTAGATTTTTCCTTTAATTATTCTTAAATTGTATTTTTAAACCTACCTATATTTCTAATACTACATAACTTTCAAAAATCCTTCTTTTTCAAATAAAAAGCCCTTCAGCAGATGCCAAAGGGCTGGAATTAGCAAGCTCCCCCTATTGGACGCGTTCAGAACTTTTAAGGGAAATATTGCAATAGAAAATATCAGATTAATAAGCTAGCTATCCACAATTAGAAGTAGTCTCTAAGAGAAAGGATTGTAAAATATTTATAAAAGAAAATACTCTTCAGCAAAAGCCAAGGGGCTAATATTTATCTATAAATGGTGGAGCATAGTAGACGAGTTTCGCAACTTTTGTATGAGAGATGAAACTGAAAAGATATATCAAAAGTTAGAAGTAGTAATGAGTATTTGATACTATTTGGTAAAATCTTAATCATTACAAATTAAATTTTTATATTATCTATAATTAGGGATCTTTTCTTTGGATATAAACATTTAATAAGGCACAAAACGAAATATCTAATCCCTTGCGAAAAATTAGAAAAATCTACCGATTTATTGATCTAGTACATACGCCCCTATTTATTCAAAAATTGGGAATAAAATCTGGCCTTTGTTCTAGAAATTTGCTTAAACTTGGCGAAACCTTTTCAATGGAACTGCCTGCTTTTCTTCTAGTAAGCCTTCCTTCTTATAATTTGTACAATTATTCCAAGTGAAATAACAGTTAATCCAAGGATAACAACGGTGATTATACTTTGAACTGGCACAGCATCGGCAGTAAGTCGTTTTATTAGTATCCCAAATAATGCCCAATCAACCACCAGACAGTAAAAAATATCTTTTCTATAAAAAAGTATAGTGAGTGAGATCACTATGCCGATAATGATAACAGCTATAGTCCAGAATTGTTCACTTAACCCAAATCGATTCCAGCTAAGATCTACCAAAAGTGCGGTAGAATTAGCAATTGTGGCAATGGTAATCCAACCAAGGTATACACTAAAGGGAAGATGAACTAAGTATTTTTCTGATTTTGATGAATCCGATCTTCCAATCTGTAGTTTTAGATAGATGGTTATTAAAGAGCCCAACAGGATTAACATAAGAAAAAGGGATAGAGAGACAAGTTCAAAGTGCCAGGCAAAAACCCAGCTGAGGTTTGCAAGGGAAGAAACGAAAAACAGGATGCCTATTTTTTCCAGGAAAGAGGAATTTTTTGTATTTCCTCTAAAGGCATAGAGCAACTGATACACAATGAAAATAGCAAGTAATAAGTAGATTACTCCCCAAATTGAAAAAGTAAATCCTGCGGGAACAAACAAGTTAGGGTATTGATCAGATAACTCACCAGTTGTCTTGTTATTTAAAGGAAGGGTGACAGCAAGATAGTTTACAATAACTATACCGAGAAAGCCTAACAAATTCAGGATTGATAAAGTCTTTCTTAATCGAGTATTATTCATAAGTCTTCCTCCTTTTCTTTATTTATAAGATATCTACCCAAAGAAAAATTACTTAATCCATCCTAGCACTATTCGCTTAACTTGAAATAACTAAATTATTTCATTTATGCTCCCAAATTGGCATATTTTAAAAAATAATTCGCTATCATCATTAATATAATTTTTCTATATTCATTATACTACTAATCTTTTAAAAATCCTTCTTTTTCAAAAAAAAAGCCCTTCAGCAAAATGCCAAAGGGCTGGAAATGGTCAGGCTCCCCGGGTAGGATTCGAACTTACAACTTCCGGTTAACAGCCTGATGCTCCACCGTTGAGCTACCGAGCAAGGGTACAAGCAATTATACCCAAAAACCTCATCCGAGTCATAACTTTTTAAAGCCCGGTCTTTCAATTGCTCCTTAACTGCTGTATATTTGTTTTTCTTTTACCTTTTCTCTTCACTAACTTCTATATAATCCCCGGGCAATGAACCTACAATTAAACCAACTACTTCATCAGTATTAGTTTTTTTCGTAATCCTTTCGGCTACTTTCTTACCTCGTCGCATGATTAACAGTCTTGTAGCAACTGAAAATACATCATGCATCTGATGACTGATAATAATGACGGAAACCCCATGAGAGCTTAAAGTCTTCACTAAATTTAATACTTTTTCCCGCTCTGCTACTCCTAAAGCTGCTGTAGGTTCATCCATAATCAATAACTTCGCATTCCAGTAAATGGAGCGGGATATAGCTACAGCCTGTCGCTGCCCTCCAGAAAGTATCATGATCTTATTTTTTAAAGAAGGTATGCTGATTTCTAAGCGATTTAACACCTTTTTAGATTCTTTTAACATATAATCATGGTCCAACACATCAATGAGGCCTAAAAATTTCTTTAATTTTTCTCGACCCAAAAAAATATTAGAATAAACGTCCATATTTTCAGCCAAAGCTAAATCCTGATAGATAGTTTCTATCCCGATTTTCAATGCTTCCCAAGGATTACTGATTTTTATCCTGCTGCCTTCAAAAAATATCTGCCCCACCTCGGCATGATATACACCAGAGATTACTTTAATTAAAGTTGATTTGCCTGCTCCGTTATCACCTAAAATACCAACAACTTCCCCAGGATAAATTTGCATATCAAAATTATCAACTGCTGTTAAACCACCAAACCGCTTGGTAATGTTTTTTACTTCTAATAAAGGTTCCATCATACCCTCCTTATCTAATCTCCTCTTCTTTATGCATTAATTCAGGTGAAAACTGATCGACTAATACAGCAAAGATAAGTATACAACCAACAGCTATATGCAAATTATAAGTAGGAATACCCAAGTTTACCAAACCTGTCTCTAATGCACCAATAATTAGAGCACCAATAACTGTGCCCATTATTGTACCTTTACCACCACTTAAACTGGCTCCACCAATAACCACCGCCACCACGGCATCCAATAAACGGGCACTACCTGCAGGAGCCCTACCGGTAATAAATCGCAATGCATACATAACTCCAGCGAGAGAGGCAAAAAATGAAGATATCATATAAACCTTAATTAAATGGACTTTTACATTAACTCCTGCTCTTTCTGCCGCATTGATATTTCCACCAATGGCATAGGTATGTTGGCCAAATTTAGTTTTAGCCAGAATAAAAGCAAAAATACCAATAAAAATAAAAGTAATAATTGTTACGTTGGGAACGATCGATACTAAATGTTTTAATTCTTCTCTACTCAGGTTTTCTGGCCTACTCAGAAGACTAAAAAGCTTTCCTGGTAACCAGTAAAACAAATAACCATGACCTAGTGACCCTAAAGAAGTAGGCAAACCATGAATAGGTACATTACCACAGATAATCTCGGCAAACCCATAAGCAATGCCATACATACCAAAAGTTGCAATAAAGGGAGGTACTCTTAATTTTGCCACTAAAAAACCATTAATAAATCCAGGAATTAGTCCCAACAAAAGGGCAGCTAATATACCTATCGTTATCGCCAAAGATTGAGAAAACCCTGCTGTCCATAAATCAACCATCACTTTTGCGCTTACTACCGAGCTAAACCCAACCATAAATCCAATTGATAAGTCAATACCCCCGGTAATAATAACAAAAGTTTCTCCGGTGGCTAATAAAAGCACAGTTGTCGAGGCTACCAGAATATTTTGTAAATTCTTTAAACTAAAATAATTCGTTCCGACAATACTAAAAAATACGATTTCCCCAACTAGAAATATTAAGATCCACCTTCTGAGTATATTAATTCCTATTTCTCTTGTTTTATTATAATTAATCATTCTCTATGCACCAACTCCGGAAAGAACTGATCAATCAAAATAGCAATAATTAAGATACAACCGGTTGCAATATATCGATAAAAAATAGGTAATCCCATCATCATTAAGCCGTTATTTAAGGTCCCAATTAATAATACGCCGATGAGAGTACCCCAGATTGTTCCTTTACCACCTGTAAGACTTGCTCCGCCTATAACTACCGCTGCAATTGCAAAAAGTTCATAGCTGGAAGTATATTGGGTATGCACACCCATATTCAATTTAAAAACTAATAATACGCCAGCTGCTGCTGCAAAAAAAGAAGAAATAATATAAATTTTAATCAAATGTAAGGGAACATTAATACCTGACCTTATTGCCGCGTCAACTTTTCCACCAACGGCATAGGTATGTTTGCCAAACCTGGTGCAAGATAAAATAAAAGCAAATATAAGCAGAATAAAAGTTATCAATAAAATAAGTATAGGAATAATTTTTACTAAACTTAAAATATCTCCCCTCTCGGTCAGCTCAGGCTTTATCAAAAAGGAAAAGCCCTTCTTGGGAGAAAAATAAGCCAGATAGGCATTACCAATGTCTCGTACCTGCAAAGGTAAAAAACCAATGGGGAATCCTTCGCAAAGCCGCCAGGCTAAACCATTGGCAATTCCCCACATACCTAAAGTTGCAATAAAGGGGGGTACTCTTAATTTAGCCACAAAAAAACCATTAATAAGCCCGGGAATAAGACCTAATAAAAGTCCGATGAGCGAACCTGTCATCATGGAAATAATTGGAGAGTAACCAGCGGCATTTAAATCTCGCATAATAATAGAAGAGCTGATGCAGACAAAACCCATAACAAAACCAATGGAAAGGTCAATACCTCCGCTAATAATCACAAAAGTTTCTCCAGCGGCTAATAAAAGTAGAGAACTGACTCCTAATAAAATATTATTAAAATTATTAAGACTAAAGAAATTTTTTCCTAAAAAACTGAACAAAATTAACATGAATATAAGAAAAATGAGTGCCCAATTTCTACCCACTAAGAGTATCGTTCTATTTCTGCTAAGTTTTTCAAAATCGATTGAAAAACCATTATTTAACATAGACATAAAAATTTCCTTTTTGCGAGATAGAATATACGACAGGGAGTATTTTACCCCCTGCCGTATATGTTAAGTCTAAAAACTTTCAATCTTTAAAAAATTATTTGTAAATATACTTCTGTGCTTCCGGGTCGTTAACATTCTCTTGGGTGAAAACAAAGAAACCCGGAATTACTTTCCTGGGAATTTCTGCTCCTTCGGTAAGGTGTTTGACACCCCACTCTACGCATAAAGCTCCCATCTCTGCAGGCATCTGGGCTAAAATTAAATCCACCTCACCTCTTTTTAAAGCTTCGATTAAAATTTCCGTCGCATCCCAAGTTGCAATTTTAACCGCACCTTCTAATCCAGCAGTAACCACAGCCTGATAAGCTCCTTGAGCACTAAATACATTAACTCCAAATACTCCATCTAAATCAGGGTCTTTCTGTAAAGCAGCATTAACCTGGGCAACAGCCGTTTCCTGAACATCAAGGCAATATTCTACTCCTACCAACTCCATATCGGGGAATATTTTTATTCCAGCTCGGAAACCCAATTCTCTACCCATTACACTGGATACATCCGGGTTAGTATTTTCTAAAAATACTTTCCCTTTTCCTCCCAGCATGAGTGCTAATTGACCAGCAACTACCTGACCACCCAAGAAGTTATCTGTCCCGATATAGGCAAGAGGGAAATTATAATTACTGGGTTTAGTATAATCTCCATCACCAAGATAGGTATCAACTGTAATAACTGGAATACCACTATCGTAAATTTCTTTCAGAACAGGGATTAAGGCTTCTGTGGAAGTAGGAGCAGTAAAGAGTAAATCAATATCCCCTCTTGCGACCAAAGCTTTTAATATTGGTACCTGATATTCTGGTCCCCAAGCCTTAGGGTATTCTCCAACAAGCAATTCTACACCCAGTTCTTCCGCTTTTGCTTTAGCACCTTTTTCCATAGTAAAGTAGAAAGGATCAGCAATCCCAGGCATAAAGGCAAATCTCAACTTAGCAGCACATATCGTAGATGTAAAAGACAAAACTAAACAGATTAACAGTAAAGCAATTATAAACTTTTTCATTTTTTTTCTCCTTAATTAATAATAAATTTACTTCCTTTAGTATAGCTTCAAAAACATTTTTGAAAAACAAGATAGTAAATTAATATTTTTTTCTCCTTTGCTTTCACCCCCTTAATTTTTTTAATCTCTACTCGATGCCAAATTAGCTCGACCAACTTCTTCTTGTTTTGTCTGGATACAAGAAATGTTCTTAAAAAACTATAAATATTTTCTATTATTAGGTTATCTTAAATTTCTGAGCTCCTTTTTTCTAACCAATGGACCATAGCATAAATTCCCGCTCCACTGGGTACTGCATTAGATGAGATACTGGAGAATTGAATGTTCACTGCTTGTTCTCCAAATAAATAATGAGATACAATTTCCCTAATCGGTTGGATCAAAGGTTCTCCCAAGACAACCATTTTCCCTCCAATAAATACGGTCTGGGGTCCGATCATATGAATAGCATTCACAATAGCAGAACCTATCCAGATTGCTACCTTTTTCACAATTGAGTTAGCAACCCGATTATTTTGTCGAAGTAATTCAGCCATTTTTTCTAAACTTTTTACCGACAAGCCCTGAGAATTGGCCAAATATAGTAAGACATCTACTCCCGCAATGTCCTCCAGATACTGAAATTGCCCTTGCTCATAACATAAAAAATGTCCAATTTCTCCCACAAAATCATAAGTTCCCTGATAAAGTTCATCATTAATAATGACTCCAGCCCCTATGCCTTCATTAATAAGTATATAGATAAAATTATGCATATTTCTTCCACTTCCCAGCCACTTCTCTGCTAAAGCGCAGACATTGGCATCATTTTCTATCCAGACAGGAATTCCGTATTCCTTTTGTACAATACTTCCCAAAGGAACATCTTTCCATCCTTTAAGTTTTGGTGGGTGTTTTACTACACCAGTTTGGGCATCCAAAGGTCCAGGTATACCAATACCGATCGCTCCAATATTAATCTCCTTTTTTTTCGCATATTCCATTATTTTATTAATGTTAATAAATAAACTATCAATGATTCCTTCCGGACCAAACCTTGTATAATCTTCTCCAATATTGGAGGTGATAATATTCATTTGTGCATCCATTAATAATGTTTCCACCCTTTGCCTACTGAGATGTACACCTATTGTATAAATAGCATCTGCTTTAATATGGAGAGGAATAGGAGATTTTCCTATATTACCGGTAGAAATTTGATTTGACTCTTCAACAATGCCAGAATCTTTAAATCCTTTGATGATAGCAGAAACAGTGGTTTTAGTTAAACCAGTCATCCGGGATAATTCTACCCGAGAGATACCGTCCTCTTTTAGCAAAAGGTGGAGCAAGGTAATAGCATTTTTTATTCGTGTATCTTCCGGTTTCAGAACTAACATAGAAACTCCTTAATTTTAGTTAGTAAACTATACTTACTAACTATTTTAGCAAGCCTCTATTTATTTGTCAATAACTCGAATTTCTTTGTTGGTGTCAAGAACTTGTTGGGACTTTTCTTACCTCAAAGAAATTATTTGATTTTAATTCACGAAAGTAAAGATAGATCCTCTCGATGTTACCATAAAATGATTAAATAATAATTCTACCAAATCATTTTCCCTATTATTTTCTAAAAAAATAAGAGTATTATA
>Ga0209986_10004234_pt1 | contig 12228 bp, 13 predicted proteins | sample BlataG_FD_183168 | JGI IMG/M metagenome (GOLD analysis project Ga0209986, IMG submission 183168) | Deep subsurface microbial communities from Black Sea to uncover new lineages of life (NeLLi) - Black_00105 metaG (SPAdes) (version 2) | ecosystem: Environmental > Aquatic > Marine > Oceanic >...
TGTTAGAACTTTATCATATTCATATTTTGCTGACTTTAATTCATCACTTTTTGATGATATGTCTTCTTTAAGGGTTGTGCTATTAACTTCAGCTAAAGTGTCACCTTCTTTTACTTTATCTCCTTCTGCTACTAAATAACTGATAACTCCATCAACTTCAAAATATAATGAGTCCTTTATTTTTGGTCTTACTCTTCCAACAAGTGTTATAGGTCTTGTGATATCACCTTTAATTACCTTTGCTGTTTTTAATCTTTGAAACTCATCTTCTTCATTAATTTCAGTTTCTTTTGTTTTTATGCAGGAGATAAAAGGTAAAATAATCGAGGATAAAGTTAGAATTACTATTAAAAGAAAAAAGATATGATTTCTTTTTTTAAGTTTAATTATCATTTTTAATGTTTTTCCCCTATCTTCTTAATTTTGTTAAATTTAATCTCATATTATTTAGAATGTATCTTTTTTAATAAATATGAAATTAATAAATAAATAATAAAGGTTTTAATTTTTAAAAGTATTAAACTTTCTTATTTTTAAATAATCTCTTGTTAAAGTTTACTCTTTACTTTACCTAAACAATTATCTTTTTTTATAACTTTTCCATCATAAATATAATAAGTTTTATCAGAGAGTTTAGTTATTGAAGCATCATGAGTTACTATTATAACTGTCTTACCTTCTTCTGATAACTTATGAAGCAACTTAACTATTAATTCTCCAGTTTCACTGTCAATATTACCTGTGGGTTCATCAGCCAGTATTATTTTAGGGTCATTAGCTAATGCTCTTGCAATAGCTACTCTTTGTTGTTGACCACCTGATAACTTTAATGGAGTATGAGAAAATCTATCTTCTTCTATATCCACTTTTCTTAAAAGCTCTTTTGCTCTTTTAATTCTTTCTTCTTTATTTAATTTAACAAATTCCATAGGGAGTGTTACATTCTCTATTGCAGTTAGATTAGGAATTAAATTAAAAAACTGAAATACAAACCCTACATCTTTTCTTCTGTAATCTATTAGTTTTTTATCACTTAATTTAACTATATTTTTATCTTCAAATATTATTTCTCCACTATCTGGTCTTTCAAGTGAACCTAAAAGATTAAGTAGTGTAGATTTACCAGAGCCACTTTTACCAACAATAGATATTAAAGTTGAGTCTTCAAAGTCTATATTTATATCTTTAACTGCTTCAACTATTTTTCCTCCCATTTTAAATGTCTTATTTAAGTTTTTAGTTGATAATACTATATTATTTTCATTATTATTATTGTTATTATCCAAATCTTAACACCTCCGCTGGTCTTAATTTTGATATATAGTAAGCTGGAATTAAGCTTCCTATTGCTGCAAGTAAAAATGTTATTAATATTGCATATATTAATATTTGTGGTGAGAATATTATTTTTAGATTAATTAGTTCAACAAAACCCGGACTCATTTCAGCTGTTTCTAATTCATATCCAGCACCCTTTTCTTTTTCTGTTTCTATTCCTTCGGGAAACCACATTTCACCATAACCGTATCTACCTAATGTTTGACCTATAATAAAATCTGATAAAGGTTTATTAACTGCTAGAATAATTATAGAGCTCAGTATTAAAGCTAAAACACATAATGAGATGCTTTCTATTAAAAACTGAGATGATATGTTTATATTTGAAGCTCCTATTGCTTTTAATATTCCTATATCTTTTGCTCTTTGTCTTGTATTTATAAACATAATTGAAAGTATGATTAATACTCCTGCTGCAAATGCACTTATCATAGATATTGTAGATATCTTCTTTATACTTTTAGTTGAGTAAAGAATTTGTGCATATTTTGTCCATTCTTGTGAAGCCTTTATTCTGCCATCACTTAATGTGTTGTTTATATAATTAATTGTTTTTTGAACATTATCTAAAGAGTCAACTTTTACAGTTAGCATGTCTGCTTTTCCTTTCATATCAACATTAACACCTTCTCTACCTCTTCTATTAAGGAGTCTTTGTGCTGTTTTAAATGGTATGTAAATTGTTTCTTCTCCCCAATATCCTCCAAATTCTTCAGGCTGTTCAATTTTTTTAAATTCATATATTCCACAGACCTTAATTTTTTCATTATTTATTATGAATTCAGAATCTAATTTAAGTCTATTTCTTTCTGCAAAATTCTTTTCAATTAATGCTACATTTTGCTCAATATCAGTTCTTTTAAAAAGATTACCTTCTACTAAGTTAATATCTCCTTCTTGAAATTGCTTTATCATATCTGCATCTTCAATCCCCATTACATAAAACATCTTTGAATAATCAATTTCTTCTCCTTCTTCACCAATAACTTTTTCTTCAACAGCTACTACATAATCTCCACCTTGTTTTTGTCTCATCTCTGCTTCAAATGATTTTAATTTCTCTGATTTAAATTCTCCATGCATAATCTTAGAGACTCTCTCAATTGAATCTATTTTTGATATTTCATCAGCTAAGCTCTCATCAATTAAAAACAGCTCTGGATTATCATATATTCTTTCTCCCTCTTTTTTAGCAAGCTCTTCAATATATTCATAATTTGTTGTAACATCAAATCTTGTTCCTATCTTTCTTTTTACACTTTTAGTTATATTATCTAATGAAAAATCCATATTAATCATCATAAGAGCAAGTGATAGACAAAGAGCAAGAACTAATATTACTGCTATATTTCTTATCTTATTTCTAAATATGTTTTTTATACCTCTTGAAATAGTTGGCATATAATATCCTTCCTTAAAATTTTAAATTGATAAAATTTGTTTTAATTATAACTATTATATTGGACTTTTAATAATTAGAAAGTGTTCATAATAAAAATAAATTTTTGGTAATTATAAAACATAATTGCCCTTAGTACATTGACAATTCCCTGATAATACAGTAAATTTTGGCCATGAAAAATTGTCCTCGCTGCGGCAACAAAAAATTCTGGCAATATTCTAGTGGACAGAAGCGCTGTTCTAACTGTGGCTTAACTAGAAAGTTTGATAAAACTGTTTGGCAAAGAACTAGAGTCTATACTTAAGAGAGATAGAGTGGCAATTTAATCATCATAATGCGAATCTAGTTATACTACTTCGTAAGTTACTAAATCAGAGAATTTTAATTGTCAAAGAACAAATTTAGGGCAATTTTGTTTAGGTATTACCAAATTTTTTATTATATTTTTATTTAAATATCATGGAGGAAATTAAGTTTCCATTTAAGTTTTTAAAGGACAATTTTACAGAAAATATAACAAAGTTATAATAAAACTATCATTAATATTTACTTTTTACTAAATATCTATTAATAAAAAGTCTATCTATATTAAAGACGAAAAAATAACTCTATTTCTTCATAAAATACTAAAAATGTAAAAATATTTAACATCTATTAAAAGAATCTGTTAATTATTATCATTATTCAAATCTTAAAACCTCAGCAGGTCTTAGTTTTGATATATAAAATGCTGGTATTAAGCTTCCTACTATCCCAAGTAGAAATGTTACTAATATTGAATATATGATTATTTCTAGAGGAAATGTTATTTCTAATCTTTTTAATTTAGCTCCAGGAATCAATTCTATTGTTATATCAGTAGCCTCTTCTTCCACTGATACTCCTTCTTCATCTCCTTCTTCTACACGTCCTACAATAAAATCTGATATTGGCTGATTAGTTCCTAAAATAATTACTGCGCTTAAAATTAAAGCTATAGTGCATAATGTAACACTTTCTACTAAAAATTGAGTTGAAATATTAAAATTTGATGCTCCTATCGCTTTTAATATTCCTATCTCTTTTGCTCTTTCTCTAACATTAATAAACATAATTGATAGGATTATTAAAATACCTACCGCAAATGCAGATATCATACCAACCTTAGATATTTTCTTTATACTATTAATAGATAAAAGTATCGATGCATATTTTGAAGTATCCTGTTTAGCAATTATTTTGCCATCACTTATTTTGTTATTTATATAATTAACTGTTTTTTCCACATTATCTATGGAATCGACAGTTACATGTAAAAAACCTAATTTACCTTCTATGTCAAGTAATCTCTGCGCTGTTTTAAATGGAGCATAAATTGATTCTGAGAAAAATTTCTTAATTTCATATATTCCACAAACTTTAATTTTTTCTCTGTTTATGATAATTTCAGATTCAATATTAAGGTTGTTTCTTTCTGCAAATTTCTTTCCAATTAAAGCTACATTTTGCTCAATATCTGTTTTTTTAAAAAAGTGACCTTCTATCAATTCATACATTCCACTTTGAAAAGAAGGCGACATATTCGCTTCCCCATCAATGCCAACTAAAAAGAACCAATGAGTTGGGTCAACTTCTTCTCCTTCGCTAGTAGTCATCATACCTGCTTCGGGTTCATCTGCAAATTCAGATTTGTATTTTTTGGATATAAAATCTCCAGATATACTCTTAGTAATTGATTCAACGGAATCAATCTTTAATATCTCATCAGCAAACCCCTCATCAAAAAGAAAATCTTCTTGTCTAGGCCATATACCTCTTTCTTCATCAGTAAGACTTTTTATATATTCATTTGATATATAAACATCGATTTCATTCCCTAATTTCTCTTTTATATTTCTTATTTTATTATTTGAAGAAAAGTTCATATTAATCATCATTAGACCAAGCGATAATGAAAGAGTAAGTACTAATATTATTGCTAGGTTTCTAATTTTATTCCTAGAGATATTTTTTATACCTCTTATGATAGTTCCCATAAAATATCACCTTTAAAATTTCTAATTTCCACAATTTAAATTATATTTTATGAAAAATTGGCTAAAAAAGATAAAATTTTTAATTTTATTAAATTTTTTAATGATAACTTTTAAAGAAATTATGAAACAGCATCTAATCAATCCATTTTATCTTACTAACATCATCCTCACAAATCAAAATATTATTTTTAAGGGTTTAGCTTTAAAGCTAAACCCTTAGCGATCATTTTTATACTAAATTTTTGCTCAATATTGTCTCTTATTAAATAATTCTTAGCCCTTGTTTTTTACTACTTCTTCCTTTAATACAAGTAACGGTAATAGCTATAACTTCTTTTATATCTATAAGTTACTTTATTATAACTCATCTACTAAATTCCTGATTTAGGGTAATAAAAAATTAAATTATAATTTAATCTTCAATCTATATATTTACCAATGTGGCACATGGTCCCAGCTCCATTGTCCGTTATAATAACCAGTTATCCAAATACGACTTGTCCACTGAGTTCCTGATTTAGGATGATAAAAAATTCCATGAGCATTTGATCTACAACTACCATGATATCCAGTATTATACCAATCCCATTTCTTACCTTCACCTTGCATTTGGCAACCATCAAAAACAGACTGGTCATTCTCTATTCCTTTTGGACTACTAAGTAGATCTGTTCCATTATATGACCACCATGTAGTGTTTGTATGTATTGCTACTCTAACTCCACTAATTACATAATTCACGGTGCCATGAACGGTTTTTGTACTTGCAATGGCTATTTCTGTAGGTATTATTATAGTTAAAATTATAATAAGAGTAAACAAAATACTAGTTACCTTACGCATTGTTCTTCACCTCCCTTCACATCTTAAATATTTATTTTGCTAAGAAAATTTGTTAAAATATTATTGCCGCCTATAAATGCTGGTGATTGCTTCATCGTTTAGCTTTCTATAGGTGGCTTTTAATTTAAAGTCTTCTATATGATCACCTCCCAAAAAAATAAATAGCTGCCCAAGATATTTTAAGCAGCTATACATTAACAAAGCTTAAATATCTTATGTTTATATATTTAAAATTATCTTTATTTAAATTTAACATTTTCATTTTTTATCCTAATATAGAATAAAATTATGTTAATATTTTAAATATATTGTAATTATTTGTATAATAACATATAATTTTATAATATTGCAAGAAAATTTATTTACTTTCTATAATATTTTATATAATTATGAAAAAATATACAAGTTATTGGCTTAAAAGAGCAAGAAAAAAATTAAAAATTACTCAGAAAGATTTAGCGGGGGATAGATTTAAAAGACAATACATAAGTATAATAGAGACGGGTGAAACTGAATTATCTTATGTTGCAAGAGAATATATTACAAAAAAACTTAAACTACCTAAATCATATTTTGATACTGGATTATTTAAAGAAGAAAAAGAAAGATTAGACGAGCTAACATATGAAGTTGATAAATTAACAGATGCTTTCAAATATGATAAAGCTTTAAAGAAAGTAACAAAGGCACTTAAAATATCAGAAGAAGCTAAAAATAATAACTACATAAATCTCTTCTCACTTAAACTTGCAAGAATACTGCTTGAAAAGAAAAAATTTAAAAAAGCAGAAGATATTTTAAAAAAAGTAAATAGATACTTTCAAGAAGAAAAGGACTTTAGAAAATTAGCTTACTCAATGTATTGGCTTGGAATAATTTACATGGAAAGAGAAAAATATAGTGATGCAGTATATATGTTTAATAGTTCAATAGAGGAAAATGAAAGGCTAAAAAGAAAAAAAGATTTATCACTTAAAGCAAGAGCACTCACTAAAATTGCCCAAATATATAGACAAACACAAAACTATAAAGGAGCAAAAGTAAAAAGTGAAGAAGCAATAGAGATAGCAAAATCTTCTAAAGATGACTACATATTAGCAATGGCTTACTGGGAATATGGTTTTTTACTTCTTTTAGTAGGTGAGTATGAAAAATCGATATCTTATTATAAAAAGGCAGCTCCTATATATAAGGCTTTAGGATATGAAAAGCTTACTCTTCAAATAAATAATAACTTAGCATCTCTTTATCATTACATAGGTGATTATGATAAAACAATTAACCTCACTAAAAAGACAATAAGGATATCAAAAGAAAAAACCTATAAAGAAGAATTAGCATATGCATACTTAAAGGGAGCAAAAGCTAAAAGAGATAAAGAATTACTTAATAAAGCAGAATCTGATTTAAATAAATCAATTGTCTTACTTAAAGAACTAAAAGACAATAGAATATTAGGGGAAGCATATATGGCTTTAGGACTTCTATATGAGAAAAAGAAAGAAAATGATTTAGCTATAAAAAGCTTTAATAAAGCGGTTGAAATATTTAAAGAATTAGATCAACCTGTTTATATTAATAGTGCATATGGTGAAATAATAAGGTTTTATAAGGATATATTTAATATTGATAAAGAAATAGAAAATGTAGTTGATAAATTAATAGATAAAACAAAAAAGATAATATTTTAATGTGTGAGGGGGTGAAATAATATGAAAAAGTCAATAATAATATTAATTTTAATTTTTGCTATCTTATTATCTGTGTCAATAATTCCTAAATTATATAGACATGAAGAAGTAATATCCTCATATTCATTAATAGTAGTTGATCATAATCCGCCACATAGTACTCAATTAATTGGTAGTTAAATTATTAATTAAATAATAAGCTAGAAGTTATAACTTTGGTATTTATTTAATTTTATAAATATCCTTATTTTGATTTGGAAATAATTTTTAATAAAGATGTTTACTGGTTTAATTATCCAGTAATAAATCATTGAATGTTAGTAATTTATCAGGTAGTGTAACAACTTCCGATAAGATATATTATGTAAACTTAATTAGTTTTTATATATTCAACTATTCTTTTTAATCTCTCTTATATATACAATCAAATTTATAATACTTTTTTGTAAACTATTTCTAATTCCATAGTTAAATTAGTATATTTAGTTGTAAGTTTCACGTTAATATATTATGCTTTATATCAAAATAAATAATATATTTTGTATTATGGGTAGGGGTGGAGGGGAATGCAATTACTATATCTAAATATAAATAACCTAAAATATATAGATATTATTAATATTTAGCTGCTTAAAATTACTTTGGGCAGCTATTTTTATTTTGAGGTGATTTTATAGAGAACTGTTTTAAATAAAGTGCCACCTTTAAAAGACCGTATACTCGCAAAATATGGGTATTTTTATTTGGCAAGATATTTTAAAATATTTAATTAAAATCAAATATTTAAAATAAAAATTATTTTTATTATTAAAAAATATAACTAAAACTCATTAAATTACACTTTAAATTAAATAAAAAATCTAAAAGATAGGAGGTGAAAAAAATGAAGAAATTTTTAATTGGGTTTATAGTCTTTTCTTTGGTTCTTTCTATATTTCCAGCAGTTGCAAGTGCAGATGATCTGCTCCCAGTTACCGTCAACACTTTAGGTCGACCGGATTTGGTAGGAACGATTACAACGGATGGAGCTTCCATTATTTTCGATATCCGGGCAGTTGGACAGGCTGATGATGGAGATGCTATCAATCCGAGCAAATATTATAGTCAGACTAATTTTGATAACGAGTACTTTACCATAAGTGCCGCTGGTAAGTTTCTGAAATATAATATGTTTAGCGGTAACACCCCCTATTGGGGAACCAGCTGGGGTGATGCAACCAATCCACTTCCGGCAGGAGTAACTTTCAGTCAAATCGAAGACGGAAATGATTTTATCTATGTCGTTTCTATGTCCTATGCCATATTGGGAATCAGCGAGGGGGATACTTTCTCTGTTCAGATTAAGGCACGCGACTTTAATGATGACTATGTCCAAAGCTATTCTGGCTACGATGGTTACGACGGGGAATACAGCCAATATAGAGGTCTGTATATCACGGACACCGGAGTCTTTGATATAACAATTCCGATTCCGGTACCCACAAAGGCTGATATTCTTAAAGACAGCGGAGTTCCCGGAAAAGGATTAGATACTGCTCCGGGGTTGCAAAAAGAATTTAATCCCAAGTCTCAGGCATCCAAGCATGCAGGGAAGTAGAAATAAGATTTTGAATTTTAAAACGACCCAAAGAGCATAATGAAATATTTATGCTCAAGGTCGTTTTGTATTATATCGATTTGTAATGTTCATATTCTTATTGCCCACTTACCTTATCTGTTATAAAATGGCTTAAAAATACTTTGCTTCTCTATTAAGAATTTGTGTGTTTTAGAAGTCTTAAAGGTTATATTTTGCCTTTTTTTTATTAAATTATTTAACAAATTAATTGAGGTTTTTCTTTAAGAGATCTTTTAAAAAACATACCCCCCCTATGCTTAGTTGCGGAAATTAAAGCGTGATTACCGCGTGGTCTAGGAAGCGGAGGCTACGGGTATTTATTACCCCTATACCCCTTTTTATAAAAATAGATAAATATTTTTTTATAGAGTTTAAAAAATTTAAATATATTTTTATTTGGGAACTTTACCTATTATTATTGCTTTGGCTCTTACCTTTTTATCGACTGCAAAAACTACAAAAATTAAAATATCCGAATTGAGTGGTAAAAGTGGTAAAATTCATTTTCCTTATTAGTTAATTTTTTTAGCATTTTGTCGCTTTCAAGCCCTTTTTTATATATACCGCAAAATTCTTAATGTTTAAATTCAAAACTGGCGAATTGACTCCCGATAAATTATTTTTCTCTTTTTTATTGAGTGGCGAAAGTGGTGAAATTAAAACTTCCCATTGTTTTCTGCGAAGACTTATGAGCCCTCTTTTCCTTTTTTGTCCAAAATACTGTCCATAAGTCATTCCTTTATCTCTTTTAATCTCTTTTTTATAGACTGCCAAAACTGCCAAAATTCATTTTCCTTGATTGGTGGATAAGATTTGGTAGAATTATGGAGAAGGTTTGAGAGCGTTTAATTTTAGAGCAGGCTTGTGCTCGGTTCGAGGGACCGAGATACTTCGACAAAAATTAAAAGATCCTTACTTCACGGTGGGGTCTTTTAATTTTCTTTTTGTTGAAAGTAATATTTAGATATTTTTCAAAATCCATTCTTAGCAGTGAGTTGCCAAATCAATTACTGTTTTGAGCTTTACTGATTCAACTTCTTTACCAATTTAAAACTTTATCTCCTCATAATTCGGACATTCACTGTAACCGATAGATGCTCTCTCAACGCCGTGGAGATCAACACTATAAGTTGCTTTAATATAATTACAGTACGTTTCTGTGCTTAAGATGATATCGTTGTAGTTTTCCTTTATCGTCCATTTTTTATCATCGAAGATGTCAATTACTGTATGTCCTTTCATTACTTTACACAGATTACCTTTTTCTTTTAATGAATGAAAATAATTCAATAGTTCCTTTAATTGGCTTTTAGTAGTTCCTTTGGGTACCGAAATTACAGCTAAGGAACCTGAAGTATGACCAATCTCATACTGCACAGGAGGTTGTTCTTTAATGTCTGGGGTTTGGTAATTTCTGTCTTTTATTATAATTTCGGATAGAACCCAATAAGATTTTGTTTTATCTCTTTCAAAAGTCATATCGAAAAGAGTTTTGCCAACCAAAAAATGGTTTATTGCTTTGCCCTCCCCAACAGTGGGACAATCAATTATATATTTATCTGTCATAATTTGCATAACATCGTCAGCAGAGAATCCAATTCTAATTATTTTTCCAGCAATTTCAATTTCAGATATATATTCTTTTTCTATATCCGCTTCGATATCTTCTTCTATAATCATTTCTTCTTCTGTCAATTCTTCAACTTTTTCAGGTTTTGTTGCCGGTTGGGTTGGCGAGGAAGGTTCGGTAGTAATTACAAACAAAACAAAAAATACTATTGCTGCTGTACCAAAAATTGTTGCCGCACCCTTGCGAGTCGCTCTTTTTTTCAAAAATCTTGTAAATACCGATGGTTTTACAAGGCCGATGAAAAAAGCCACAATTGATAGAAGTGCTAAAATGAGAAATAAAGCGTTCATAATTTTTCCTTAGTTATTTAATTATAATATAAACGACAAAATATTATCAGAGGTAAAAAAATACCCAATGGAGTAAAAAACCCTTCAGAATTGCCCTTTAAACGCTTTCTAAAAAGGTTTTATACATAATATAAGGCTAAAAGTAAGATTAAAAAAAATAAGTTAAAGAGTTAGAGGAAAAATAAGTGAATCCGAATGTAAGATTTTTTATCTGGGTGATCGGTTTAGGAGTTGTTTTATTTTTTATTAGCTTATTAGCTATAACTTCTATAATAATTTTTAGCGAATGGAGAAATAAAAAGAAATTGAGGAATAGAAGTCTAAAAATTAAGAAGGATCTCCTCGCCGAAGAGATCCTAAAAGAAAGTGAAAAAGGCAAAAAAGGGAATTTATCAGATCCGAGTTAACTTAATAAAGAACCCTTTTTTAATATTTTATAACAAAACTATAAAAATTAAAAAAAATAAATTAAAGCAAATTGGGGAAAATGAATTTAAAAGAATCTAATAAAAGGAAAAGAAGGAGAGAATTGAAACGCAAAACTAAAAAGAGGTTAGATAGATTAAAATTCAAAAAGAGAGAAAAGAAAAGAATGAAACAAAAATAAGAGAGAGCCTGAATTCATAAATCAGGACCTCTCTCAACTTTAGGAGTAAAAAGAGGTGAAAAATTTTTAACGAGGTGAAATATGAAAACTAAAAAAAAGGGCTGTAATGGTTGTTTTTTAATAATTTTTATTATTCTTATTATCATTTTTATTTCATCATTAAAAGAAAATATTTTAACAATAATAACATCTGTCGATGAAGAAACTACAAAAGTTGAACAAAAGGAAAAAATTACAAAAGTAGAAGAAACAAAAGATTATGAATTAGATTTTATCGGAGTAAAGAGATTAAAAAAGGACTTTGGCGATAGCCTTTTAAAAGCATTTATTTCTATTGAGGAAAATAATGAAGAAAAATTTATAGAACAAATGAGGATAATTGATAATATTCTAACCGAACTTGAAACGAAGAAAAAATTTGGAGTTAAAGAAGAGGTTAAAAAATTATATGATTTATTTATAGAGAATATAAAAATGACAGTTGATATGTTGATTGCAGGATTTAATGGATCAAAAGAATATGAAGAATTACATAAAAAAGTAATGGAACTTGATGAGAAATTTCTTAACGAATATCACAGAATAGAAAATAAATTAAAGTAAAGCGAGTTGGAGAAATGAACGCAAATAATTTAAGATTTCTAATTTTTTTAATAGTATTAGGATTTATCGGATTAAGTTTTCTTATAACAGCACTATATTTTGACAGGAAACGAAATAAAAGGTTAAGAAAGCAAATTTTAAAAGAGGAACAGAGAAGTAGATCTAAGAGAGTTTAAAGAATCTGTTATAAT
>Ga0209986_10004236_pt1 | contig 12227 bp, 10 predicted proteins | sample BlataG_FD_183168 | JGI IMG/M metagenome (GOLD analysis project Ga0209986, IMG submission 183168) | Deep subsurface microbial communities from Black Sea to uncover new lineages of life (NeLLi) - Black_00105 metaG (SPAdes) (version 2) | ecosystem: Environmental > Aquatic > Marine > Oceanic >...
TCACTAGTGCCGCAAGCAAGGGCAAGCATATCTTCTGCGAAAAACCAATTGCCCTTACCTTGGAAGAGACAAATGAAGCTCTGGTGGTAGTGCAAGAGGTCGGAGTCTTGATGCAAGTTGGTTTTATGCGCCGATTTGATCCTGCCCTCTTTTCTGCTAAAAAAGAAGTCGATAAAGGATCTATCGGGAAACCTCTTGTCTTCAAAGCAGTAAGCAGGGATCCCGAGGGTCCTCCCCTTGACTACGCACGAGTAAGTGGGGGTCTTTTTGTGGACAGTTCAATCCACGACATTGATCTTGCCCGGTGGTTTATGGGCAGTGAAGTCGAAAAAGTCTATGCTGAAGGAAGAGTTCTTATCTATCCAGAATATAAAGAGTTTGGGGATGTTGATGTTGCCTTCACCACGTTAACCTTCAAAAATGGTAGTCTCGGCAGCATTGAAAATTCTCGTAGGTCAGGGTATGGATACGATACGCGGGTGGAGATAGTGGGCTCTGAAGGAACTTTGCAGGTTGGCTATCTTCGCAGCCGGCGATTTTTTCGGCTGAACAAATCAGGAGTGAGCCATGACGTCGTTCCTTCGTGGATGGAGCGATTTAGCGGAGCTTTTGTCCATGAGTTGCAACACTTTGTGGACTGCGTCATGGACAATAAGACTCCCCTGGTTACCGGTATTGACGGGAAGAAAGCTTTAGAAATCGCACTTGCGGCAACAGAATCTTGTCAGAAAGGTATCTCAATAACTTTGTAGTCTTAGATAGAGAGATCGAAGCTATTGAAAAGGTAGGTACCGGAAGAACAGGATGGATGATAAAGTAAAAATAGGTTTGATTGGTTTGGGAAGAATGGGGCGTATATATGCGGAGGCTCTCATTTTCCGAATTCCTCGGGCAAAACTGGTGGCTGTCGCTGATATCAACGGCGAAGCTGCTAAAAAAATCGCTGCCTCCTACAGGATAAAGCACTGGTTTGACAATTACCAGGATCTCTTCAAAATCGAAGGTATCAGGGGGGTAGTCATCGCTGCTTCTACCAGCGTCCATACCGAGATTATTGTCGGCGCTGCTGAGGCCGGGAAAGATATATTTTGTGAAAAGCCTGTTGCCCTTACCTTGAAGGAAACTGACATTGCTCTTAGGGCGGTAAAAAAGAGAAAGGTAAAATTTCAAGCAGGCTTTATGAGAAGATTTGACAGAGGATATATGGTGGCCAAGAAAAAAATTGAAGAAGGCAAGATAGGAAAGCCTGTAAGTTTTAGATCTATAAGTAGAGATCCCATGTGTCCCAGACTTGATTATGCCAGGGTAAGCGGGGGATTGATAATGGATATGGCCATTCATGATTTTGACCTCGCCCGATGGCTGATGGAAAGTGAGGTAAAAAGAGTTTGCGCTGAAGGGGGAAGGCTGGTATTTGATCAGCTAAGAGAGGCAGATGATATTGATAATGCTACTATAAATATGCTTTTTTCGAATGGTTCCCTGGGAAACGTTGAGGTAAGTCGTAATGCCTTGTATGGCTATGACATTCGTACCGAAGTTCTAGGTTCGGAAGGTGGTATAATGATTGGTTATGCTAGGCATACTCCAGTAGTCCTTTTAACAAAAAAAGGTGCTACTTATGATTTTGTTCCCTATATTATGGAAAGATTTGGGGAGGCTTATACCAATGAGTTAAAATATTTTGTTGACTGCATTTATAAGGACCAAGACCCTTCAGTTGCCGGTCAAGACGGAAGAGCTGCTCTTGAGATTGCTCTGGCAGCAACTCAATCTTATAAAGAAGCAAAACCAGTAGAGATACCCTTAGCCAATGAGTAATTGGGTAATTTATGAAGAATAAGGAATGATATTAGCGGTTTGCAGGAGAAAAAGGGAACTATGGCGAAAAATAGGATGAAGGTAGTGGTGACCGATTATGACTATCCTTCGCTTGATCTGGAAAGAAAAGTACTGGAAGAAATTGATCCTGAGTTTGTTGGGGCTCACTGTACCACAGAGGAGGAGGTCATAACTGCGGCTAAGGACGCCGATGGTATACTCAATCAATATGCTCCCATAACCGAGAGAGTAATCAAATTTCTTGATAGATGCAAAGTTATCTCTCGTTATGGTGTAGGAGTGGATAATATTAATGTGGAGGCAGCTACTGAGCGAGGGATCATTGTGGCTAATGTTCCGGATTACTGTGTTGATGAGGTATCCACTCATGCAATGGCCTTGATCCTGGCCTGTGCTCGAAAGATACCTTACCTTTCTACCACCGTAAAAAACGGAAATTGGGATTTTACGGTGGGAAAGCCTTTATTCCGATCCCAGGGGAGAGTCCTGGGACTGTTTGGTCTGGGAAGAATTGCTAAAGCTGTGGTCCGAAAAGCAAAAGGTTTTGACTTCCAAATTATAGCCTATGACCCCTATATTTCTGAGGCAAACGAAAAAGTTGAATTAGTCAGCTTCTCCCAGCTTCTGTCAAACTCAGATTTTATATCCATTCACGTCCCCCTCACTCAAGAAACGAAGCATTCTTTTGGAGAAGAGGAATTTAAGGCTATGAAAAAGGATGCTTACCTCATAAATACGGCCCGGGGAGCCATTGTTGATGAGCTTGCCCTTTACCGGGCCCTTAAAGAAGGATGGATTGCCGGAGCTGCTCTGGATGTGATGGAAAAAGAGCCGCCTGACCTGAACAGTCCCCTTTTGAAATTGGACAAGCTCATCATTACGCCCCACATTTCTTATTATTCCGAGGAATCATATGCTGAACTAAAAACAAAAGCAGCTCAAGCGGTCTTGGATGTTTTAAAAGGAGAACTGCCCAAAGCGATTGTTAATCCTGAGGTGGTAAAGGAAAGATAGGATTTGGGAGTGGGTCAGTTTTCTCTGACCGATGAGGTGCGGCAAGGAAAAACTCATCACACAAGATAAAGGAGGGAAGAAGGTATGAGTCAAAAAAGTGAAAAACTTGGGATTATGCTTGATGGTGGAGTCATTCCTGTCATCAGGGCAAGGTCAGCCGATGAGGCCCTTAAAGTAGTTGAGGCTATCAGAAAAGGAGGAATTAATACCATTGAGATCACTATGACGGTTCCCGGTGCCATAGGGGTTATGGAAAGCTTGGCTAAGGAGGCCGGCGATGAGATATTGTTGGGGGCGGGGTCAGTACTCGACCCGGAAACCGCCCGAGCATCTATTCTGGCCGGCGCCGAATTCATTGTGGGACCCTGTCTTAATCCCGAACTGGTGAGGCTATGTAAAAGGTACAGTAAGATTGTAATCCCCGGGGCCATGACTCCTACCGAGATAGTGAGAGCCTGGGAGATGGGGGCGGATGTAGTGAAGGTTTTCCCAGCCGGTCAATTGGGTGGACCCTCATACATTAAATCCATAAAGGCACCCTTGCCTCAGATCCTGCTTAATCCCACCGGAGGGGTGAGTTTAGATAATGCCGGAGAGTTTATTAAGGCTGGAGCTTCGGTCATCTCAGTCGGTAGTGCCCTGGTGGATAAAAAAGCTGTGGCGCAAGCGCAGTTTGAAGTGATAACCAGAAAAGCAGAACAGTTCATAGAGGAGATAAAAAAGGCCAGAGGGAAATGGGAAAGTTAGAAGGAAAAAGATAGGAATGTCAGAATGGACAGGGTAAGAATAGGTCTTATTGGTCTTGGAAGATGGGGAGATGTCCAACTTTCAGCTCTCTCTACCCTACCTTATGTCGATGTAGTAGCTGTGTGTTCCCGGAGTGAGGAAAGGTGTAGACAGATCTGCAAGAAGTATGGGATCAAAAAATACTATCTGGATTTTCAGGAAATTATCCAGAACGCAGAAGCTCGGGCTATCATAGTATCGACTGAACCTGAACGTCATGTCCAGCCTATCCTGTTAGCTCTGGAGGCAGGAAAGGATGTCCTGGCGGAAAAACCTCTTGCCCTTACTCTCAAAGAAGTTGACAGGATAATCCAGAAGGCCAGAGAAAAAGAGGTTATCTTTATGGTAGCCCATACTCTCCGTTTTGATATCCGTTATGAGTTACTAAAGGAGAGAATAAAAAAAGGTGAGCTGGGAAAAATCGTTTCTATTTACAGCAGGAGAAATGTGTGGAAGGGCCTTTTTGAGCAGCACGCTAAACACACACCAATGCTGGAGACTGGTATACATGAGATTGACCTTTGCCGCTGGTATATGGAGGATGAGGTGATCAAAGTATACGCCAGAAAGGTAAATGTTTTAGATCCTAAAATTGCTGATACTTACTGGGCGGTTCTAACCTTCTCCCGTGGTGGAATTGCTGTAGTGGAGACCTCCTGGCTGCTTCCCGATGGAGCTCCCACTGAGCTAAATTCTACAGTGGAAGTCATAGGCTCCCGGGGTGTTGCCAGCATTGAGTCTCCCGCTATGGGCATGCCCATCTGGACCGAGAAGAGAAGTGAGTACCCCGACATTTTTTTCTGGCCAGTTATTAATGGCCATGCTCGGGGAACAGTTCACCGGATGCTAGAGTATTTTACCTGCTGTGTGCTTAAAGGAGAGTCCCAGAAAAGGGTTTGTCTTGAGGATGCCCGGGAGTCGGTGAAAATAGCTCTGGCGGCGGTAGAATCTGCAGAAAAGGAGAGAGAAATATCACTATGAAGATTATGCCTGGTATTTACCTTGTAGGAGCAGGAATGGTAGGTCTTTCTCACTCTAATGATTCCTATATCTACCTTTTAGATGGAGGAGGTGAACCTGCTCTAATTGATGCGGGAGTGGGCCTTGAGATTGAAAGGATCTTTGCTAACATAGAAGAAGATGGTTTTGACCCCACTAAGATTAATAAAGTCATCCTTACCCATACCCATGCAGACCATGCCGGAGGATGCAAGGGAATGAGAGAAAAATTGCGGTGCAAAATTTTTGTTCCTGGAAACGAGGTCAATTTATTGGAGAGGGGAACGGATGAAGAACTCGGACTCATCATTGCCAAGGAAAGCGGTATCTATTCACCGGATTACCTTTTCCCCCATTGCTCTACCGATGTTGTTGTATCGAATGGGGATACTATCTGGGTTGGAGAGCTTCAACTAAGGGCTATTCACACCCCGGGGCATAGTCCAGGGTCAACCTGCTATCTTTTAGAGCACCGAGGAAAGCACATCCTCTTTACCGGAGATGTGGTGTTTTACGATGGAGAAATTGGTCTTTTAAATTACTGGGGCTCAAACCTTGCCGATTACCGCAGTTATATTAATCGTCTGGCCAATCTCTCTGTAGATGTGCTTTTGCCAGGACATAAGCTATTTACTCTAAGGGATGGCCAGCAGCATATAGATCGGGCAATCTCAGCTTTAAAAAAACTATCGGTACCTCCAACTTTTATATAAGCTTCGAGATCCTTTTTCTTCGGAAAAACCGGTACAGATTTAACCACAAAAGCTAAAAAGGGCCAGAAAAAGGAGGTGGTGAATAGATTAAAAATGGCTCAGTTTTGACAGAAAATGAGACCAAGAAGGTAAAGGAGGTCAAGATGAGTAAGAATTTTTTAAAGGCTGTAGGCCTAACAGTGAGTCTGGCCTTGGTGATCTCACTGATGAGTTTACCTGCTGGAGCAGCCAAAACCGGAATCAGGGTTCTCGTTTTTGCCCAGGGTTTTGCCTGGCCGGAGCTCTTTGGTAGCACTGGGGTAGATGAAACAGAGAGGTTAAAGCAGTTTGAGGAAAAAGAAGGAGTGGATGTACGGATCGAATGGGGAGATGAAACTGCGATCAGACAGAAAGTAGCTGCCGATTTTGCTGCAAGAACCGGCCGCTATGATTTAGTGCTGGTGGGAACTGACGGAGGTGTACAGACTTACGGATATGGCGGCTTTCTGGAGCCTCTGGATAAATACCTGGAGCTTTATCCCGGTGGATACTTTGATCCCCAAGATGTTTATCCCCAGTTTTTGGATGCCAACCGGGTTGAAGGAGTACTCTATGCACTGCCCTACTACTCCTTTGGAGCCGGTATAATGTACAGGAAAGATATCTTTGATAAATATGGGCTCACTTCCCCTAAAACTACAGATGAACTCTACCAGGTGCTGGAAGCGTTAAAGTCCGGTCTGCGTGGAGAGGGGATAACCGATGTTTATCCGGTAACCATGCGTGGTGCACCTGGTGAGGAACCTACTTTGGATGTGGCAGGATTTGTCTATGCCTGGGCCGGGTATCCTGCTTGGTTTGAGGGAGGGGCAATGACTCCCGACCAGATCAAGGAGAAAAAGGCTATGCCCATTTTTACCGGAGATTTTGCTCCCGGATTCGGTGCCTTTGTTGAAATTTGCCAGAAGTACGGCCCCCCCGGAATTGCCACCCATACCTGGGTAGATATGATGAATATTTACGCTATGGGTAAAGCAGCGATACTTATGCCCTCAGCTATTAATGCCTATGCAGCTCTCGGGGTTACCGAAGATGAGCAGGTCAAAAAGTATACCAGATTTGCCAAGAGTCCCACCGGATCTGGTGGAAAGCAGATACAGAGCTTTTGGACCTTCTCCCTGGGAATTAATAAAGACTCAAGGCATAAAAAGGAAGCCTGGAAAGTACTTACTTTCCTTATGGGGAAAGAATCCATGCAGGCCTTTGCCGAGAGAACCCAGTGGCCCAATGTCACCATGAAGTCAGTTCTCTACAGCGATGTTCTGATTAAAAAATATGGAATGGAGGAGATAAAACTCAACGAGGAGTCCATCTTAGAGGCAGAACCTTTTTATTTTCCGTACATTCCTGAACTTAATGAGTATATGGATAGAGTAGGAACCGCTACATCAGAGGCCATAGCTAAAACGAAACCTGTTGAGGCAGTTCTCTCTGGACTGCAGACCTGGGCACTGGAGGCCATGCTTAGAGCAGGCTACTACAAGAAGTAGGAAAAGATAAAAATGGGGGTCAGAGTTTATCTGACCCCCAGAGGAAAATAAATTGAGCTGGCAGTATAAATTCCTCCTCCCTGCCTTGTTGGTTCTTCTGTCCATAGTTGCTTTTCCTACCTTTTTTCTCTTTTACGTCAGCTTCCACGAGTGGGTACTGTTTAAAAGAGGCATGCCTTTTATCGGATTTGAGAATTTCTCCCGTGTTTTAACCTCGCCTGAGTTTCTTCAGTCGTTAAAAGTTTCAGTAATGTATACCTTTTCGACTACCACCTTAACCTTTATCCTGGGTCTGGGGTTAGCCTTGATACTGAACGAGCAGTTGAAAGGCCGGGGGATAATGAGAACCCTCATCGCTCTACCTCTGGTGATTCCTCCGGTGGTAGCAGGTTTTGCCTGGAAATTCGCCTTAAACAGAGAAGTGGGAGTAATAGGAGCCTTTATACTACCCGCTATGGGGTTTATGAAAAGTCTCCTTGCCGATCCTTCACTTGCTCTGGGCTCGATTATACTGGCCGATATCTGGAGCAAGACCTCTTTGATGTTTTTGATCCTCCTTGCTGGTCTGCAGGCGGTCTCCCCTGATCTTTATGAGGCGGCAAGAATAGATGGAGCCTCAAGCTGGCAGTTGTTTAGCCATATCACCTTTCCTTTAATAAAACCGGCTATTATTATAGCTTTGATCATAAGGTTTATTGATGCCTTTAATGTGTTTGACGCTATCTTCGTTATGACCAGTGGGGGACCGGGAACCGCTACCCAGACCTTTCCTCTTTTAGGCTGGAAGATCGGTTTTCTCTACTTTCATCTGGGTCAGGCAGCGACTCTGGCCATTATTATGCTGATTATGACCATAGGGGTGAGTATTTTCCTGATAAGGAGAATTACCTGATGTATGGGCAAAAGTACAGTAATTTAAAGAAGCTAGTCCTCTATGCTATTGTTTTTACCTACCTTGTTTTTGTTCTTTTCCCCCTCATCTGGTTGGTCCAGTCCTCCTTTAAGAGTATGTACCAGGCTCTGAAGATTCCTCCTGCTCTTATCTGGAGACCTACTTTTGAAGCTTATCAGAAAGCTCTTGGAGGAGGGATGCTTAGGGCATTTCTGAACAGCGCCATCGTATCTTTATCTAATGTTGTCCTGGTACTGGTGCTTGGCGTTTCGGCAGGATACGCTCTGGCCAATCTCAAGACCAAGGCAAGTCAAAATATAGGTTTCTGGATACTTACTGTAAGAATGGCTCCTGCCTTTGGAATAATTGTTCCCCTTTACATTATTCTGCGCAGCTTCCGTCTGGTAGATACCATATTTGCAGTAATGGTGGCTCATCTTACCATTAATCTTCCCCTTGCTATATGGCTTTTAAAAAGTTACTTTGAGGAGATTCCCTCTGAACTGGCAGAAGCTGCCATAGTTGATGGAGCTACCAGAACTCAGATTCTTTTGTACGTTCTGGTTCCGGTAGCTGTGCCTATGATTGTGGCAGTATCCGCTCTGGTGTTCCTTTTATCCTGGAATGAGTTTTTGTTTGCTTTTGTTTTAACCTCGGAGGCAGCGCGTACTGTTCCTGTCCTGGTGGCATCTTTAGCCGGAACCATGAGATTTGACTGGCCCCTCATGTGTGCACTTTCCACTCTGGCGCTCATTCCCGCATTTGTCCTGGTGGTTTACCTGCAGCGGTACATTGTGCGGGGATTGACCTTTGGAGCAGTAAAATAATGTTTTGGGGAGAGATTCAGTGCAATTGCTCTGTTCTGAGAGGATTTTGCAGCTTCCCCGCTCGGGGATACGCCGTATGTTTGACCTGGCAGCTAAACATCCTGATGCCATTCATCTTTGTATGGGAGAACCAGATTTTGCCACCCCTTCCTTCATAATTGAGGCTGCTTTTCAGGCAGCAAAGGAAGGTAAGACTCACTATACACCCAATGCTGGCTTTTTATCTCTGAGAAGAGCCGTAGCCGAAAAATATAAAAAAGAGCAAGGAGCCTACTATGATCCTGAAGGTGAGGTACTCATCACTGTGGGAGCTATGGAGGCTCTGGTCTTAACCCTGATGTCTATCCTTAACTCTGGTGATGAGGTAATTATTCCCGATCCTTACTGGCCAAATTACCAGGCGCAGGTGCTTCTTGCCGAAGGAAAGCCTGTTTTTGTACCGCTTTACGAAGAGGGGGGATGGATATTAACCGCGGATAGGGTTCTCTCCCACCTTACACCCAGATGCAGGGCTATAATCATTAACTCTCCCCATAATCCCACCGGCAGTGTTTATGGTTCTAACGAGCTCCAGGAGATAGTCAGGGTTTGTAAAGAAAATGATATCCTAATTATTTCCGATGAGGCCTACGAGAAAATAATCTATGATGGGGAATATCATAGTATCTGCTCTCTGCCGGAGATGAAATCAAGAACTATCGTAATTAATACATTTTCCAAGACCTATGCCATGACGGGCTGGAGGGTAGGTTATGTTCTTGGTCCAGAGCCGCTTATCAGGGAGATGACCAAGCTTCAGGAGAATGTAGCCGCCTGCGCCAGCTCTATTTCCCAGGAAGCGGCCTTAACAGCCCTGAAGAGAGGTGAGGAGGCAGTAATGGATATGCTTACAAAATATCGGAGACGACGAGCTACCTTCTTACAAGAGATTGAGAAAACCCGGTCTTTTTCCTGCTGTCCTCCCCGGGGAACTTTTTACGCCTTTGTCAATGTAAGAAGGTTGGGTGATAAATCCGAGGATATTGCTCTAAGGCTCTTAAAGGAGGCAAAGGTGGTAACTGTTCCTGGATCTGCCTTTGGCTCCGGAGGAGAGGGATATCTCAGGTTTTCCTTTGCTACTTCTGAAGATAATATAAGAGAAGCTTTTGACAGGATAAGGAGCATTTTGTGAAAATATATCAGAAAAGCCCTGTAGATTTTTCAAAATTATTTTTCCCGGTAAATATCAGCAATCTCTCCGTCAAAAATCGAATAGCTCTTGCTCCTATGGATGTAGGAATGATTAACCCTGATGGTTCGCTTACTGAGCGGGTTGTCGACTATTATGAAGAGAGAGCCCGTGGTGGAGCGGGATTAATCATAACTCAGTTCGCCTCTGTGGTTGATGATCAGAGAATGGATTCTCCGGGAATTTTTTCAGGAAGACAGGTTTGTGGCTTAAATTACCTTGCTGAGACGGTGCAGGAATACGGGGCCAGAATTTTTCTCCAGATTGCCCATCATGGTGGAAGAGCGGTGAAATCGATTACCGGGCTCCAACCTGTTGCTCCGTCCGGTGTCTCCACCCCGCTTTATGAGGATACTCCCCGGGAGTTGAGCCAACAGGAAATAGAGGAGCTAGTAGAAAAATTCACTCAAGCCGCAAAACGGGCAAAAATAGCCGGGTTTGATGGAGTGGAAATTCATGGAGCCCATACCTACCTTATTGGTCAGTTTATCTCCCCCTATACCAACCGCAGAGAAGATGAGTATGGGAGGGATTTTGAGGGGAGGATGAGGTTTCCTGCGGAAATAGTAAGGGAAATAAAGAAAGAGTGTGGGAGGGTTTTCCCGGTAGGCTTTAAATTCAGTGCCTATGAACATCTAAAAGGTGGGGTGGAATTAGAATTAGCTAAGAAAATCGCCCAACATATGGAGAAGATTGGGGTTGATTACCTTCATGTTGCCTCTACCACCTATGAACTAGATGGCTACAGATATTCGGATGTTTCTCCTCTTTATGCACCCCCGGGGGAGGTTATCGGGCTGGCGGCGCGGATAAAATCAGAGGTTTCTGTCCCTGTCATAGCCGGGGGAGGAGTTGTCGACCCTTTTTATGTAGAACAGGTCCTTGAAGAGAGGAAAGTAGATTTAATTGCCCTGGGCCGAGCCCTCCTTGCCGACCCCTACTGGCCCCTTAAAGTGGAAGAGGGCAGGATAGAGGAAATTATTCCCTGTGTAAGGTGTAACCGATGTCATAAAAGGCTATTTTCCGGTCAGGAAGTTCGCTGTACGGTTAATCCTTCTCTGGGTAAAGAGAGAAAATACTACATCAGCAAAGCTGATAGAGCAAAGAAAGTTATGGTGATTGGTGGTGGACCGGCTGGCCTTGAGGCGGCCCTTACTCTAGACAAAAGAGGCCATAAGGTTACCCTTCATGAGAAAAACAAAAGGTTAGGGGGTAATATGATCCCCTCCTCGGTTCCTTTTTTTAAAAAAGATGTAAAAAGACTCCTTGACTATTATCTGAGAAAAATAGAAAAAAGCGGGGTTGAGCTGCGGCTTGAAAAGGAAGCTGATGTCTCCACAATGGTCGAGGAAAATCCTGAAGTAGTTGTTCTGGCTACAGGTTCTGAGCATGTGATTCCCTGGATCCCCGGATTGAAAAGAGAGGCTCTTTACACTGCTGTTGAGGTCTTAGATAATCAGGGTAAGCCGGAGTTGGGAGAAAGAGTAATTGTTCTCGGAGCCGGACTGGTGGGATGTGAGATAGCCTGGCATCTTAGTTTGCAGGGAAAGAAGGTGAAATTGTTTGATGAGCTCAGCTTGAGTGAGATTTTGCAAGATGAGCATTCTACCAATCGTTTTTATCTTTTACATAGCCTAAAGGAACAGGGGATTTCTATTCTGGAATCAAGGAAAATCCTGAAGGTAGAAGATAAGCAGACTATTTTTAAGAAAAATGACGGGAGTGAGGAAAGTTACCCCTTTGATTCTCTAATCATCTCCGTGGGTTTTGAGTCCCGAGATACTCTTTTGCAGCAACTTAGAGAATCAGAGTTTAAAGGAAAGGTATACAAAATCGGGGATTGTCTAGAGCCGAAGGATTTTTACCACGCAATTCAGGAAGGAGCAAAGGTAGGAAGGGAGATATGTTGAGAGTCCATAGTCTAAATGTATCTTGACCCAGTGCATTTTAGAAGCCGGTCAAAAAAGTAAGAGAAGTTATCTGCTCAGGAGATCTAAGATGGAAGATGATATCATAAAGTGCTTAGGACAAATAAAAGAAAAAGAATTGGTTGAGCTTTGCCAGAACCTCATAAAAATACCCAGCCACAAGGATACACTTTCCAGAGAGAAAGAAATTGCCTTATTTTTAAAGGATTTTATGGAGGGAGAAGGTATAGAGGTGGTTCTCCAGGAAGCTGCAGAGGGAAGATCCAATGTCATCGCCAGACTTAGAGGTACAGGCAAGGGGCCTAATTTGCTTTTCAATGGTCATATGGATACCGTTCGTTCTCTCGGTATGAAAGACCCCTACGGGGCGAAAGTTAAAGATGGTAAGATCTGGGGAAGAGGAGCAGTCGATATGAAATCAGGATTGGCTGGGATGACTTATGCTCTAATAGCTATAAAGCGGACAGGA
>Ga0209986_10004239_pt1 | contig 12220 bp, 15 predicted proteins | sample BlataG_FD_183168 | JGI IMG/M metagenome (GOLD analysis project Ga0209986, IMG submission 183168) | Deep subsurface microbial communities from Black Sea to uncover new lineages of life (NeLLi) - Black_00105 metaG (SPAdes) (version 2) | ecosystem: Environmental > Aquatic > Marine > Oceanic >...
ACCGACCCGCTACCAGAAATTCAGCCCACTTGACAACCTGGGGAGATGAAACGTAGTATGCTGGAAAACAGTAATTGGAGGTGTTGATATGATTGCGATTGCGCTTATTGTTATTGGTGTTGTATTGGTAGCTGTAGCATTATTAGTTTGGAGGAGGCGAAAAGAGCTGAAGCTGGAAGGAATAAGCAAGGAACAGAAGAAAGCATTCTACGCGCAATGGATAATAGGGATTGTTTTAGCATTAGTAGCTGCTGCTTTTATGTTTGATGGCGATATCCTGGGAGAAAATACCGCAGGTATTTCCACAGTCTTAGGGATTATTGGAATTTGCCTGATAGCAACTTCCAATGTCCGCCTGCTACCTCCCAGGCGTAAATAAAGCAGATTAGCGAACCAAACAAGAATCAGCCCACAAAACAGCGTCTAAAAAACTATTTAATAGGCCGTCGCTCATTAGCTGCTGCCCCTCCAGGGGTGTGATGAGCACTCGGTCACACCGGTGGAGTTTTTATTTCTTACTAAGTGTAGACGCACCGGATACATTAATGATGCCCATTACAGGCTCGCCAATATACCATAGCCTTGATGCACCGCTAAGGTCAGCATCCAGTCTGCCATCCAGGTTTATAGTGCCCGAGCTGGCACCACTAAAGTCGACGTCGGCATTATTAACTGTAAAATCGTCGAGATTGAAACGGCTAGCGCCACTTACATCAGCGATAATGTCGTTAGCAGATCCTTCCAACTGAATAGTGCTTGCTCCACTTATGTCAAACTCGACATCGCCTGCGGTGATGTCACCAGTAACCCTGCTGGCTCCCGATACCATGATATCCAAATCCTCGGTGGAACTGAAGTCGTAAATATCACCGCGCGATGCTCCAGACACAGTCAGGCTGGCTAAGCTGGGGCATAGTCACCGAAGCTCTCAAAGTTACGGGTCCAAGCCATATGACTCTTCTAAGCCCTATCTTCAGAGTTGGACCGTCTTGGGATACCTGGACATAGCCTATTATATTATCGTCCGCGGTAACACTTATGTTGTACGAGCTGGATTGTTGAATTTCAAATTCAAAAGCGCTGCTGATCTCAACTTTGGTAAAATTGGTAAAGGCATACTCTTCAGTCTCGAGATTTCCAGACCCAATCAGACCTCCCAGCCAACCCCTTAAACTTAAAATTAACAAGCTAGAGAGTACCGCTACCGCTGCCACTAGTACAATTATTATTATTGTTTTCTTCATATCACACCTCCTTATCTTTGACCTGCCTCCACTTAATTATACCACCCGTAGGAAGTCGTAAAATGCAAGAATAGGCTCTCTAACCATATAGGCGGTCAATTTGACAAAACTGATTAGTTAAATACTCTCCTCGTAGCTGGCAGTTCCCCTGACTACATTAACAATTAGCTTTATCGCCCTGACCAGTAAGGCGATTCCTACCCCGATTGAAATGAAAATGAGGAATATCCTGACGCCCAAATAAGTAGCATCAGATGCAGCAGGGTTAGGTATTACACTGAAGTCGAAAGGAAAGACGGTTAGAAGAGTTAAAACCGTCCAGAGTGAAAATGCATTTATAACGATATGAATCATTTCACGCAGTATATACCGATCAAGGATAATCAAAATAATGTGACCGATAATACTTATAATTAGAGTTGCTGTAAGAATCGGTAGCCATAGGTTGATGTCTTCTGTAAAGAACGGATATCTTATCCACGTAGTAATGCCGTCTACTGTTTCCGAATGATAATAGGCTACGTATTGATTAAAAAAGTTGAGGAATATTAATAAAGCGATACTCCAGGCGATAGCAAAAGCGGAAGCCGTTATTCTCCAACTTCTACCTTTAAAATGAGCGTCTATTTTATCTCCGATTCCTTTACCTGAATCTGCAGTGGGAGATGGTGTAGTTGCTGCTGCCTCTGATTCTGCTGTTGGTTCTGAGGACGGAGGTTCGGAGTACTCACCTGTTACCCCTGATGAAGCGACTATCTTCTCAGCAACATCACCAGCCCATGGTAGTTTATACCACTCACCACTGGAAGCCTGGACTATCATTATTATCCAAACAATGAACCCGATAATTCCTATGATTGAGGAAAAAGCACCACCGACCACCGGTATCAAACCAAGTATAATCCCGGCAACTGTGATGGTGCCAAACGCAACAATTGACTGCGCCGCGTGGAAACGAACAAATTTGTTTCTCTGCTCTAGAACGAGAAGGATGATGCCGGTTATCCATCCGGCAAACATAGCACAATAATCCGGCAATATTTGGCGATAGCCCTGTACTTGTACCTGTTGGCGCTGTCAGTTTCTCTCGCTCTATCTTTTCCCGTGCCTCAATCCGCGCCTTCTCTTCCTCATAGATTCTCTTTTTCTCTTCCGGTGATAATCCCATACTAACCCCCTTAATACTGGCGTCGCAGGCGCAGAATAGCCATCTACGCTTTTTTTGTCAATACCACCGTTTAATCAGATATTTCCTATATTAAGAATTGGTTCAAACCCATCCGCTGTCATATCCGGCAATTGCGACAGGATGGGTCGCCCTGTGCTCACTGCCTGTCGGCCAACTTAGCGTGTACTTCTGCAATCAGATCTTGAACCGCGACACGTAATACTGTCTGGCCTTGCTGTAACGTGTCAACTAGAACATTGTAGTCCTCGTACAAATAGACCGTCTTCCCATCCGTGAGCACTACAAAGGATGATAACGCCTTTGACTGACCTCGTATGAATTGGAAGCTCGACCGTATCCGCTGTAGAGACAGCGAACTATTCAACAATTTCACCAAGATCTTTAACTCGAAGATGTCTTCTATAGAATAGAGACGGCGTGAACCTCTCCCGGATGCTGGCCTCACACTCGGGCTCACCAGGCATGTCTTATCCCAATACGCAAGCTGGCTTTGGCTAGCGCCGACCACGCGTGATACCTCTGAAATACGGAATGACACAGTTATTTTTCTACGAGCCATTGCGCACTCCAACCAACATTATGAATAATATCATTATACCACTTGCAGTTTAGATACTGGTGCAAATCCAGCCGCTGCCACCTCTTGTATGAGGAAAACCGACGTATGTTTTAGCTGCAAAATGCTCGTGCCGTGCCAACCATGCCCCAAAACCCCTGCTTTTAGGTCCGAAAAGCTCTTTTTAATGTTGAGAAAGCCCTATCAACATCCTCATCACGAAAGATGACGGTCAGCTCAGTATACGTTGATACCACCTCAACTACATTTATTCCCTCCCATGCTAATAATGCCAGAATTGTGTAATACACTCCAGGTGTGTCTACCGTCTCTTTGGGAAGTTTAATAGTGATCGATGAAAGATTGCGAAAGTTCGAGATGAGTTTCTCATCTCCGAATATTTCTTCAACGGTTTCTTCTACGTTCTTACTAACTATAATAGTCGTCTCCAAAACGCCTTGTGATACGGTACAGAAAGTATCTTTTTCATCTTTGATTCTTGTTAGAAGTTCGTTTTGTTTTGCCAGAAGAACATCCGTAGTGGGAAATGCAAATGTAAACTCGGTTAAATTTGATCGAACTGTAAGATCCCCAATTTGCTTCAGGAAATTGATTTTTCCCACATTATTTCTCCTTAGCTCAATTGCAAATCTTTTCAAAGCTACGATGATGGCTCCAACCTTTATTTCTTTTTTGACTATTACTTCTACTTCAGGATGAATTTTTCTGGCAAATGCAGACAGGTTTATGATTCCCCGTGACAGGGCCTCCTGAATAAAGGGTGATACTTTGACGATCTCTTTTACAGCTTCTTGTACAGATATCATGTTAAATATTTTACATTATATACAATAATTGTCAAATTTCGACATAAATTTGACTTTTGGAACAGCAGCATTATAATTAGCTATCTTTGCAACGGAAAGCGGTTAACGGCAAAAAAAGAGAAAAGATAGCCCGCCACAGGATAGGTTACAAATCCTGTGGGTCAGGCAACATAATTATGAAGAAACCCCTCTTAAGAGAGGTTTCTTCATGTCAGGAGGTGCATAATGAATAATTTGAAAGCTAGTTGTCCAATTTGCGGTGGAGCAATACTTCCACCCGCCGACGTTGAGGTTTCAGAAATTATTACCTGTAGCGAATGTTATAACAGGGTTGTTATAGAAAAGATTGAGGGGAGAGATGTGATTCTAAGTGAAGCGCCGGAAATTGATGAGGACTGGGGACAATAGTAATGAGAATAGGATTACTGCATTCAACTATTCGAGAGGACGAAAAACTGCTAATAGACTCAGCCCGCAAACAGAATACTGAGATTGAGATCTTAGATGTGCGAGGGCAAGTATTTAATGTAGAAACATGGCAGAAGAACTACGATTGTTTATTGTTGCGTTGTATTTCTGCAACTGCGGGGACACATGCATCAATGTTTTTCGAGCATCTGGGGTTACCAGTTGTGAGTTCATTACAGGTCATGGCAATTTGCGAAAATAAATTCCTGACATCATTGAAGCTTAAAAAAAACAAGGTGCCTACTGTTCCATTTGTTCTAGCACTTTCTGAACACGAAGCAATTGAAGCCGTAAATCAACTGGGCGGATATCCGGTCGTGCTGAAACCCGTATCTGGTTCATGGGGTAGACTGCTTGCCAAAATTAATGATCAAGATGCATTAGAAGCAGTTATAGAGCAGAAACATATTTTGGGTTCACCTTCTCATAAAGCTTTATATATCCAGAAATATATCAATACAAATGGGCGGGATATACGAGTAACAACCGTTGGTAATAGGGTTGTTTGTGCGATATACCGTGATGCGGATCACTGGATTACCAATACCGCTCGTGGAGCCAGAGCCTCCGTATGTAAAGTTGATAAGACGCTCGAGCAGATCAGTCTTGCAGCTTCGCAGGCAGTCGGGGGCGGAGTATTGGGAATAGATATGTTTGAAACAGATGATGGCTACATAGTAAATGAAGTAAATCACACGCCGGAGTTTAAAAACGTGCAGCGGACTACGGGAGTAAATGTTGCAAAAGCAATAATCGATTATTGTCATGAGGTAGCAAACCATGATTAACATCAGCATAATCGGCGCATCAGGATATTCCGGAGGAGAACTTCTAAGAATTCTCCTTGCCCATCCTGAAGTCAAAGTTCTTCAAGTTACCTCCAATAGATTTGTAGGCGAACCTGTATCGTTGTATCAGCCCAATCTACGAGGAAGAACATCCCTAACTTTTTCGTCGGTAGAGGAGTTACAGCATTGCGACGTAATGTTTGTTGCATTGCCAAACGGCATATCTATGACCCTTATGGCCGACCTAGTTCATCGTGCGCATAAAATCATTGATCTAGGTGCTGATTTTCGATTACGCGACGAAAAAACTTGGTACAGGTGGTATGGCAAACCACATACGGCTCCCCACCTTATTGATAAATTCATATATGGTTTACCCGAATTACATAGGGCAAAAATAAAGAAAGCCAGCTTTATTGCAGGACCGGGGTGTGAGGCTGTGGTAACGATTCTTTGTCTTTGGCCTCTTGTGAAGCACAACTTGATAGAAGAAAAACCAATCATAGTTGATGCGAAAATGAGTAGCTCTCAAGCAGGAAGCCGCGCTACTTTGTCCTCTCATCATCCTGAAAGAGCTGGTGTAGTAAGGTCATATATGCCCACCGGGCACAGGCACACAGCTGAAATCGAACAGGAGTTACAATTAAACGGTATCTCACCACAAGTTGCCATTTCGGCAACGGCTATTGAATTGGTTCGTGGGTTACTTGTCACGATTCACACATTTCTAAAGAATGGATTGAACGAGAGAGATATTTGGAATGCGTATAGAACAGAATACGGTGATGAACCATTCATTCGTATCATCAAACAAAAGGATGGGCTCTACCGATATCCAGAACCAAAAATCCTTCAAGGAACCAACTTTTGTGACATTGGCTTTGAGATAGATAAACATACAGGAAGATTGGTGATAATTGGAGCCATAGATAATTTAGTGAAAGGTACAGCAGGCAATGCTATTCAATGCATGAATCTAATGTCGAATTTTCCCGAAACTCTTGGATTAGAATTCTCAGGACTGCATCCGATCTAACAATATGAGTGACAATTCTAGTTTCATGACATTTTATAAAGGTATCATTGATTCCACCTTGCGGGAGGGTCAGCAATACCATCTTGCCAATTTCACACAGAGCAATCAACGAAAGATAGTGCAAATGCTTTCACAAGTTGGAGTTGATCGAATCGAAGTTGGAAATCCTGTGGTGGGAAAGGTGGCAAGTAATATAGGGCATCTAGTAAAGATAAAGAATAGGCCAAAACTGCTATGTCATATCAGAAACAGAATGGATGATCTGAAAGCGGCTATCGAGAGCGGTGTGGACGGGATTAACATTATTTGTACAGTTGACAAACAACGGTTAGACGCGATGGGTTGTTCTCTAGAACAGTACTTAGAAAAACTACGGGGGCTCGTTCTTTTGGCAAAGGAACATGATCTGGAGGTCAGGGTAAGCGTTGAAGATTATTTCAACTGTGACCCCAACGATGCAGCACAAGTATATGGATTAGCCGAGAGCCTGGGAGTTGACCGTATCGGAGTAGCAGACACGCTGGGTGTGGCTATGGGTTGGGAGGTAGAAATGAAAATCTCACAATTGCGACGCCAGTTCTCAACTGATATCGAAGTCCATTTTCATAATGACATAGGCCAGGCTAATAGTAATGCGCTTATCGCCATAAAAAGTGGGGCAAATTGGGTTGATACTACACTACTGGGGATTGGAGAAAGAAGCGGAATAACTGCCTTAAGTACATTCTTAGCTGCTCTTTATATCTGCGACCCCGAAATCTCCAAAAGATACAATCTCCAGCACGTTACCAAAAGTGAGAATGCTTTAGCCAGAATGATTGGAAAAGAAGTCCCATTTAATTTACTTACAAACCGCGAAAACGGTTTTGCTCACAAAGCGGGAATTCACCTTCATGCTTTAGTCAATTTCGGCCCTTCAACTTATGAACCTTTTTCTCCAGGAGTTCTCGGTAACGTCAGAAGATTGATACATGGTTCTGAGATATCCGGCAGAACCGATGAAAAAACTATAAAGGATTTCTACAGAAAGTATGGTAGAAGCTGATTCTTCCCAAACTATTGCCGAAAAGATTTTCTCCGCTCATTCCGGCAAGAGGGTTTATGCCGGCGATTTTGTTCTGGCAAATCTGGATTTAGTCATGGCCCACGATACAACTTGCGCTTGGGCACTTGATTCTTTCTATAAGATTGCCCGAAAAGTCTGGGATAAGAAGAAAATATTCATTCCTTTTGATCATGCCTATCCTGCTCCAAATGTGGAAATGGCCAGATTACAGTCGGCAATCAGAGAATTTGCAGACGAACAGGGAATTCCCATAATCACAGATGGCGTTTGTCATCAGGTCATGTCAGAAAGGTTTATAAATCCAGGGGATCTAATTGTTGGAGCTGATTCCCATTCTCCCACGGGCGGAGGTCTGGGGGCATTAACCATTGGTGTAGGATCAACCGATGCCGCAATAGCAATGGCCACGGGCAAATGCTGGTTCAAAGTTCCTCCAACAGTCAGAATCGAAATAAACGGCAAGCTCCCGAAAGGCGTATTTTCAAAAGATGTTTGTCTGAACGTTGCCAGAAAAATGGGCCCCGCTGGAGGAAATTACAAAACATTGGAATACGGAGGAGAAACAATTCGTTCCTTCGATGTTCCCAGTAGGTTGAGTTTGACTAATATGTCTGCCGAGATGGGAGCAAAGGCAGCTATTGTCGAGCCTGACGAAAACACTACAGAATATCTGAACAGGAATAACCGCCCATATAAATTCATCAGAGGCGAACTGGCGAGCGACAAAAATGCTAATTATGACAAAGTAGTGCATTTTGATGTTTCTAACTTAGAACCATTAATCGCCAAACCGCCAGATGTAGATAATGTAGCCAAAGTTTCTGAAGTAGAGAAGGAAGAAATCAAATTGGACCAGGTCTTCATCGGCTCATGTACAAATTGCAGAATCGAGGATTTGGATAGTGTTGCCTCAATCTGGAAAAACAGAAGATTATCTTCTGGATTAAGGGTTATTATAAGCCCGGCCTCGAAACTGGTTTATTTGCAGGCACTGAAAAAAGGATATATTGACTTTTTCATGAGACTTGGGGCGATTGTTACCTATCCGGGCTGCGGACCCTGTCTTGGAAGACATCAGGGTGTTTTGGCTGACAATGAAGTTTGTGTATCAACAAGCAACCGCAATTTTACTGGGAGGATGGGCAGCCCGAAATCCTTAATTTATCTTGCAAGTCCGGCAACAGCTGCTGCCTCGGCGATTACCGGATTTATTACTGACCCGAGGAACTATCTATCATGAACTGGCTATTTGGAGACAATATCAACACCGATTTAATAACACCAGGAAGATATAACATCACTACAGATCCGGTTAAATTGGCATCTATTGCTTTCATAGAATATCGTCCGGAATTTCATCGAAATGTTAAGAAGGGAGATTTTATCGTTGCAGGAGAAAATTTCGGTTGCGGCTCATCTCGCGAAACTGCGGCCATAAGCCTGAAGCATTGTCACGTAAGCGCTGTATTAGCAAAATCATTTGCACGTATTTTTTATAGAAACAGCCTTAATATAGGATTACTACTGGTAAATGTAGATACAGAAGGAATAGAAGAGAATGATCAGTTAATTCTTGATGTTGAAAATCAAACCTTAATCAATGAAACGAGAGAGATTATGAAAAAAATCACAATTCCTACAATGATGCTGCGATTGAACCAGGAGGGCGGAATAATTCCTTATTTACAAAAACACGGACTTGATCGCCTGTCCGATTTGGAGAGATTTTGACATGCATACTCTCTGTGTTATCAAGGGTGATGGAGTAGGTCCAGAAGTTGTCTCGGAAACTTTACTTCTCCTTCAAGCAATTCATTGGAAATTCAACATCAGGGAAGCTCAGGCCGGATATCAATGTTATTTGGATAACGGAACTCCTCTACCTGATGACACGGTTAAAAAATGCAGAGAATCTGACGCAATACTTTTCGGAGCTGTCACAACACCACCTAACATTGCAAACTACTTCAGTCCCATTGTCCGATTAAGAAGGCTGTTGAATCTCTATGCAAATGTCAGGCCTTTTTATTCGTTGCCACTAGAATTGAGCAGGCAAAATATAGATTTCATAATTGTTCGTGAGAATACTGAAGACCTATATGCAGGAATTGAAAGAGAGACGGAAATCGGAGCAGAAGCCACAAGAGTCATAACCAAAAAGGCAAGCGAGAGGATTATTAGATTTGCGTTTGAACTTGCAGTGAAGCAAAGAAGGAAAAAAGTTACTGTTGTGCATAAAGCGAATATTTTACGGTTGACGGACGGTTTGTTTCTGAATATAGCAGGAAAAGTGCATGGTGAATTTCCTGAAATTGAAATGGATAATATGCTAGTTGACTCCTGCGCCCTAAACCTGGTCAAGAAACCGCATATATTCGATATCATTGTTACTACCAATATGTTTGGAGATATTTTGTCAGATGAAGCAGCTAGCCTTATAGGGGGTTTAGGAGTTGCCGCCTCAACCAACATCGGCAAAAATCATTCACTGTTCGAGCCTGTTCATGGTTCGGCGCCAGAACATTGTGGAAAAAACGTAATTAATCCGGTTGCAACTTTTTTCGCAGCTTGCCTCATGCTTGAACATTTGGGCGAACATACTAAAGCATTTAATTTAAAACAATCGATAATTCAAACTATGAAAAATGGCTTTAACACATTCGATCTTGGAGGTACAGCTTCAACAAAAGAAGTGACCAGAGAAGTTATTAAAAACTACAGAGAAATCTATGATCATAGTTAAAGTAGGTGGAGGTAAAGATATTAACTGGGACTATATAGCCCAGGATACCGCTGCGTTGAAGGAGCGGGTAATAATCGTTCATGGAGCAAACGCAGCTTTCACAGAAATATCAGAGAAGCTTGGTAAGGCTGAAAGAATGATTATGTCGCCATCTGGTCATATAAGCAGATATACAGATTTGGAAACAATGAATTTATTGACTATGGTTTATAGCGGTCTTATGAACAAAAAAATAGTTGCCTGTCTCCAAAAATACGGAGTTAATGCAGTTGGACTGACAGGAGCCGATGGGAAACTATGGTTGGGAAAAAGAAAAAAAGCGATACTGGCAAAGGATGGGGCAAAAACGAAATTAATAACTGATTCTCTAACAGGAAAAGTAGAATCAGTCAACACCAGACTGATAAATGTTCTTCTTGAAGGCGGTTTCACTCCAGTGATAACTATACCGGCAATAACCGCCTCGGGAGAACTAATAAACGTTGATAATGATAGGGCTTTAGCTATTATGGCCCGCGACCTGCAGGTGAAAACCCTGGTGATTCTATTTGAAGCTCCAGGCCTTATGGAAAGACTGGATGATTCAAGTTCCAAAATCTCACATATTAATAAAGGAGAAATCAAGAAATTTTTGGATAATTCCGAAGGAAGAATGAAGAAAAAATTACTAGGAGTTTCAGAAGCAACAAATGCTGGTGTTACAAACATTTATTTCGGGGATGGCAGAATAACAAATCCCATCTCTTTAGCTTTGAAAGGAAGGGGGACTACAATTAGTTAGAATGAACAAGACAAATGCTTCAGAAAACTACCTGATTGCCTTATATCCGAACAGAGGAATTACCTTTACTAAAGGCAATGGAGTCTATCTATACGATCAGAATGGAGAGAAATATTTGGATTTGGGATCAAATTATGGAGTTAATATATTCGGATACAATCATCCGTCTATTACCAAAGCTCTTCAGCGACAACTGAATGACCTGGTCAATCTTCATTGTTCTTTTAACAGTCCTGTAAGAACACAAGCTGCAGAAAATTTATTAAAAGCCACAAACGGCAGATTATCGAGGATATTTTTCTCCAACTCCGGAGCGGAGGCAATAGAAGCAGCTTTGAAATTTGCCAGAGTGGCAACAGGCAAATCACATTTTATTGCAATGAAAAATGCTTATCATGGCAAAACGCTGGGGGCTTTATCCGCAACAGGTGGAGATCGGTATAGGAATCCATTTTTACCTCTTCTCTGGAATTTTACTCATGTTAGTTTTGGCGATATTGAAGAATTACAATGCAGCATCTCCAGTAATACCGCAGCAATTATGATTGAACCGGTTCAAGGAGAAGGAGGAATCCATGTTGCTCCACAAGAATTTTATTCACAACTTCAAGATATTTGTCTCAGGAGAAATATTTTACTAATTGTAGACGAAATCCAAACAGGAGTTGGCAGAACCGGAACGTTTCTGGCTGGTGAGCAATTTGGCCTCAAACCGGACATTCTATGTTTGGGTAAAGGGATAGCCGGTGGCATTCCAATCGGAGTAACCTTGGTTACAGGAGAAATATCAAGCAAAATTCCGGTGCATATTCATACATCAACATTTGGAGGAAACCCATTAGCCTGTGCAGGAATCCTAGCGGTTCTGAAAGAACTGGAAAATGGTAAGGTATTCGATGAAGTTAAGGAACTGGGCAAGTATTTTCTAGACCAGCTAAAATCGATTAATACTCCTAAAATAATCGAGGTTAGAGGATTGGGATTGATGATTGGAATGGAACTAGAAGAGAATGCAACACCAGTCATTAGAGCCCTGCAGCAGGACAGAATTATTGCACTTCCTGCCGGTTCAAATATAGTTCGCTTTCTTCCTCCCCTTACGATTACGAAAACTGAACTTGATAAAGCAATTTCTGCCTTGAAAAGGATTTATTCCTGATTTATGTGCCGATTTTTATTAGTAAAGTCAAAGGATTCATTAAGACCCGAGGGCTTACTCAAGGAGTTTGCTGCAATGTGTCAAAGAAGTCATGCGCCCGATGGCGACTGGCAAGGTGACGGGTGGGGCGTCGCTTGGCAAATTGATAAATCATGGAAGATACACAAATCATTGTCATCAATTTGGGAAGACCGGGATAAATTTTCGACAATTCCCCAGACGAATCTTTTTGTAGCTCATGCAAGAAGTGTCGGACTCCCACAGCATAAAAATAACCTGGAGTTCAACCAGCCCTATTTGCACAATAATCTATGTTTTGTTTTCAACGGCATGATCCGCGGCGTTAAGCTACAAAGAGTTTTA
>Ga0209986_10004240_pt1 | contig 12217 bp, 9 predicted proteins | sample BlataG_FD_183168 | JGI IMG/M metagenome (GOLD analysis project Ga0209986, IMG submission 183168) | Deep subsurface microbial communities from Black Sea to uncover new lineages of life (NeLLi) - Black_00105 metaG (SPAdes) (version 2) | ecosystem: Environmental > Aquatic > Marine > Oceanic >...
AAAATTTTTTTTTTTTTTTTTTTATTTTCATTAAAAACTCTGCAAGTTAGACTCGTTAATTTTTTTTCAGTGTGATATCTGTGACCCCCCCTCTAAAGTTACCTCTATTAAATTTAGATTTTTTAATATATCTATTCTTTTTTCGAGAGTTATTTTACTTAATTTTATCCTTTTTTTGACTTCAAAATCATCATAGGAAGGTTAGATTTTATTTTTCAAGACCAATCGTCGCCTATTTCGCCAAATTATTCCAGCATAATTATTGAAAGGAGGTCCAAACTCTCTAAGTATCCTAAAAATATTTTTCTTTTTTATAAGTCTATTATATTCAATAATATGCTCTTCTGGATTTTCTACTAAAGGATAAAAAGCTTCAATAAAGATTTTTTTAAATAATCGAAAGAAATTATTATTCTTTATTTTTCCGATTTTCTTCCTTATCTTTACAGAAAGATACTCTATTGATTCAATAACAAAATTAAATTTAATTTTATTATCTGATTTATTCACTATTGGTTTTATAAGATTTACTAACCGAACATTATCAAATATCTTGTAATAATTATCATCCTTGAAGACAAAAAAATTTTTGAATATAGCGAAAATCATATCTATAAATTCCACTTCAGTTCTATTCCTAATTCTTTCTTCTACCAATTGCATAATTTTCTCATAAATTAATAAATTTGGATGGATTAATGCTAATTCTTCAAAAAAATCGGATCCCTTATCATAAATTTCTATAAAATAATCTGATTTATCGATTAAACCCTCAAAGGGATTAAAATCCTTACCAATTAATTCTAATAATTTATTGAATACTAGATCATCATTAAGATTAGTAATGAAATAATCCTGTTTCTCATCAAAACAATAAATAAATTGTTCTAAGTCATTGATATTTAAAACTATTTTCTCATGCCATTCAAAATAACTGGATTCTTCATAAGCTGCACGTTCATAATAGTCTTCAGGTGGTTCTGGACCTTTCATTGCCTCTGCCTCTAATATCCATTCTTTACACATTTTACAATTCTCATTTTGTATGATATTTATAAATTCTTCATTGTCCTTGCTTTTATGTTCAATTTTCCAATTTTTATTAAAATCTTTAATTGATACTATATCAAAATGTTTAAAATCATCACAATGTCCTTTTAATTGGATTTCTTTACCAAAAGAGAAGAGAATTTTATAAGAAGGATGGACTGGAAGAACTAAATGTTTAGTAGTTTCACTTAAGTATTTACAAATAATTTCTCTTCCATCTAATGAATTTCTTTCTTTGAAATTTTTCTCGATTTCAACTAATCTTATTAAAAAATAAGCATAGAATATTGAATTAAATAATTCCCACTTATTTTTTTTAAAAAAATTTGTGAAATTTCTTAAACCAGAAAAATTTTCTATATCTTCCAAATAATGATTAGGTGCAATATTTACATGTAAATCTATCATATTTGGAAGAATTTGCTCTAAATTTGATTTTCTATTACCATGAATAAATGCAAAACATCTAATTAATTCTTTTTTAAGTCTCGCTTTAAAATTTTTAGATAAATAAGGAATAAATTTGGTAATAAACTCATTAAATTGAACTCTTAAATTAGTAAGACCCCATATATCCATATTTTCTTCGATTTTTTTTCTTATATTGCTAATTTCATCTATTTCAAAAACAGCAAATTTAAGAAAGCCCCACCATATCTCTTTAAATGAATCTTCTGATATTATAGTATGGAATGTCTCAAAGACAGGTGTTAATTTTTCTTCTATTATATCACGACATCCTTCATAGATATCGTCTTTCTCTTGAAGGTCTGCATCAAGGATAATTAAGGGTAATATTATTTCAAGTATAAGTCGAAAATTATTAGTTTGTATGATTTTATTCATTAAAGATTCAAATCTTTTCGCTAATAATTTACCCATTAAAAGCTTTTTTTCTTCATCAAGGGTTATATCTTCTTTATTTAAAAAGTTATAAATAGATTTAATAAGAATATTATACGATATATGTTCGGGAAAAACTCGAGATAGTCCTTTGTAAAATAGGGTATCATTTGCAAGTTCGAATCCAAATTCACCCAAAAATATTACTTTATTTTTATTAGAAATATTTTTCAGTAATTCTTCTACTCCAGATAAATATAAATGCTTATATCCTGTGGGGAATTTTCTCACCGATCCGAGATGGGGTATAAGAATTTGGCATTCATCATAAAATTTTTTATAATATTCCATATATTCCATAGAACCATCCGTATCGCTCATGAACCCGATCTTAAATTGTTTCTCTTTATCAGGTGAGTATAGTATAAATTTCAAACCCACTGAATTCATTGACCCGCCGATTTCCCTATGAAAAGCTTTTCCAACAATCACATCTATTTTGAATTCAGGCTTTTCAATTTTTATATCTAATTTTAAGCTAAGTCCAGGTCTTAATTCCATAAATTCTGTGTCATTTTTCTTATAAATTTTAAATTGATTGAATGTAGTGGAATTAAGGTAAATATATATCTTATGTGTTGGACTTGTTAAACGAGTGAGTAATTTTGTTAGGCTTTCCAGATGATCAGGGTGAAAATGAGTGACAAATACATGTCGAATTAATCTGATATCTAACTTATTTTTTATAATTTCTTCTAAAGTATTAAAGCCAGGGTCAACTATTATTATTTCTTCATTAACATTGAAGAAATAACAACCTCCTACTACTTCAAGCGAAGATGGATACCATGAATTCCATTGACGTGCAAGAATTAAAAAATTCTCCTTTTTGGGAAAGCTTCTAATAGGATCAGATTTTTTTATAATATTTTCTAATAATTTTTCCCGATATTTCTCACGTTCTTTTAATTTTTTAAGTATTTCTTCCATTTATTGAATCAAAACCTTAAATGTTCTTTCTTATCTTTTTTTTAAAGCAGTAAATTTTAAAGTTTTCGTAATCTATCTGGAGTATTAATTGTTATCCCTTTTATTTTGGAGTATTCATCATATAAATCTCTTAATAATTGATCTTTCCATTTAATATTATGTGCAAGTATCCAAGAAAACGTTTGAAATCTCTTTAACTCTTCAATCTTTTTAAGATAAAGATTCTCCTTAATTTTATCAATTTTCTCGGAAAGTTCCTTATGTAATTCTATTTGAATTAAATTAAATATCGATCTAAAATTATTTTTCGATATAATTAATAGGTCTAAGGCTGGCTCATTTAAAGAAGGATAAAAACTTTCATCTTTAAAACATATTTCATTCTTTTTAAGATATTTCATTATAAAACGAGGCCAATGAATAAATTTAATATTGGAATCTCTTCCATGTTTGATATAATCATATCGTTTAACAAAAGCAGGAATTTTTTCTTGTTTTTCAAATAATTTCCCATTTTTTTCATGATTCATATTAATAGAATAAATATTACCATTAACCACAATAATAGGTACATATAATTCAAAACTAATATTGATTTTTTTCATTAATTTGGGAGGTATTTTATCTTTTCTTATCAATTCTTCATAGAATTCATTAAATTTCTTATAATAATCAGGTACGTTCATATCATCTGGGAATGGAATTCCCTCATAGTAATACTGATTAAAAAAATTATTTAAAGGTAATATTTCAACCAATGCACAACTACTTTGGCGATCAATTGCACGAAATAATTCCCAAAAAGCTTCCTTAAATGTTTCTTTGTCATCAATTGCAAAATTACCATATTGAATGCCGATAGTTCTTGAGAAGTCTCTGAAAATCTATTTGACTTAATCCAAAGTTGGTTGAAAAATGCTGAACTATGTATAGAATACAATGGAAAAAATTTAGGATCGTCCTGAAATCTTTTAGGAATGATTAGATAATTTAATGGTGGATTATTTCTAGATTTACATTCAATGAAATAATGAATAATTACCTTAATTTTAAAATTTCTATTATCATTATCGAAATAAAAATACTCCCAAATCTTTATATCTGTTTCAAATTTATTCACACTTAATTTTTGTGCTGAAGAAATATTTTCGCCAAACAAAAAGTCAGTATAAAATTGGTTATCTTCCTTAGGATAAAAAAATTCATCATTTTGTTCATAAACTAATCCGGTATTGAATAGATATTTCGCAATTTCATATTCTAAAATAATTCCTGTTTTATGTAAGTTTTTTTCAACCCAATCCCATTCTTCTTCTTTAATAATTTCATAGCTTGTTGGATCTTGACTCTTGAGAATCTGTTTTTTTTCAAATTTTTGAATTCTCTTAGTTAGTTCATTAATTCTATCATTTATTTTTTTTATTGATTCCTTTATTTCTTGAATGTCATCATTCATAAAATCCTCAGGTTTTTCTTTTTTTTGGATTTGTATTCAAATTAAAAATAGCTAATACAAAAATTCATCTTATATTTTCCACAAAATTGAACTTTAAATAGATACTGATATTTTTTATTTTTTTAATTATAAATAAGGATATGGTTCCAAATTCTATTGATGCATTAGACAAACAATTAATACTATGTTTATCCTTAAAATATTTTCCCTTCTAATGCTAAATAACTCTCTACAGATCTGTCATAACCTGTCAAAATTGGTTTCACTTCGATATATATTATTTTAATTTTCTAGAGAAATTTTTTTTAATTTTTGTAATTTTATTCTTAATTCTCCAAATTTCATCAAACGTTTCTTTTCTCTTATCCCTACTCAATTGCTTTCGAATAAGTTTTCTAAATAAGTTTAAGCCCTTATTAAATTCTTTACTACTTATAAAATTTCGGTAATATACCCATAAATCTAACTTTGTTTTTTTATTAATTATTTTATCAGACTTTTTTTTAATATCTTTAGCATTAATAAAAAATGATGTTAGAGGTGAAAAATTAAAGAATTTAATCATAAAGATAGAATACTCAGTCCAATCTACTTTAATTATTTTAAGCGCAGAATTAAAATCTTTAATTTTAAGATTATTATTTTTTAGAAAATTATTCAATAATTTGATATTAACAAAAATTATAAATTCTTCAGTAATGCTATCCAAATTATCTCCATAAATTGTTAATTTAAAGTAATAATTTATAGAATTTAATAATAAATACTTATTTTTTTTACTTAATGATTGATAATCTAAGAAATGAATTTGATTCTTCTCAACATAAAATAATTCAAAAATTTTTGATTCGTTTGGTCTTATACGAATTCCTTCTGGTATGATCCGCTTTCCTGCGTCATCTTTTTTAAAAGGAGAATCTTTGGGATATAATTCAGAGTCTCTAGTAATCTCTTCATTGATAAGGTAATTAAATATATCAATTTTTACTATGACATTTTCAGCAACTTTTTTCCCTTGGTTTTCAAAGTCAATACCATAATAAATAATTCGTTTATCTTTATCAAAATCTATAAGTCCATCCTTTAAAGGATTCAAATAAATTTTTATAATAGGTTTTTTGGAGAGATATGCTTTGTGTACAAACGAGCTTCCATTTTGAATTAACAGAGTCATACTAATAGAGAAAAGTATTAAATATATTTGATCTGATAATTCTGATAAAAAATATGCACAGATTATAGCACTTATTAAAAATATTATATAGATTATAATAATCCACAATATTCCTACATGCTTGGTTTTCATTTTTTTATTCTTTCATCTTCTTTTTTTTATGGATTATATTGTTTTCTTTATAGAATTCCTTATGGCAACTACGATGAACCCATTGATATTTATCGATATCTCTAATCTATTTTCCAGTTTTATTAGATAACTCTAATTTTCCTTCCTTACCACAAATCTCACAAACCAATGGTCTAGGTTTGTTTTTTCCAATCCAAGCATGAATTCCGCTATAGCTAATATCATTACCTTTCCAGTGTGGATTCGTATCTCCCGAATTTAATTCAATAAGTTCTGGCCTATTCATTGCAATTTTTTGCGCTTCCGAGTTAGTTCGAATCTTTATATTGAATCTTCTTAACCAATTACAAATTATACTATCATAAACATCACATATTTCACCAATTTCTACCAAAGATTTCTCTAAAGTAACATATTGTTCGTATAACCAATCCTTGTCCATATATAAATCAATTTTACCTTTCTTATTACATATCTTTCTACAATAATTCATAGACATCTTCATACCTTTATTCCAACCAATCCTATCCTTATTTGCATCACCTATAGTTCTTCGTGGAATTACTAAGATTCTCCTTCAATATTTATTCATAAAATTCTTTCATAATCACAGGTTATTTTAATTTTTCTAACTCTTCAATAATTACATTATATATATCTTCTAAAAATTGATCAAGATTCTTATTTCCCAAATTTAATTCTAAACTAGATAAGATACTTATATCTAATTCTCTTAAATAATCATTTCTCTGAAATATTTGTGAAATTATATCAATTTCTTCCGGAAAATTATTTTGATAATCTCTAAAAGCCTTAATTATTTCTTTTTTTTGAGATTTAGTTAATTTAGTTGGATCTATACATTTAAATTTTTCAAAATCTTTAATTTTTATTCTTCCATATGCACCAACGATTTCTCTACGATTATATAGGTATAATAATAAATAGAAACTTGAACAAAACCATGAACCTAAGATTTCAGGATTTACTTCACGAAACGTAATCTCTCCAAAAAAGTAGCTATTTGAACCAGTTAACTTTTTTTTAGAATAATAAGCAATATTTGGTCGAGTTTTAATACCAAACTTTTCAATTAATGCAATTTTGCCACCTATTTGACCTGTAACCCCTGATAATTCTTTATGACTTAAAATATAATGTCCATAAGTATACCACGGTCTGTTGTTTCTATGATATTTTTTAATCTTGTATAAATCAAGTACCGTTTTTTGTTCTTTCTTTTTAGGACTCATTGTTTTCTTCGAATAACTCTTACCCCATTCAATATATTTTTTTAAATCACTATCGGGTATTCTTCTAGTCTTAGGAGAATTAATAATACTTAAAATATAGCTAGACATTTGAGGCTTAATTGTAGTATGCAATCCGGGTTTGCCTAATGATTTAACTAAATAGGTCTTAGGTATATTTAAAATCTCTCCTACCTCATTTTGAATTTCAATATATGTTTCTTCATCTCTAATAAGATTCCATACGGTATTTGGAATTCTGAAAAAATAAGGTGCATCCAAATGATATCCTTCATGAAATATAATTTGTTTTCCTTGTTTACATAATTTTTTAGAGATGTAAATCTTCTTTACAATTGCTTCTAACCCTTCTCTCGTAAATTTAATCCAATTTCTAATATTTTCTAATTCATTCTTTGAAATGAATCTTATTTTTAAATTATCGTTTTCAAAATCGTTCGTACTGTTAATTATTAAATCAGATAAAATTTTAAGATTATAATCGATTAATTTCTTCTTTAAATTTATAAACTTTACACTCCAATTTTCAATTTTTTCTTTCTTACAAATAAGTAGTATTTCTTTAAAATTAGAACCTTCAGAAAAGGTTATTTCTATATCACTTATTATAAAAAATTTTATTGTAAAATTTTTCAATATAAAGCTTTCAATTTTATCACTATAATTCGAACTAAATGTAGCTGATGGTAATACCATTGCCAAATGTCCATCATCTTCTAATAGATTATAACTATGAATTATAAAGCCAATATGCAACCCTGCTTGTCCTACCATATAATCTTTCATATATCGTTGTTTTTGTAAAAATTCTTTTTTATTATCTGTTAATCTTTCAACTCTGGTAAAAGGAGGGTTAGAAATAACAACATTAAATAATGGAATTTCCATTTCTTCTGCTTCTTGTATTCCATCTTTAGTTGCTATTTCCTTTGGATTATATGAAAACAATACAGTTTTTCTTTTTGAAGGTAAGAGATTGAAAGCATCATCAATAAAAACATATACTTTATTTGTTATCGAACTTAAATCATGAATTGAAAGATTGATAACAGATAAATGCGAAGCGAAAATTGAGATATCGACTCCAAAAATATCCTCTAATAATTCTTGATGACTTTTTGAGATTCTTTTTTTATCTAATAATTCTTTTTTAACCTGTAAGGAGGATACTAATAATGTACCTGATCCACAAGCAGGATCAATTATTTTATCATCCTTATTATAAACACTTAATCTTGCTAATAACTCTCCAGCATAATTTGAAGTGTAATACGCAGCTATTCTTTTCCTCAAATTTAAAGGAATTATTCCATGAAAAATTTTTCCTAATATATCCTTTTCAAATTGATGAAAATTAAATTTTCTAAAAATAAGTAGTATTGAATTAATGATATTTATGCATTTATCATCTAAATATTGTAAAATATCAAATCCATATACAGCTCTATAATCAATATGATAAATAAAATCGAATATTTTTGCTAGATCATTTAATGATTGTACTTTTTCAATAAAAGATACAAGTCCTAGTTTCTCTGAAAGGATTCCATAAAATAGTAACTGGTTTAATAATAAAAATGAAGCTGCATTTTTTATATCATCATTAGTTATTTCTTTTATAACTTCTGTATCAGAACTTATTTCAAATATTCCTATTGATTCTTGAATTTTATCAATTTCAATGTTTTTTATATATAATTTTAATTCTTCATTAATTATTTGTAATGTCTCAATTAAAGACTCTTCAGAAATCTTTTCAAGCTCTTCTTTTTTGGGTGGGTTCTTTAGATTTTGTAATATATGTTTAGAAATCTTTTCACATCTAGTTCTCAGTTTGCCAGAAAATTTTGTTGGGATAAAAAGGGGTTTCTCATCTTGATAATAAAATAAAACATCAGAAAAATTTGTTGTATAACCATTTTGTACATTTAAAATATCACTATATTCAAATAATTGTATTATTCCATCAGATGCATATTTAGATGGGTTCTTTGTTTCTACAATGGTTTTTACAGCATCTAATTCTAAAATTAAGAAAACTTCATCTTCTTCTTCAATCTCTTTAAATTTTCCCTTTTCTAATATAACTATATCCGAGATTTTTATGGCTTTACCTGTCAAATCCTTTGTTATGATTTCTTCAAAGATTTCATAATTCTCATCTCTAAAAACTCTCTTGAGCTCTTCAATAAATGTATCTCTAATACTTAACTCTCCCCTTTTTACTTTTAGCCCCACTTTATCCTTCACTCTTTAAAAATTTTTAATTTCTATCAAATAAAACCTTGCATTTTATTAAATATTAAGTTTCTTATACAAACTTATATTCTTTCTTAATAGATTTACAAATCTCCTTAATATATCCGACAAAAATAAATTCATATCAAAAGATAAAAAGGATTAGAATAAAATAAAAAAAAAATAATAAATTCGAAATATAGAAGCGAAATAGAGAATCTTTGATTGAAACACTTTACCTAAGCGATATCGATTATTAATTTCAGTCAAGATATACCTCTTCCCTAAAAGAATGAATTATAAGATACTTGTCTCTTTAAGAATAAAAGAATTTTTAGTAATTTAATATTATCTTTTAAAATATTATATAGTACTTATTCAGAAGTTAATCTGAGAATAAATTATGCCATTACTTTTCTGTAAAAATTCATAGCATCTTCTAAATCTGTGTTATGAGGGAAAATTTTGACTTCAACATAACCTTTTGATTTATATGCGTTTGCTTCAAATTTTCCATTTTTTAGATAGATGTATTTATCATTTTTTATGATTTTTGCTATATTTTTGAATTTTTTTTCTATTTCTTTTAATGATGCCCTTGTTCTAATTAAACCAGTGCGAGAATTTTGTTTTGAAGTGTTCTTTTTAAAATCATCTTCAAATAGTAAATCTTGACATGTCCTAACTTCAATACGGAATGGAGAATATCCTCGTACAACACATGCTCCCTTCATTTTACCAGTATTAAGGCATTTTAAGCATGATCTACAATTTTCTTCACTTACTTCTAAATATCCCTGATTAATATATAAAGATTCACAAAATGTAATACAAGCCCCACATCCTACACAGTTCAAAGATTATCTAGTTCGTAAAAAACCGTTTTATTTAAACGCTTATCGCAAAAGTAGCAAAGTTTGTTTATTTTTTCGCTTAAAGCTTTCAACTTTGTCTTTTCGTAAGAGGTAATTTCAAAATCTTTGTTCTCGCCTTTTTCGTCTTTTTTTACAACAACTTCTTTAATGAAACCGCAAGTGCATCTTAAAATATATGTCGTACCGTTTTCGTTGTAAATCGTTTTTCTATGAAGTATATTTTCGCATTTTGGGCAATAAATTATAATTTCATTATTTTCTCCGTCAGACATAATTAATATAATATTTTATTCGATTTTTTTTAATCAAAATAAAAAAAAAGATTTTGCATAATATTCTTTAAATTTTTTGGCTAAACCCGTGCTCATTACTCCAACGCAATTTATAGGATTTACTAAAGCTTCAGCTTTACTTATCAAAATATCTTCATTTAATTTATACACAATAATATTTTTCACTTGTCATATACTAATTCAATTCTAATAATTCTTAAAGATCTTATCTTTTCATTTTTATAATAATACTTAATACATGTATTTAGAATTTTTTATAATTTTCTTACTAATACTTTAACCCTATTAGGTTCTGATAATTCTTCAATATCAAATGAAAAATAATTATTTTTCAATTCTTCTGGAAACTGTTGTAAAAAATCCTCAAAAGATTTTCTATTTTTAGATCTTCTTAATTCAATTATCATCTCATTTGAATTGGATTCCAGAAGTCTAGTAATGTAGTAAAATAAAGATTCTAAATTATCTTTAAAGAGTTCATCTCCATAAATCACACAAATACATTCAGGTTTTATTAATAATTTTTTGTCTGAAACATTCTCAATGGTTATTGATTTGTATAATCCATCTGAAGACTTCCAAAAGAATGTTTTCAAGTGTTTTGGAATATTTTGAGTAAAATATTTACCAGGTAAATTTATAGTCAATTTAAATCTCTTCTCTTGATAATTTCGAATAGTAGTCTTAATTTCAGGTATCACAGTATCATAGAAGAAATCTTCTTTTTTAACACCTTTAGGAATAGTATTAAAGTTTAATGTTAATTCTCCTTCCTTGACAAGGGAAAACTTGAGTGATAATAATTCAAATAGCCTATTTAATATCAATCTTTTTCCTTTTGCTCTAAATTGATTCAAATTTTTTACTTTTTGTTCAAGATTTTTATATATATTACTAAACTGGTTAATAAAATCACTTATGTTATATTGTTTACAAAGGTTTTTGGCCACTTCAATTAATTTTAGGAATTTAGTTGGTGCTACATATAAAGAAGAAAAGCTATACTCCCACCATCTCGTATTTAGTAATTCAATGTCATTACTATTAATTAGTTCTTCATTTTCTAATTCGGTATTTACATGTTGAATAAGATGTTCAATGGCCTTTATTCCTTCCTTTTTATTCGCTTCAATATGTCTTAACTCAATAATTAATTCAGGATCTCTAAAACTTATCTGAAAATCAAAATCTAAATCAGGAAAATCGAAATAATGTAATCTTTCAAAAATATAATAACTTCCTACTTTGTTTATAAATTTGCTGATTTCGGCAAGATCATTGGGAAACCTACCGATAGGTAATCTTCTAAAGTTAAAATTAGGAAATTTATCTTTTAACTCCTTGTCAAATAGCAATAATTCGGATTCCCCGATATATATATCTAAGATATTTCTAAAGTAATATAGGTAATATAAAAAATAGTCATCTTCAAATAAATTATCATATCTTTCACTTTTTAACATATAAATAAACTCGGATAATGATTTTCTAATTTTTTCCAAATCATTTTCCAAAATTAGACGGAAAAATTTCCTTCGGTGAAGTTCAATATTTATTATTAGATATTCTGCCAGAAATCTAAATAATTTTTCAAAAATTATCGTATTATTATTATAGAAGGTCAGTTTTTTTCTCCGCCCGGTAAAATGTATTCGATTGTCGAACTCAGCTTTATTGATCAATAAGACAAATTTGGTTAAGTCATCTGTTTCACTTAATTTTTTAAAAAATTCTTTCGCATATTCATAGCTAGGAGTAAATTTTCCAATTATCAATTTTTTATGTTTCTCATAATAAAAATCATAAATTTTGAATATTTTTTCTATCTCATTTATATAAGTTTTTAAAAGATTATTTATCTCATCAAATTTTCGTAATTTAAAGAGAGATTTGAC
>Ga0209986_10004241_pt1 | contig 12214 bp, 10 predicted proteins | sample BlataG_FD_183168 | JGI IMG/M metagenome (GOLD analysis project Ga0209986, IMG submission 183168) | Deep subsurface microbial communities from Black Sea to uncover new lineages of life (NeLLi) - Black_00105 metaG (SPAdes) (version 2) | ecosystem: Environmental > Aquatic > Marine > Oceanic >...
GAGATTGAAAATCAGGGACGTGCGGATACTATTGTTTTTTTAAGCATTTCTCCCAAGACTAAAGATATCCTTATCCTGTCCATTCCCAGAGATACCAGGGTGGAGATTCCAGAAAGAGGAATGGACAAAATAAATCATGCTTATGCCTTTGGAGGAGAAAGATTGATATCTAAAACTGTCAGTTCCTTTTTAGATGTACCGATTCATTTTTATGCAGTGGCAGATTTTAAGGGATTTGTTTATATTATTGATGAGTTAGGCGGAGTAGAGATTGATGTAGAAAAAGAGATGTATTATGTAGATAAAGCAGGAGGGGTGGAAATAAATCTTCACCCGGGGAAGCAAAGGTTAGATGGGGATAAAGCCTTGCAATACATAAGATTCAGATACGATAAATTGGGAGATTTAGGCCGAATAGAAAGGCAACAAAAATTAGCCTTAGCTGTAATAAAAAAAATGATAAACTTTGATTCTATAACTAAAATTCCGCAGATATCTGAAGGGATGAAAGGATATATAGAGACTAACATAGAAGCACAAGATGCTATTGCCTTAGCTAATTTGTTCAGAGGTGTAAATCAAGAAAAGTTTAGGGTTGAAACCGTTCAGAGCAAACCAGTTTACATTGAGGGAATCAGTTATTTGGAACCAAACGTGGAAGAAGTACAGCAAAGAGTGAAATCACTGATCTATAGTAAAAATAGCGGGATGAAAGTTGAAGTTTTAAATGGAAATGCTATGGCGGGTATTGCCCATAAAATAGCCGAAGCTTTAGAATTGCAGGGATTTGAAATCGTAAATATTGGTAATGCCGATAATTTTAATTATGAGCAAACTAAAATTATAGTCTATTCAAAAGAAGTAAATTTAGATAATCAATTTAAAGAATTATTTAAAGATTTTGAGATTGTTAAAGAATACCAAGACCAGGCTAATTTAGATTTAGTTATAATATTGGGGAAGGATATGACAGATTAGTCGTTAGTCGATAGTGAATAGTCGTTAGTAGGATAGGCGTCTCGCCTGTCTATTAGTCAATTAACGACTAAATAAATATATCGTTTTTAGTGTATAATGTTTAGTAGAAAAACGAAAAACCATAATTCAAAACTTAAAACTTTTTTATACAAAGTATTGTTTTTCATGTAGGGGTCGAATTTATTCGACCCGTGTTTACGGGCTTAATAAATCATGCTCCTACACCAAATTCGGAGTTTGCTATGACAGAGTACATGGTAAATTAATAACTGACAACTGAAATCTATTAACTGAAAACTTGTATTTAATACTAACAACTATTCACTAACGACTAACGACTAATTAAAGAGAGGTGATGTTTTTGGATAAAAATTCATTAGCTATTGCAAAAATGGCTGCAGCTGTTGCCGAAAATAAAAAAGCAAAAGATACAGTAATATTAAAACTAAGTAAATTAACTCTAATTGCGGATTATTTTGTAATCACCAGTGGTGGTTCAGAACCTCAATTAAAGGCAATAAGTAATTTTATTATGAGGAAATTAAAAGAAAATAAAATTAGATTATTGCATTATGAAGGCAAGCCTGAAACAGGATGGATATTATTGGATTACGGTGATGTGATAGTTCATATATTTTCTAGAGAGAAAAGAGATTTTTATGACCTGGAATATATTTGGCAGGAAGCAAGGAAAATTCGCTTATTAAAAAGAAAGAAAATATTAAAGGAGGAAAAATAATGAGTGCGAGTGAAGAAGGTAAGGGGAATTGGGTTTTCGGATTAATAATATTAGCTGTTGGTATCATATTTATAGTTGAAAATTTCACTGATTTAGAAATATGGGGAAGAGTATGGAATCTGTGGCCAGTAATTTTACTTATTTGGGGAATTAAAGAAATTTGGCAAAATAAATCCATTTTTTTTGGAGTAATATTAATAGCAATAGGAACCATCTTTTTAGCTAAATATTTTTTCGATTTTGAGATATCAGAAAATATCTGGAAATTTTGGCCAGTATTAATAATTGCCCTGGGGATCGATCAAATTTTTAAATCTTTTGGAGGAGTTAGATTTAAAGCTAAGAGGAAAGTAAAAGAAGAAGAAATATAATTACTTTTTGTCTACTTCTTGTTGTCGTCGTTTCTTGTTTTTTACCCTTTTAATTTCTACTAAAAGGACTATAGCCCCGATACATAAATTAAAATAAAAGACTATAAATCTCCAGGCTCCTACAAAGATACCTAAAAGGTGAAGAGGGACGAAGAAAGAAAATAACGAGGCAAAACCCACCTCTGCTGTCCCGCTGCCACCCGGAGTAGGCATAAAAGGTAAAATAAAATAGAATATGACTTGCATTACCAATACATGGGAAAAGTTAAAATTTAGATTAAATCCTCTAAGAAGCAGGGGGGCTGCCAGGAAAAAAGTACCCCAAAAGATAATCGTATAGAGGGTAGATAATAATAATTTAATCCAATTTTCTTTTAATAGAGAAAAACTCTTGTGAAATTCTTTGATTTCCAGAATTATCCTATCAAAGAAGTGTGATATTTGTTCTTTTTTGGAAAATTTCAAGATACAGGGTAAATGTTGAATCTTAAAAATTATTCCTATCATTTTTTCTGGATATCTTGCCGTCAGAATAAATAAAAAGAGAAAAAACAGAGAAATTAAGATAGCTCCGTTGATAAGGATTGCAGAAAGAATGGTGTAATTAGTAACTGTTTTTTTAAAGGTAAAAAAGATGATAGGGGTAAAAATAGTAAAAACTAAGGTCTTAATCAAAGGCATGATGGTGGCAGCCATAGTAGCCTTACCTAAGGTCATTTTATTTTTTATATTTTTATTAAATAGATATATTTGAGCGGGCAAGGTACCGGAGAAGAAAGGGGTTATGCCACCGGCAAAGTTACTAATATAGTAAACTTTTAAGGCTTCGGGAAAAGTAATTTTTTCATTAACTGCTTCTACGGTCATTTTTATTCTAAGAGCATCTATTACTGCAGCAAAAACCATCAGAATAAAAGCAAAGAAAAGGTATTTTTTATTAATATAAGATAGATTTGTCCAGGTATTTTGGTTAGTAGTAACAAAAGTGATAATTAAAATAACTATAATTCCGATAACTAAGGAAATTACTAATCCCTTAAGGAATCTTTTTTTGTCTAAAATCAACTCGTTCAAATAGTCGTTCACTCCTTTAAATTAGTCGTGAGTGAATAGTCGTTAGTATTTAGTATATAGTATATAGTGAAGAAAAGGAAGACAGAATAGGAATTATAATTTAGAAGTAGAGGCGTATTGCTATACGCCCTTAATAATCTATATAAAACCGTAGGACAGGCGTTCCCCGTTTTCACGAGGACAAGCCCGCCTGTCGAGGTAGTGGTTCAATTCACCGAGTCCACTAAAAATACAGACGATTACTAAATTTTAGAGCATAATAAAAAAATAATAAATTAGAATATTAAATTATTTATAAGGAAGAAACATTAATGAAAGGAACTATAGTAAATGTAATTGCCATTTTTTTAGGATGTTCAGTGGGATTTATTTTTAAGAGTAAATTTCCTGAAAGGATTAGCAAAATCATTATGCAGGCTCTGGGACTTGCTTCTTTATTAATTGGCGCACAAATGGCTCTCAAAACGAACAATATTTTATTGGTAATCTTTTCTCTAGTAATTGGCGGAGTGATTGGGGAGATAATAGGCATTGAAGAAGGTCTGGAAAGATTTGGGGAAAGAATTAAGCTAAAATTTAAAAGCAATGATACCTCAGAAAGATTTGTAGAAGGATTTATAACTGCCAGTTTGTTATATTGTGTGGGGTCTATGGCCATAATGGGTGCCCTCAAAGAGGGATTAAGTGGTAATCCGGATATACTTTATACTAAATCATTATTGGACGGACTTACTTCTATTGCTTTTACTGCCGCCATGGGAATAGGAGTGGTATTTTCTGCGATTCCGGTTTTTTTATATCAGGGAGGAATTACTATACTGTCCCGGTTGATCAAAGACTTCCTTTCTCCCGAGATAATAAACGAGATGACTGCAGTGGGAGGAATTTTAATATTAGGGATAGGCTTTGGATTATTGGAGATAAAAAAGATTAAGATAGGAAATTTATTACCTGCCATCCTGGCCGCCGCTCTTTTAGCAGCAATTTTTTAAGAATCCAAGTGATAATTATTAAAGCCTGATAGGGGACGGTCCTTTGGTATGTTTTTACAAAATTAAACCTTATAAAATTTTATTGATTAGATAATCGCTTAAGTGTATAATTAATTAAATTTATTGTGATAAAATCGAATTAAACATAGAATATTAAAGTAATGCATTTACATGAAATATTGGAGGTTGTATAGGATGCAAAAAAGAAATATTAAAGATTTTAATGAAAATCAATTAGCAGATAAAAGAGTATTGGTTAGAGTTGATTTTAATGTACCCCTAAATGAAAAATTAGAAATTACTGATGATACAAGGATAAAAGCCACTCTTCCTACTATTAAATATTTAATGTCTCATAAAGCAAAAGTAATTTTGATGAGTCATTTAGGTCGCCCCAAAGGGGAAGTAATAGAAAAATTAAGATTAGACCCAGTAACCAGGAGATTGAGTGAATTATTAAAACAAGATGTAAAAAAAGTTAATGATTGTATCGGAGAAGAAGTAGAAAAAGCCGTCTTAAATATGCAAAAAGGCGAAGTTATATTATTGGAAAATTTAAGATTTTATTCAGAGGAAGAAAAAAATAAACCCGAATTTGCCAAGTCATTGGCTAAGTCAGCTGATATTTTTGTGAATGATGCCTTTGGAGCTGCCCATAGAGCTCATGCTTCTACGGTTGGAGTGGCAAAAATATTACCTTCTTATGCCGGATTTTTAATGGGCAAAGAAATAGAAGTGTTGAGCAATTTGTTGGAGAATCCCGAGAGACCTTTTGTGGTAGTATTGGGAGGAGCAAAGATATCCGGAAAAATTGAAATTGTCCAGAATTTATTGTCTATCGCGGATAAAATATTGATTGCCGGAGGGATGAGCTATACCTGTTTGGCTGCTTTAGGCTATGAAGTAGGTAATTCATTATTGGAAGAATATGATTTAGAAATAGTTAAAAAAATGTTGAAGAGGGCAGAGGAACAGGGCAATAAAATACTTTTACCAATTGATTTAGTAATAACTAGAAAAGAGGTATCAGAAAACGCAGAAAGTAAACTGGTTAGAATAGACAGTATCCCTAAAGATGGGATAGGAGTAGACTTAGGTGAAAAATCTTTAGTTATGTTTGAAGAAGAAATAAAAAAGGCGAGAACTATTTTTTGGAATGGACCAGTGGGAGTATTTGAGATAGAAAAATATGCCAAGGGAACCAACAAAATAGCAAAAATATTGGCAGATTTGCAGGGGAAGGCTGTAACTATAATTGGTGGCGGAGATTCTATTGCCGCAATCGATAAGGCAGGTTTGGCAGAGAGGATGACTCATATCTCTACCGGTGGCGGAGCTTCTTTAGAATTTTTAGGCGGGAAAAAACTCCCTGGGATAGAGGTTTTACCAGAAAAATAAAAATATATTTTAATAAAAATCAGGGAGCGGTTTTTAAATTATTCTTTAAGAATCGTTCCCTGATTCATTAAAGAACAGTTTTTGAATTTTTTGAGTCATTCTTTGCCAGTGAGTCCCTCTCCAGTAATATTTTTTACAAGAAGGGCAATAGACAAACTTATTTTGAGTTAAAAATACATAAGGAGGTACATGTGTTTTAATTTCTTTTTTGTCGATATCTTTAGTTGGGGTATTGCAGAGAGAACAACGAGAAAATATTTTTGAATTAAGATCAATTTTTAATTTTAACCCCTTTATTATTCCTAATAACTGTTCTTCCCAGTGGTCGCCCTTAACAAACAAGAAATCACAGATGTTTCGTCTTTTAATTAGATTAGCGTCTCTGGTGAGCAATATTCTGTCTTCTTGCCGAGCAGTTAGAATGAGAGACAAATCATCATCAAAGGAAGGATAAGTAGTATCGAAGCCTAAAATGCGTAGCCATTTAACTAATTTACCCAACATTCTGTCAGCTAAAAATTTTATTTCTTGTTCTTCTTTTATTTCTTCTATATTATTACTTTCCTTCATTTTTCTATATTAAACTCATTTTTAGAATATTTACATTTTTTTGAATTTGCATGTCATATAATTGTTAATCAATCAAAAAATTATTTCTAAATTATTATATCACGCTACTATTCACTATTCACTATAATTGACAATTATTTATATTATGAATTATAATTTAAACGGGATTTAAGTAAGTGGGAAATAATAAGAAATGTTGGAGGAAAACTAAATACAAATGTTATGTCAAATATGCAAGAAAAAAGAAGCTACCATTACTTTTACTAAAATTGTAGGCGGACAAAAAACAGAAATTCATCTATGCAAAGATTGCGCCTCCATCTTTAGTGATAAATTTTCCATATTTCCTCTTCCCCAGTTTGACATTAATGATCTATTGGCTGGCTTATTAAATGCTATAGACCTTTATCACAAAGAGGAAGGGGCTATTCCGGGTAAAGAAATAGAGTGCAGCAATTGCCATTTAACTTATGATGAGTTTAAACGGTGTGGTAAATTAGGGTGTAGTGTATGTTATCACGATTTCAGAGAACAACTGACTCCTCTTTTAAGAAGATTACATGGAAATAGTGAACATGTGGGGAAAATCCCCCAACACTCCAAGGGTAAGTTAAATAAAATAAAAAAAATCAAACAACTAAAGAAGGAATTGCAGGAACTAGTATTAAAAGAAGAATACGAGAAGGCAGCAAAGACGAGAGATGAGATATTGAAGCTTGAAGGAGTATTGAAGAAAAAAAATGCAAAATAAAGACAAAAGTAAAATATTGCAAAATTTGAAAGAATCTACTGCTGAATGGACCAATGGACAAGGCCCTTTATCTGATATAGTAATAAGTTCGAGAATCAGATTGGCACGAAATATAGAAGGTATTCCTTTCTCACCACGAGCTGAGCAAGCGGAATTAAAAAATATATTTGAGCTTAGCCGACAGGTTGTAGAAGAAGGTTCCCTTTTTAAGGATTCTAATTTGCTTTTATTGGATGAGTTGACTCCCCTGGAAAGTCAATTTTTAGTGGAAAAACATCTAATTAGCCTTTACCATGCCCGAGAGAAACGCCCTTACCGGGGGTGTGTTTTTAATCAAAGAGAGACATTAAGTATAATGGTTAACGAAGAAGACCATTTTCGAATTCAATATTTACTTTCAGGGTTGCAATTAAATAATATTTGGAAACTTGTTAATGAGATTGACAATGAAATTGAAAAAAAAGTAACTTATGCCTTTAGCGAAAAAGAAGGATATTTAACTTCCTGCCCTACCAATGTAGGAACCGGGATGAGGGCTTCAATAATGTTACACCTACCGGCCCTAGCAATGGTAAACGGTATAAATGATATATTAAAAGCCATATCTAAAATAGGCTATGTAGTAAGAGGATTTTACGGAGAGGGAACTGAAGTAATGGGAAATTTATTTCAGGTTTCCAACCAAATTACTTTAGGTCTTTCCGAAGAAGAAATTATTGACAATTTGGAAAAGGTTAATCAACAGATAATAAGCAAGGAACAGAAGGTAAGGAAAGAACTATTATCTAATTCTAAAAGCCAGTTGGAAGATCAAGCCTGGAGAGCTTACGGTATCTTGAGTAGTGTCCGTATCATATCTTCGGCGGAAGCAATGGAACTTTTATCTAAATTAAGGTTCGGAGTAGGGTTAGGGATAATTCCCCATCCTAATTTAGGGACTCTAAATAAATTGATGTTGCTAATACAACCTGCCTATTTGCAAATGTTAGCAGGCAAAGATTTAGATCCTTTTAGCCGGGATTTGCAAAGAGCGGTATTGATTAGAAATGAGATTAGCCGTTAGTGATTCGTATCGCGTATTGCGTATCGCGTGAGGAAAATAGAAGTCAGAATCTGGGAGCCAGAATTCAGAATAAGAATAGGATATAATAAAGAGGAATAGCGAATCTAATTAGGTGCATAACTGCTAGCTTGTTAAGAAATTAAAAGCGAAACCCTTGTCTTACTAGCGACTATTCACTAACGACTAATTTAACTAACTAAACAAGTAGTTTAAAATTATTTACTAAAATGAAAGGATGTGCATTAAGAATGTTTAAAAGATATACCGAAAAAGCAAAGAGGGCTATAATGATAGCTCAAGAAGAAGCAATAAACCTAAATCATGACTACATAGGGACCGAACATATTCTTATTGGTTTAATAAAAGAAGAAGAAGGAGTTGCCTCCCAGGTTTTAAGGCAATTGGGGGTGAATGTAGATAAAGTAGTAGAAGAGGTAGAACGATTAGTGGGGAAAGGTGAGTATCAGCAAGTAGGTGAGGTTGCTTTTACTCCTCGAGCGAAAAAAGTCTTAGAATTAGCCTCTCAAGAGGCAAGTCAATTAAAGAATAACTATATTGGCACCGAACACATATTATTAGGATTAATAAAAGAAGGAAGTGGAGTAGCGGTTAGAATTTTAGCAGATTTGGGTATTAATCTGGATAATGTTTATTCAGAAATTATGAAAGTTCTAATGGAGAGTCAGGCACAAGGTTTCCCATCTGCTCCAGGAAAAAGAATAACAAAGACTCCTGCTTTAGATGAATTTGGAAGAGATTTAAACAAATTAGCCCGAGAAGATAAATTGGATCCGGTTATCGGTAGGAGTACGGAAATTCAAAGAGTAATACAAATTTTAAGTAGAAGAAAGAAAAATAATCCCTGTATAATGGGAGAGGCCGGGGTAGGAAAGACGGCTATTGTAGAAGGTTTGGCTCAAAAAATAACTAATAATGATGTTCCGGAGATATTAAAAGAAAAAAGAATTATCTGCCTTGATTTAGCGTTAATTGTTGCTGGTACTAAATACCGAGGTGAATTTGAAAAGAGATTAAAAAAGATTGTTAAAGAGGTTCAGGAATCAAATGATGTTATATTATTTATTGATGAAATTCATACCCTGGTAGGTGCAGGAGCAGCTGAAGGAGCAATAGACGCTTCTAATATATTAAAGCCTGCTTTAGCAAGGGGAGAGCTTCAAGTTATTGGGGCAACTACTGCCGATGAATATCGCAAGTATATTGAAAAAGATGCAGCTTTAGAACGCAGGTTTCAACCAATTTATATTTCCGAACCCTCGATAGAAGAGACTGTTAAAATATTGCAAGGACTTAGAGACAAGTATGAAGCTCATCACAAGATAAAAATTACCGATGAAGCCTTAGAGGCCGCAGCTCATTTATCAGCTCGTTATGTTTCAGGCAGATTTTTGCCGGATAAGGCTATTGATCTGGTAGACGAAGCAGCTTCCAGGATTAAATTACAAAATACTATTTCTCCACCCGATATGAAAGAAGTAGAAATTGAATTAAACAAAATAAGGAAGGAAAAGGAATCCTCAGTAAAATTGCAGGAATTTGAAAAAGCAGCTCAATTAAGGAATAAAGAAAAGAAGTTAGAAGTTGAACTCCAAAAGATGAAAGAAAAATGGGAGACTGGTAGAAGAGTTAATAAAGTGGGAGTTACAAAAGAAGATATAGCAGAAATTGTTTCCAGCTGGACCGGGATCCCAATTTTTTCTCTTAAAGAGGAAGAAGCACAAAAATTGCTTCGAATGGAAGATGAATTACATAAAAGGATAATAGGACAGGATGAAGCTATAATATCTATTTCTAAAGCCATAAGAAGAGCTCGAGCTGGCATGAAAAACCCTAAGCGTCCCATCGGTTCTTTTATATTTTTGGGACCTACCGGAGTAGGTAAAACAGAATTAGCCCGTACTTTAGCAGAATTTCTTTTTGGTGATGAAAATGCATTAATTAGTTTAGATATGTCAGAATATATGGAAAAATTTGCTGTTTCCCGATTAGTTGGCGCCCCTCCCGGTTATGTGGGATATGAGGAAGGAGGCCAATTAACTGAAAAAGTAAGGAGAAAACCTTATTCGGTAGTATTGTTAGATGAAATAGAAAAAGCACACCCCGATGTCTTTAATATTTTACTGCAGATCTTTGAAGATGGTAGACTGACTGATTCCCAGGGAAGAGTAGTCGATTTTAAAAATACAGTTATTATTATGACTTCCAATGTTGGGGCTACTTTGATTAAAAAAGGAGCTACTTTAGGATTTCGGGGGACCAATGAACCTGAAGAGATTTCCTATAAAGATATAAAAAATAGAGTAATGGGAGAGTTAAATAAAACCTTCCGACCGGAATTTTTAAATCGAATTGATGAGGTAATAGTCTTTAAATCCCTTACTAAGGAGGAAATTAAAAGAATAGCCAGTTTAATAATAAAAAATGAAGTAAAAAAATTATTAGAGGAGCAAAAGATTGACCTGGAAACAACAGAGGAAGTTAAAGAATTATTGACTAAAGAGGGCTATGATCCAAACTTTGGAGCTCGTCCTTTAAGGCGGACCATCGAAAGGTTGTTAGAAAATCCTATTTCTGAAAAGTTATTAGCTGGTGAGTTTAAAGAAGGGGATTGTATATTAATTAAGACAAAGGGCGGGAAAATAATATTTTCCAAAAAGAAGAAATAATCAGATTAAAATAAAGGAGTTAAAATGAGCAAAGAGAAAAAGGCTATTTTTCGGTGTCAGCAATGTGGTTATGAATCTTCTCGATGGTTAGGGCGCTGCCCTGATTGTGACGGATGGAATACCTTAATTGAAGAAGTGCTTAAAGAAGAGAAAAAATATTCTCTTCATCCCGAAGGGCATTCTATACCTTTGCCCATTAGTGAAATTGAGATTGAAGAAAGTAAATCAAGATATAAAACAGAAATTTCGGAGTTTGATAGAGTATTAGGCGGAGGGATTGTCCCTGGTTCCCTAATTTTAGTTGGGGGAGAGCCGGGTATTGGAAAATCTACCCTTCTTTTACAAATAGCCAATTCCTTGAGCAGCAACTGTGGGGTGATATTATATATTTCTGCAGAAGAATCACTTTATCAGATTAAATTAAGAGCTACCCGATTAGGTGTTCTTGCGGAAAAGCTTTTTTTAGTTTCTGAAACCGATATAGAAGTTATAAAAAAACATATCAGTGAAATTAAACCAAAGGTGGTTATTGTAGATTCCATTCAAACTATTAATGATTACGAGATTAGTTCCTCACCGGGAAGCATCAGTCAGGTAAGAGAATGTACTGCTCAATTAATGCGTTTAGCTAAGAGTAAAGAAATTTCTGTCTTTATTATCGGACACGTAACTAAAGGTGGGATACTAGCAGGGCCTAAAGTTCTTGAACATATTGTAGACACTGTTCTCTATCTGGAGGGTGAACAATACAATATTTACCGGATACTTCGTTCTACAAAGAATAGATTTGGTTCTACCAATGAATTGGGGATATTTAAAATGGGAGAGAAAGGCTTGATAGAGGTATTGAATCCTTCTGAATTACTTCTTTCAGAAAAACCTTCTCATGTTTCTGGTTCAGTGGTGGCAGCTACCTTTGAAGGCAGTAGACCATTATTGGTGGAGATGCAAGCTCTGGTGAGCTATAGCAACCTGGGTATTCCTCGAAGAATGACTACTGGCGTAGACTATAATCGGGTTTTGCTTATCCTGGCGGTTCTCGAAAAAAGAGTGGGGTATTCCTTACACTCTCAGGATGTTCATGTAAATATTGCTGGTGGAATAAAGGTATTAGAACCTGCCTTAGATTTGGCTATTATTATGGCTATAGCTTCAAGCTTTAAGGATGTGCCGATTGATCCTGCTATAGTTATATTTGGAGAAGTAGGGCTGGCTGGAGAAGTCAGGATGGTGAGTCAAGCAGAAAAACGGATACAGGAAATATCTAAAATGGGCTTTAAAAGATGTATTATTCCAAAAAGCAATTTAAAGAGTTTAAACAATTTTTCATCAAAAAAAGGTTTAGAGATTATAGGAGTAAAGACTGTTCAAGAAGCTATAAATCTTGCTCTTAATTAGTCGTTAGTGAATAGTGAATAGTCGTTAGTTTAGGTATATAGTTAGAAAGGTAGAATTCAGGAGCCTAATTCGTATCTTGTATCTCGTGAATCGTATCTCGTAAAAAACAAATAGTTAAAATATTAAAAAATTAAAAAAGTTGTGTGTTTGAATTTATTTTTCTTTCGAGATACTAGATACTAGATACGAACAA
>Ga0209986_10004243_pt1 | contig 12208 bp, 14 predicted proteins | sample BlataG_FD_183168 | JGI IMG/M metagenome (GOLD analysis project Ga0209986, IMG submission 183168) | Deep subsurface microbial communities from Black Sea to uncover new lineages of life (NeLLi) - Black_00105 metaG (SPAdes) (version 2) | ecosystem: Environmental > Aquatic > Marine > Oceanic >...
TTTCTTTGTAAATTCTCCGAGATACTTTACCTCCTCTTCCGCGAGTTCTATCCTTTTCATAAAATATAGGATAAACTCACAGTATTTATAGTTGTCTAAAAACTAACTTGTTGAGACACTAATCACTTTTCGTAACTATCTCAAAAAATGCACCAGCGACGGCTCCAAATATTGCACCAATACCCGCTCCACGCTTTCCATCTATCAACGCACCTATCCCAGCACCCACACTACCTCCAATACCGATAGGAAGGATTTCATGAGGAATCCCTACATCCTCATCCAAATGTCTCCTCCAATCGCTTCTCGGATCCGCTCTATCTTTGTGAGCTACAGCCTTCCCGACCACATGAATATTGTGAGGACATCTTTTTCCGAAGTAATCTGTACATGAAGAGGTATCTATCGCCTCTGGTAAAGTAATATTTACACCGTGAAGAACCTTCCTTTCCGTTATTATTCTGTTTACTTCGTCTATCGTTAGCATTTCTTCTTTTTTTCTTACAGTCTTATTCTTCTGAAATTATCTCATTTAATTATATCTATTTATTCTTTACTTAAAACCAATCTTTGAATTTGCTTTGCTTTAGTTCAGCAATACTTGCTATTTTTACTTTTAGGTCTTTATCCGGCTTCTCTTTTCTTAATCTAATCCTTGTTCTTAACACCACTTGAATCACCTTCTTCTTATGGCATACGGTATCTATGGAAAAGTGACACTTGGAGCGGACTCGGCGGGATTCGAACCCGCGATCCCCGGCTTAGAAGGCCGGTGCTTTATCCAAGCTAAGCCACGAGCCCTTTTTTCTTTTCCATACCATACATATTTTATAGTGGTGGTTACTTATAAAATTAGGAGGAGGGAAACGTCAATGCCAGAGAAAACGCCAATGATGCAGCAATACTATAAAATAAAAGAGAAATACCGCGATGCCATCTTGTTTTTCCGTGTCGGCGACTTTTACGAAACTTTTGGTGAAGATGCAAAGGTGGCATCGAAAGAGCTGAGCATTACTTTAACCGCTATCGGGAGGGGCAAAGGGGCGGCGCGTAAAATCCCGATGGCTGGCGTGCCTTTTCATGCCGTAACACCCTACATAAAACAGTTGATAAAGAAGGGCTACAAAGTGGCTATATGCGAACAAATAGAGGATAAAGAAACGAAGAATATAGAAAAGAGAGAGGTAGTGCGGCTTATTACGCCAGGCACGATAATCGAAGATTCCTTTCTGGAAGAGCGGCTCAGCAATTATCTGATGTGCGTGAATCTAATGGATGAGCGGGTGGGCATTGCAATCGTTGACGTTTCAACCGGCGAGTTTTCGCTGACCGAATTAGAAGACGATGAGACGCATTCATCACTGTTAAACGAAGTGGAGCGAGTAAAGCCTGCGGAGATAATACTGCCCGATTCGGTTGAACTCGAGCTGGATACGTGCACCATTTCGAGATATGACGACTACTATTTCGATTATAAAAACGCATATACCACGCTGATAAACCATTTTGGCGTTATCTCGCTTGATGGTTTTGGCTGCAGCGAGTTTAAAGCTGGCGTAACGGCAGCAGGTGCCGTGATTTCTTATCTACGAGATACACAAAAGCGCATACTCGCTCATATAAAACCGCCTAAGACTTTCTTCGTCTCTGATTACATGGTATTAGACAGCGTTACCGTGAGAAACCTGGAAATATTTAATAATATAAGAGATGGAACGCAGCGAGGGACGCTTGTCAGTGTGCTGGACAAAACACTTACGGGGATGGGTTCAAGGCTGCTGAAAAAGAATTTGCGGTTCCCTTTGCTCGATACCGGAGAGATAAAAGGGAGGGAAGAAGTGGTGAACGAGTTTTATGCGGATATACTGCTAAGGGAATCGTTAAAGGCGGTGTTCCGGGAGATATACGATATAGAGCGGATAATAAGCAGGGTATCGTATGGAAATGCGAATGCACGTGACTTAATTTTGTTGAAGAGGAGTTTAATGCAAATAGAGGAGTTGAGAGCGATTTTAAAAAATTGCCGTTCGGAAAAGCTAAAAAACGGGCGGAGAACGTTAAAGTCAAGCAACTTCGGAGAGGTTGTGGATTTGGTAGCGCGAAGCATAATAGAGGAGCCGCCGGTAACGGTAAAGGAAGGAGGATTGCTAAAAGAGGGATTTAATGCTGAACTGGACGAGTTGAGAAAGATAAAGCACGAAGGGAGGAAATGGTTAGCGGGATTTGAAGAGCATGAAAAAGCCCGCACCGGAATAAAATCGCTTAAGGTGGGTTATAACAAGGTTTTTGGGTATTACATCGAAGTTAGGAAATCGTGGATAGAGAAAGTGCCTGCTTCGTATATAAGAAAACAGACGCTTACAGAGGCGGAGCGGTATATAACGGAGGAATTGAAGGTTTATGAGGCGAAGGCGTTGAGTGCGGAGGAACGGATAAAGGAATTGGAATACGAGTTATTCGAGCGAATAAGGAAAGAGGTTGCGAAGCGAGCGAAGGAGATTCAAGAGGTGGCAAATTTGATTGCCGAAATGGATATGCTTTTGGCTTTCGCAGAGGTTGCTGCGGAAAACGGATATTGCTGTCCGGAAGTGGAAGAAGGAGATGAGATAGTCATAAATGCGGGGAGGCATCCGGTGGTAGAAAAAGAGGTGAAGGAAGGATTCGTCCCGAATGACATTCGACTGGACAAAAATAGCCGGTTGATGGTTATCACGGGACCGAATATGAGTGGAAAAAGCACGTTCATGCGTCAGACGGCGTTAATCGTGCTGATGGCACAACTCGGCTCTTTCGTGCCTGCGTGCGAAGCGAAGATAAGTGTTGTGGACAGGATATTCACGAGGGTGGGCGCTTACGATGACCTTTCCATGGGTCAGAGTTCGTTCATGGTGGAGATGAGCGAGACGGCTAATATTTTGAACAATGCGACGGAACGAAGCCTGATAATTCTCGATGAAATCGGTAGAGGGACGAGCACGCTGGACGGCGTCAGTATAGCATGGTCAGTTGCGGAATACGTTCATGAGCGAATAAAAGCGAAAACGATGTTCGCAACACACTTCTACGAACTCACGGAGCTTGGTGATGCGCTTGATGGCACAAAATGCTTCAACGTTTCGATAAAAGAAGTCGGGGATGAGATATTTTTCGTAAGGAAGGTTGTGGAAGGAAGAGGTTCAAAAAGCTATGGGATTCAGGTTGCGAAATTAGCGGGGTTGCCGGAGGAGGTGATAGAATCAGCGAAAGGCGTTTTGAGAAGGATGGAAAGCGAAGTAGAAAAGGGAGGAGAAGGACTGGAGAGGAAAGCAGAAGAAAAAGGAGAAGGAGAGAAGAAAGTGGGAGTGGAAACGAAGAGGGAATATGTGGTGCAAACGCATCCTGTGGTCGAGGAGCTAAAATCAATAAATCTGGAAAAGATTTCGCCAATAGAGGCGTTGAATTTATTATATGAGATGAAGAAAATGGTGAAGTAACCCTTTTAATATTTTGTTAATATAAGTTTAGATGAATGAGGTTAGAATTTACCCCGCTCAGCAGGCATGGAATTGGGATTCTGTCATGCTTTATGATTGCTGATAAACTTGAGATTGAAACTAAAACGGAGGATGAAGAACCGTTATTGATTGAAATAGATGATATGTTTGACTATTTTTTCGTTAGGGAAGGGAAAAGAAAAAATGTGGGCACGAATGTTACGCTGTTTCTGAAAGAGGAAGTGAGAGAAGAGATAGAAGAAGGAAAATTTGATTTGGAAAAAATAATTCGGCACTATGCAAGACATATAGAATTCCCTATTGTAGTGAAACTTCCTGATAGAAGTGTTGTGGTAAAAGATAGAGATTACGGTTTGGAAGGCCGATTATGCCGGTAATCTTACAATAACCCATAAGAAAACTTGATATTCATTTTTATGCGTTTGACAACATTATCCTCGGCTAAAAATCTTCCACAGAAAATACATCAAAACAAGCACCAAAATCAAAATTACAACAGCCATGATGATATAAGGCAATAACTTAACTATCAGCCATAATATGCCTAAAAGAAGGAGGATGATAAGCAACAGAAACACCAATGCCGGTATCCCGCTTAGAAACCCTGAGAATCGCATAAAAACCACCGTATTTTTACCAACGCCTCACGAATTTTCACCCTTTTGTTCGCCTATTATTCTATCGAGGCTTGCTACGAACTTCTCCTCGGACCCCTCCGGAATAGCCGCTCCCGATGCAACCGGATGACCACCACCATAACCTCCTACTTCTTTTGATGCTTTCTCCATCGCCTTAGCGAGGTCTATCCCCGCTCCCTCGCCTTCTCCCTCTGATACTGACAGCAATTTCTTATCACACCGCGCGGATATTTTCGTTTCCGCACGCTTCCCTTCATCATCTGCTCCTCCTATATTGTTTAACGCAATTACAGGCTTCCCCGTGTATAAATATTCCGCTACTATTCCGGCTAAAACGCCTGTTATACCCCGCTCATGCACGTAAAAATAGAAAATATTCGGTAGCTCTATTATAGTATCCTCGCCGCCTTCTATTCTATTCAACTCAGAAACAAGTTTGCTTTGAAACTGTATGTATAGCGAAGCTGCTTCTTCTATCATTTTCTCCTCCCGCAGGCACAGTCCTATTCCAATACCCGCTTTTCCAAACCGACCACAGGCATCCACCATCCTCATAAAATCTAGCCCATTTCTTACCACCTCAGAATGCAGAATGTAGGTGGTTCCAACCAGAGTGCCCTCACTGACGCCGGCTTTAGATTCTTTTAATAGTGACAACAAAGCAGTGGTCAATCGCCTTTCCTCTTCCTCTTCCAAATCGCTCAATTTCTTATCGCCTTCTATACCCACCTTATTCAAAAACGCATCCACCCACTCCACCTTACCCGCAAGCGGAATATATGGGTCGGTAGAGAAAAGAATCAAATCACGAATTTTTCCATCGCCGAGCTTCAACCCCTTTTTAACCGAAATGACACCTTCTTTTACCGCCTCATCCAGAATCATTTTGTTTATTCCGCTATCCATCTCCAGTTTATCGCCTAACGTCCCCGCCACCGCGAGTCCTGCGAGGTCTATGTTATCCTCACCGCTTTCGCCGTCGCCGCCGCCGGACAAGCACCTTGCCACGAGATAAGAGATACCTGCGGCACAAATCTCGCTCTCACCTTTCCCTTCCGTGCTAAAGCAATAAGGATTTATGAGGACAAAGGAGGATGCAGAAGTGGATGCAGAAGTTAAAGGAGCATGATGGTCTATGATTATCACATCCTTCTCTTTGAGATACTCCGAGATCAAATCGGATTGCGCAGTGCCCATGTCGCAAAATATAATGAGCTCCTCGTTTAATCCTTGAATAAAAGAGCGCTCCAGTTTGCTTACAATCGTCGCGTGGAACTGTATTCCGCGTCGGAGCAAGGCATTGCAGATAATTCCCGCAGAAGTTATCCCATCTGCGTCGTAATGCGAGATTACCATTGCGTAGTCGTGTTCTTTTATTATCTCCGCTGCTTTTTCCACGCTCTTTTGCAATGCTGTCATATCATACCATGTCATACCATGTCATACCATGAGAACTGCTAAAATGAAAGTGTAATATCTATCTACCTATCACATGCCAAAAGAAGAAGTTTTTCTTTAATAAACCTTTTCTAAAATAAAAGTCGTGGGCGTGTGGCCTAGTTAGGACATGGCGGCAGCCTCCTAAGCTGCAAATCACGGGTTCAAATCCCGTCACGCCCGTGCTCGCATCTTTTCACTATCTACTACTATGACGTCTTTTATTGCTTTAACTGCATCAAACGGTATGATGATGTAATCGTCCTCCTTTCTGAACTTGCTTCTGTCAAGCTCCGCCGCAGGTCTAACCACGAGATCTGTCAGCATACCCGTCCCTGCATCTGCTACTATGTTATGCAGCACCCCCATCTCACTACCCTCTGAGTCCACAACCCTTTTATCATTCAACTTCTGTGCTGATATTTTTTCCATTTTCATTTTCCCTTTTACTTTCTTACACTTTCTATTTCACTTTCTATTATATTAATTTTTTCATTTTTCTCCCTCACTTCGCAATTTGTCCCGGAGTTTCAAGAAATGTTTGTCACGTATTTTCACAAAAAAAGCGGGCTCGCCTCTCGTAATGCTAATCCTTTCTTCTTTCCCTACCGCCCTATAAAACTGCCCGTCTATGACCAACTCTGCATCCTTCATCCCTATGAGGTCTAAACTTATCTCCCTGCTTATATCTACGACTGTGGGTCTTGCAGAGAGTTTAAAAGGTGCAATTGGCACTATTATAGCTGCATTCACCTCTGGATCTACTATGGGTCCGCCAGCGGACATTGCATACGCAGTGCTCCCTGTGGACGTTGCAAAAATAACGCCATCGGCTCTTAACCGCTCTAATTCATCATCGTCCACAAAGATGGCGAAATGTAGCATTTTACCCGGCTTAGGTGTTATTACCACTACTTCATTCATCGCATAAGGCATCTTCTCCCTTTCTCCTTTTATCTTCACAGAAAGTCTCTCCCTCTTCTCCACCTCAAACCCTTCTAATAGCGCCGTGAGTGTAGAAACGGCATTTTCCGGCTGCACCTCCGTTAAAAAACCGATGGCACCCATGTTTATTCCTAACACCGGTATGGGGCTTTTTAAAGAATGAAGCGCCCTTAGAATTGTGCCGTCACCACCAATGCAGAGTAAAAAATCCACGTCCATCTCTTCTATTTTCATACCCTGCTTTTTGAGCTTATCTGCTATCTCTTCGTCCAGTATAACCTCAACTCTTTTATCCACGCACTCAATCAGCCTCTGTAACACTAATACGTCCTCATCCTCTCCTCTGCATACCATCCCAATGCGTTTCGGCTGAACCAAATTCATTCCTCACAAAGCCTGGATATCGCCTCTGCTAAATCTCCTTTCGTCTCGGTTAACGCAGCTTTCGCTTCTGCTTCACTGCATCCTGCCTTTTCCATTACTATTCCCACGTCTTCCGGCGAAATATTCACCTCAGGCTCAAACTCAGATTCCTGCTTAGGACGTTTCACCGGCGTGCCCGTTATCTGATACATCTTCGAGCCCTGCGCGTCCATAACCGTGACGGCAGCATCCTCAAAAACGAGCTCGGCATCCGCAGTTTTTATCACTACTTCCTCTACGTCGCTTATCTCTTCTACACTTATACCCACTTGCTTCATCATCTGGTCCAATTTCTTAGGACTCATGCTCATTCCCTTTCTAAATCCCCCTCGCATTTTTCTTTTTTATAACCTCTAACCTTGTAACTCTTCAATCTAATAAAAAACATTGTATAATATAAAATATTTACCTCTGTTATAGCGTGAAAGAGAGAGCACGCGAGAGGGAGAAGAGGGCCCGTGGTCTAGTTGGAATGACGTCGCCTTTACGAGGCGAAGGTCATGCGTTCGAATCGCATCGGGCCCATACGTTCAAATTCCAAATCACAAGCACCAAATCACAAACAAATCCTAAATTCAAAATTCAAAAAAGGGCAAGTTGAAAAACGTTTCGCGGAAAATATAAGTAAGAAAGTTTGGTGATAAAACATGTTCCTTTTTGGACATCTGGGGATAACACTGGGAATTGCATTTCTGTTTTTCCGCGTATTAAAAATCGAGCCGGATCGCAGGCTATATCTCTTTGTTCTCACCGGGGCGGTCCTACCTGATTTGATAGATAAGCCGGTAGGAGAGATCTTACTGGCAAATTCCGTTTCAAATGGCAGATTATTTGCTCACACGCTCCTATTCATCTTTATCTTGCTGCTCATTGGCATTTACATATACAGGCGAAACGGAAGCGGAGAAAAAGGGGTTGTTCTCCTCGGGTTCGCTTCTTTTATTCACCTTTGCGAAGACCTGATGTGGCTCAGTCCGGAAACACTGTTCTATCCTATTTTTGGATTTGGCTTCCCGCAGAGCGTGGTAGAAGAGCACTGGCTCGATTACTTCTTAGGTGCTTTTTTCGGGACTTATTCGCCTTTGACTGGTGCTGGACTCTCCTACGTTTTTGTTTCTGAACTGATTGGTCTAACAATCCTGTTGACGTTCGCTTTTTGTTACCTTTACCGAACGTCTATCCAGAGATGGAGTTCGCGATAAGGCTCGGCTGCACCTATACCTTCACTTTGATTTCCTTTGAATAAGACGAATTTCAGCTTCTTCCTCCCTTTTTCACTTGCGGTAAATGAAAACGTGAAAGGGAACTCCAGCGTTTCGTTATGTGCCAATTCTATCTCTTTCTCGTCAATCGTTCTGTTTTCTGTCTCCGCCCTGAACAGGTATGAAATATTTTCATATTCGCGGTTAACCACGCCAACTATTACTTCCCCTTCCTCGCCTATTGAAAGGCTTGTGGGATAATCTGCCGCTTTACCCGCCTCGCCGAGGATGTAGAACACGGTGAATTCTTCCCCCTTCTTTGGTGTTATGATTACGTAGATAGTTAGCGCAGATGCAGCGATAATAGAAATAATTAGAAGTGCAGTGAGGATTTTATCAAGCGTTTTTGAGTCCTGCATAAACCCTTTTTTGGAATTGTTTACCGCGGTAAATCCAAAAAATAAAAAGGAATGAGGCGTGAGGAATCACTCACGCACTCGGCTTCTCCATCAACTTCACCTTCTTCATTATCGCCCCTGTTCTGGAATGAGGCTCACGAACTAAGCTGTCAGACTGCTTTTCCATTTCCCTCGCATCGAAGGCAAGCTTTGCCGCTTCTCTTAACAGTTCATGCGCTGCCGCCACCATTGGCACGTACTCCTCCGGGTTCTTCATCATGAAACACCCTTTTACATCCATATCCGCTACGCACTCCACCATGTTATAAGCCGCAATAGCTTTTGCCTTCGCATACGGATTTGAGAACCGCGCCCTTTCTACTGACTTCTCCGCAGTTGCCATTATCTGAGGTAATTTCACTTCTCCACCTTTCTTTATCGCTTCTATGACGCCGTCAATCTCCTCTTGCACTAATTTTGCTACTCCCGTTATGGACAGGACAGAAAGGACGTCAGCATTAAACAGGCTCATCTCTACGGGGTCTAAAAACTCTCTCCTCGCTCCTATCATCGGGTCTCCGGGTATTATAATGTATCCAAACCCGCCTTCCTTTAACTTATCCACCGCTTTTTTCGCAGGTGCGTCAGAGATAACGATGCAGGGCTTGCCCTTCTCCTTTACCATCTCGCGTGCACGCTTAGGACCTGGAAGAGCTGCGTTAGGGCTGATTATCACCACCACGTCCGGGTCCCAGTCCAGTAAGCGAGCAGTGTCTGCCGCATTTTCCGGTGTCATCTTCGCTCCCGTACCCAACACACGAACGTCTATATCCTCTCTGTCCGCTCGCTCGTCCAGTAACAAATCCACTATTCTCGAAGTCCCTATGTTTCCCAATTTTACAAATCCTATTTTTACTACTTCCATGTGCGATCACGCTTTATGTGTATGCGAGGAGAAGTATAAAAAACTAGTTGTTTTTATCAGGATGGATACGGAATTTTTCATATCGAGTATCGCTTTAGCCGGATTCCCCTTGACTTCTACGTCACTGCCGAATATGTTCTTGTTTACGACTCCGTAGTTCATTGCGAACTTCAATGCGTCGTCAACGCCCCTTTCTTTCATATCCGCGGCACAGTGTTTCGCCGATTCTTCATTCAACTCTTCCAGCGCTTCCGGACCTAATTTCCGCATGATGAACCCCATTGGACCCATCATCGCACCGAGCCACATTTCCATAAACAACTTCTGTTTCTCTTCTTCCGATAAACTCGGTATTTCCATTTTTCTTTTACCTCAATTTCGTATTTTGTCGGGTTTGATAAAAGTTTTGGCTTATTTTCTATTTGACGTGAGTTGAGATGATTTTCCCCCCACCTCTCCTTCCAACTCCTCCAGGCTCCTTCTCACCTCCCCTTCCTTCGCCTGTCTCGATTCTTCATCCTTATCCAAATCCATTTTCCTCACTCGCAGCATCCTCAAGACTTCTTTTTTCGCCGGACCGCCTTGAACAGCCCTCTTTTCTATGTTTGAAACGATGTTCATCGCCTCGTTTACTTTTTCATCGTTCAGTCCGAGCTCACTGAGTTTTTTCCCTATGACCGCCCCCGCCACCTCATTTAGTTCCTCTAAAGTCACTTTATCCACACCTTTCTCAGCCATTGAAGACACGATTTTATGCGCAGTCCTAAAAGAAACGTCTGTTTCTCGGACGATAGTATCAGCCAGCTCGGTAGCGGTAGTGAACCCAATTTGTGCCTTCTTCTCCATCTCTTCCTTTTTCAACTCCAGTTTTTCTACCATGCCTTTCATCACTGCCACCGAAGCTGCAGTAATTTTAGTGGCTTTCAACAAGTGCGGGGCGACCTCTTGCAAATCGCGGTTGTAGGAGTATGGTAACGCTTTACATATAGAAAGCACGCTCATCAAACACCCGTGGACAGTGCCGGTTCTCGCCCGGACGAGTTCTGCATAATCGGGATTTCGTTTCTGCGGCATTATCGAACTTCCGGTTGCATATTCCGCAGGAATACGAACGAAATCGAATTCTGAAGTGCTCCATAGTATTAGCTCTTCTGCAAGCCTGCTCAGGTTTGTCATCAGATTGGCGTAGCAAGAAATCGCCTCGATGATGAAATCCCTCGCGGATACTGCATCCATTGAATTCTCCAGCACTGCACCAAACCCCAAAAGTTTAGCCGTTCGCTCCCGGTCTATCGGAAAGCCGGTAGATGCGAATGCTGCAGCACCTAAAGGACTTACGTTTACACGGTCGTATGCGTTCACAAGCCTCGAGAAATCACGAGCAAACGCATCAGAATGCGCTAAGTAATGATGTGCGAATGTAGTTGGCTGTGCATGTTGCAAATGCGTATAACCGGACATCACGATATCAACGTTTTCAGCCGCTTTTTCTATTATCGCTCTTCTCAACTCGTTTACTTCTTTCATTATCCCTAACAACTCGTCACGAAGCGCAATTCTTATGCACGTTGCCACTTCGTCATTTCTCGACCGCCCGGTGTGCATCCGTCCTCCTATGCCCTCGCCTATTTCCCTTATCAGCACGGATTCGATTGCAGTGTGCACGTCCTCGTATGACGGGAGTTCGTGTTCGATAAAATCCTTCCCTTCTATTTTAGTTAACCAATTCAGAATCTCCGCCGCTTCCTCTCTCTTTAATATCCCCTGCTCCTCCAGCATCACCACATGCGCCTTGTCCACGAGCAGGTCGGCGTGAAATAGCCAACTGTCCGCATCCAGCGACAAAATATAATCTTTTTGCATTTTTTCACTCTTTATTGCGTGAGCATATTCTATTCAGTTTTCGTATATCTCACGATATTTCTTCTCCACGTCCTCGGTCGTCACATGCGTGTATATCATCGTGGTTTTCAAGTCGGCATGACCTGCGAGGTATTGGAGTCTGGCAATGTCTATCCCTTTTCTCCAGGAATGCGTGATAAAGAAGTGTCGAAGAGAATGGCAGGACACGTTTTTTTCTACACCTGCAAGCAGGGCATACTTCTTCGGCAGCCTCTGAATTTGTCTATACGAGATGCTTCTGAAAACGTAATCCTCAGGGTTCATCTTTTCTGTATATCTCTTCAACAACACGATAGTGGCATCGTCAGCAAGGACCTCCCTTCTCACATATCTCTTCTGCTTCAACGAATATACCCACAACCTCTTGTTGCGGAAGTCAATGTCTTTCTTCTGTATCCCATATATCCATTCCCCACGCTCACGCTTATAGACACCGTAAAGCTCGCCTATACGAATGCCTGTTCTTGCAAGCAGCCGTAATATCAGATAGCCTCTATCATTCACGATGGCAGCATCCAGGATTTTGTTCAGCTCTTCTTCTGTAATGGGGTCAGGAGCTCTTTTTGGCATGGGTTTTAATGCTTAGGATTGAGCACCCTTATACAAAGCGTTGCCGCTTCCTCCTCTATTTGTTCCTTTTTTCTCCTTCCAACACCCGATGCTATCCGCGCTGCTACTGCTACGCCCTCAGTTGCCACTTCAATCTTAGCAAGGTCGTTCGTATTGAGAACAAGCACTTCTCGCACGCCAGACGGAAGTATCCCCCTGTCTTCCTTCTTTCTCCTATACCCTGCTTTCACCATCGCACCCTTCGCCGCTATATGCTCCCTCATCTTGTTATCGT
>Ga0209986_10004244_pt1 | contig 12207 bp, 12 predicted proteins | sample BlataG_FD_183168 | JGI IMG/M metagenome (GOLD analysis project Ga0209986, IMG submission 183168) | Deep subsurface microbial communities from Black Sea to uncover new lineages of life (NeLLi) - Black_00105 metaG (SPAdes) (version 2) | ecosystem: Environmental > Aquatic > Marine > Oceanic >...
TCGGCTTGAATGGTGGCAGTGACCATGATGGTGAGCTCGCTTCTTGGGTCAACTAGTAAGGAGGTGGCTAGGTAGGCCATCTGTGTGGGTGGGTGGGTGGGAGAGGGGGGAGAGGGGAAGGTTAGATATGATGTGATTGGGGTGGAAGAGAGAGAGAGAGAGGGAGAGGGGGGAGAGAAGGTTTTACCTACTTTTTTGACGGCGAGGTTCTTGTCGCTGCAGAGCTGGATGACGATCGGTTGAGCCCAGCTGGTCTCATGCCCCAGCATTTCTATGTACATGAGGTAAATAAGGAGCTCTTTAGCTTCTTTAGGGTCGCGACGAGGGTCACGAGCCTTATTTTTGGCGAGTTTTATCATTTTAGAGACGATCAAATCTTCCTCTCCCTTGCTCTTGCACTCTCCTATGGATCTAATCAAATCATCGAATTCACCGACTGGCAATGAACGCCGTGCTGCTGATCTAAGCTTGCCACCCAAGTCCATGGCCTCTTATTATTGATTTTGAAAACGATCAAACAACAAAACGGAGTTCAAAAATGAAGTGTAGCGTTCTCATACAATCTTAGAACCCGTGATTTACTGGATATCACAGTATAACGAATGCAATTTAATGTACAGATGGAGCTCAAGCCAGAAAAAAACAAGAAAGTTGGCCTCAGGAACAACCATCACATCTTTGCAAAACAAGCATGTCTCTATGCTAGAGGGTGGCATCTAGTCACCTGGAAGGCTTCCTCTATTTACATTCTGCAGCTGCTGGATTTAAAAAGCATGGGAGTGTAATTACACTGTACACAATATCAACCCTGATGTTGAAGGAGTAGAGAGGGGTGGACATGGAGAGGGGCAACCACCCTCTGCATGCATGACTGTATCTGGAAGGACCAGGTGTGTCTTCTAGAATCTCAATTGAAAAATCTATATATACGTCGATTTCATCCACTTGGAGCAACATAATTACTCCAATTTAGAAACAAGAGACTCGTGTTTAAGTCTTTCAACAATTGATAAAGGCAAAAAGCGTGCTACCTTCGACTTGTAGCATCTCACATTTCCAAAGAACTAGATTAATCATCAATAGACTATGGCAACCCGAGCAATTGGAATAGATCTCGGCACTACCTACTCCTGCGTTGGAGTCTGGCAAAACGACCGAGTCGAAATCATTCCTAATGACCAAGGCAACCGCACCACCCCATCTTATGTCGCCTTCACCGACACTGAGCGTCTTGTAGGAGATGCCGCTAAGAACCAGGTGGCCATGAACCCCAGTAACAGTGTATTCGATGCCAAACGTCTTATTGGTCGCAAGTTCTCCGACCCAGCCATTCAGCATGACATCAGCCACTGGCCCTTCAAGGTGATCTCTGGCGCCGGCGACAAGCCAATGATCAAGATCAACTTCAAGGGCGAGGAAAAGACATTTGCTCCCGAGGAGATCTCATCCATGGTGCTGGCTAAAATGGCAGAGATTGCCTCAACCTACATGGGAGCCCCAGCCAAGAAGGCAGTCATCACCGTGCCTGCTTATTTTAACGACTCTCAACGCCAAGCTACCAAGGATGCTGGTGTGATTGCTGGTTTGGATGTGATGAGAATCATCAACGAGCCAACTGCAGCTGCTATTGCGTATGGTTTGGACAAGAAGAGTAAAGGAGAGCATCATGAGAGGAATGTCCTGATCTTTGATCTTGGTGGTGGTACCTTTGATGTCTCTTTGTTGACTATTGAAGAAGGTATCTTCGAAGTCAAAGCTACTGCTGGTGACACTCACTTGGGTGGAGAAGACTTTGACAACCGCCTAGTCAGTCACTTTGTCCAGGAGTTCAAGCGCAAGTACAAAAAAGACATTTCTGACAATCCCCGTGCTCTCCGTCGCCTCCGCACCGCCGCTGAACGTGCCAAGCGTACTCTCTCCTCATCCACCCAGGCTTCAATCGAAATCGATTCTCTATATGAAGGCACCGATTTCTATTCTTCCATCACCCGTGCTCGCTTCGAAGAGCTCTGCATGGACCTCTTCCGCAAGTGTTTAGAACCTGTGGGAAAGGTCATCAAGGACTCCAAGATTGACAAAGGCTCTGTGAATGACATTGTCCTGGTAGGAGGGTCCACTCGTATCCCCAAGGTCCAATCCCTGCTCCAAGATTTCTTCAATGGTAAGGATCTCAACAAGTCCATCAACCCTGATGAAGCTGTTGCATATGGTGCCGCTGTTCAAGCAGCTATTCTCACTGGGGAGACACATGAAAAGGTGCAAGATCTGCTCCTGTTGGATGTCACTCCACTCTCTTTGGGTTTGGAGACTGCTGGCGGTGTGATGACAACCTTGATTCCAAGGAACACCACCATTCCTGTCAAGAAGGAGCAAGTCTTCTCCACCTACTCTGACAACCAACCAGGTGTGTTGATCCAAGTGTATGAAGGTGAAAGAGCCAGAACCAAGGACAACAATTTGTTGGGTAAATTCGAGCTCAGCGGCATCCCCCCCGCTCCCCGTGGTGTCCCCCAAATCAACGTCACTTTCGACATTGACGCCAATGGTATCCTCAACGTCCATGCGGAAGACAAGACCACAGGTAAATCCAACAAGATCACCATCACAAACGACAAGGGCCGCCTCAGCAAAGACGAAATTGAACGTCTTGTCAAGGAAGCCGAGCAGTACAAGGCTGAAGATGAAGTCGTCAGAGCCAAGATTGAAGCCAAGAATGCTCTTGAAAACTATGCATTTTCAGTCAGAAATACGGTCAAGGACCCTCAGGTGGCAGATAAGATCTCAGAAGAGGATAAAGAGACCCTTACCAAGGCGGTGGATGAGACACTGGATTGGATGGACAGGAACCAGTTGGCTGAGGTGGAGGAATTTGAACACAAGAAGACGGAGTTGGAGGGGATGGCTTCACCTGTCTTCAGTAAGATGTATGAAGGTGGTGGTGGAGGTGGTGGTATGCCCGGAGGTGGTATGCCCGGTGAGCAGCCTCAGACTGCTGCTGGGGGACCTACTGTCGAGGAAGTTGATTAAGCAAAAATAAGCATCAAAAAGAAGAATGTGTATGTAATAAATAGAATTGTGTGTAGTGAATATAAGGAACAATTATAGAATGTGTATGTTTATGTGTGTGCATTACTAATCTGATCTGTAACAGTGTGTTGTCATTATACATATACATAGTCAAGTCAATTGAAAGAATTCATTTATTTCTCAACATCATCATCAAACTTCTTCCTTCTCCCACTATCATCATCATCAGGAACTAATCTCAACAAAGGCAGGGGAGCCAACGTCATCAATGTACACACCAACACCAGAGGGGCTAGGTTACTATAATCATCAGCAGTTACTCCAAACATGCCAGTCAACACCGACCCCAGTGCACTTCCCAAAAATGCCCCTCCATTTAATATACTCATCAGTGTAGCGAATAATGTTGCTTCTACTCCTTCAGGACACAGCCTTGCAGCCAAGACCAACACAGGCATGAACGATACCTGACCCAGGACAGTTAATAGAGCAGAATCTGCCAATGCAAAGGCACCATCGCCTAATCCCAGAGCTTTATTAGTCCTGGTTACCAGCAACAGTTGTGTGGAGCCAAGGAGAGTGCCAAGAATAGCACTCCAGAAGAACATCTTTTTCAAGGGCGTCTCCTTCAAGTAGAAATTATATACACCTACTCCTACTAGAGAGGATAATGCAGCAACCAATCGGATGCGTCCTAGAAATTCAGTTGAGAAACTGAGTTCGTTTGTTTCGAAAAACAGCATGGCTGTGTCAGCAGTGGGAGTGGCTTGCCATAGGAAGACAAATAATGCTGGATACAGAATTGCCTTTTGACTAAGGGCTCCCCATAATGCTTTGCCTTGTGACGATACCGAGTCCGCCATATGGTCCCATTGCGGTAGAAATCTATGTCCTGTTGATGATGTTGCTAATGGTGATGGTGATATTGATACACCAGCACTATTATAATTAGTGCTAATTGGTTGTTCAGGGATTGCTAATGCAGCTACTGAAACCAGCAACGGAAACACTGCAGTCATCAAGAAAACAGGACGTGGTCCATAGTCATTAACTAGTGAACCACTAAAATAAGCACTAAGAATACCTCCAACTGAGGCTGATGCCCAGCATAGAGACTGCAGGCCTCCAGCTGTGTGTTGTTCATTATCATCTTGATCATCATCATCTTGATCATCATCATCATTATTATTATTATTATTATTATTATCACCATTGCTACTTATGCCATTCTTCTTCTTACTATTAGTATTATATTTATTATTATCAGCTCTAGATAGCTCTACTACAATAGAATCAGCAACTACGTCAGCACAGGCAGTCGTGGCACTCCCCGACAACAATGCCACCAAGGCGGTCGTAGGAGATGCCACTATTGTTGGAGTGGCCAAAGCTAGCCAGCTCACTGCCCCTAGGCCTCCACATAGGATGAGGTAAGATCTTCTCTTGTAGCCCCATAGTGGCACAGAGTCACTGAGGAAGCCATACAGGGGTTTTATCATCCATGGGGCGTAGCCCAGGCCTGTGAGAAGGCCGACAGAAGTGGGGTCGAGGTGGAGTTCGTCTTTGAAGAAAATAAAGACGGCTAGCCTGGAGAGGCCGAGAAGGCCTTGGACAAGGTATACTAGGGAGATGGCTAGGAGTTCTGGTTTAATGTTGTTGGGGTGGAGGTAGGAGGGGAGTTGTTTTGTGAGGAGGGAGTGGAGTTGGTGGTGCAGGGAGGAGGAGGTGGGTTTTGATGTTGGGATTGGTTGGCGTTGGGTCCCTGTGGAAGTGGTGTCTTGTCCGTGCTGAGATTCCATGAGAGTGAGTTTGCTGGATTTTCTTTGCATTGTGTGGAGAGATGGACGAGGGATGGTGTATTTGGGGTGCAGTATTGGGTGCCTGGAAGGAATGATTTTGTGTGATCTCTCAAGGCGTGGATGTTCAGGCGCCCTTGTGATCATATCACGTTTAACATGCAGATCTACGTGTAAAATTTAACATTGACATCATTATGGTTAAAAGGAACAGAATGATGTTTTGAGGTCCCTGGGAGAGACGGTTTTGACTGACTTGCAAGCCTTCTTTCAAAAGCAGGAAGAAATGCATCAATATTGTATGTAAGTTTAATATGCAACATATTCTGTGATGTATTTTGAATTCCTAGAAAGACTGACAAAGGGTATTTCAACACATGCATACTGAATTTTGAATCAGATTAATGATGGGAAAACAGAATAAAAACCGCAAGCCTCCAGGGTATAGCTCACATCAACAAGCATCCAAGAAGCGCCGAAAGGTAAATCCACACTCAAACAGCCAAAATTCTATAACAAACAACCTCAAATCAATCCCCAACATCCTTCTCATCCCCCGTCCCTCCCTCCCTCTCCCCACAGTCCGATAACGCAGTCGCAGTCCCTCTCCCTACAACAGTGAGCACTGATGAAGAAGACAATGACCATCAACTCCAAGCAGATGACCTCGATCTATTAAACCACTATGCACATGGCCTAGACTTCTTAGCTGATCTCCCTACCGCCCAACTCAATGCTGCCGTCTCTAAGAAAAAGCTCCCCACAGACAAAGGCACTGTACTAAAAGCAGATACTGCTGATGCCGATTTTAAAAGGAAGGATAAAGGAAGGAGACAGAAGCGTACTTTTGATAGTAATAGTGAAGAAGATGATGATGGGGAAGAAGAAGATTGGGAAAAGGCTAGAAGACTGACTGGTGGTGGTGGTGGTTTTAGGAATATAAGAGAAGAAGCAAGAGCGCCAGCTTTACCAATTAAAACACTGCAAGGACAGCTGAAAAAGGCAGCTATATTAGAGAGTGATGTGAAAAGGCAGCCTAAGCTTCCTTTTAAAAGAATGGCAGTAGTGAAAGCCGGTAGTGATGATGATGATGATAGTGGTGGTAGTAGTAGTGAGGAGGAGGAAGATGATGATGGCAAGGTAGTTGGAGTAGCAATGCTGATGAAACAAGCAGTATCAGTAGCTGGAATTACAATACAAGATGACTTAGAGGAAGAACTAAAGAGACAAAAGCGAGAAAAGGCAGCTGCAGCTAAACGAGCAAAAGAAGAAGCCATTGCAGCTGCAAAGAATGCAAGCAACCAAAGGAAGACAGCCGCATCTGCTGGTGATGATCAAAACAAGAAACAAAGTGTACTTCATGAACTGGCCGCTTTTGTCAACGTAGAAGATAGAAGAGAGGAAGCCAAACAAAGAATAGCAGTTGCAGCGCAATCTCTACTCGCAACACCTGAATCTTCCCTCCCCCATCTACGAACTCTCCTAGAGCTGTCAGTGGCCTCTGATCTCCAAATAGCCCGACTAGCCATGCTCTCTTGTGTAGCTGTTTTCATCGATATTTTGCCGGGATACAGAATAAGGCTGCCTACTGAAAAAGAGCTAGAAATACAAGTATCCAAAGAAGTACAGAAACTGAGAGATTATGAATCAGCGCTGCTGAGGGCATATCAAGCTTTTTTGAAGACGTTATTGAGGGCAGTGAATGGGAGCAAAGGAGGTCAAGCACCAGCAGCACATGGACGAGTAGCATTAAAGTGCATGTGTAATTTGCTGACCTCCTTGGCACATTTCAATTATACATCAGACTTGCTGCAAGTGATTGTGCCGAACTCCGCTGCCAAGGATGAAAAAGTACAAAAGATGTGTTGTGAGGCGTTGACCAAGCTGCTTTCTTCCTCTACGGCAGATCACCACACAGATAGCAATAGTAGTGTTCTCACAGAGGCAGTACAGTTGCTAGCAGATATGTTAAAGAGAAGAAAGTGTATATGCAGTCCTGAGGTGATGACGCCCCTGCTCAGTCTTCAGTTTACAGATATCACCTCGGCAGAAGACTTTGAAGCAGCTCGCGAGCAAAGTAGCAGCAAGAAGAAGAAGAAGAAAAAGAACAAGAAGAATGGTAAAAAGGATGAAGTTGATCGCGATTTTCAAGAAGCTCAAGCTGTTGTTGACTTGGACAGTCGTAAGAAGGCCCAGACTGCTACTATAGAAGCAATGTTTGAGGCCTTTTTCAGAGTGCTGAAAGCCACTACCAGCTCAGGTCTCATCACCAGCAAGGATAAGGATGCGTCTCTTGGTGGTGGTTTGACCAAGGAAAGATTCGATAAGAGATTCCCTCTCTTGTACCCAACACTACAAGGACTAGAGAAGTATGCCTACCTTATCAGTATCGACTACTTTCCTGATTTGGTAGCAGAGTTGGAATTATTGCTGGCTTCCGAGACGCTCCCCCCAAAGGAGAGACTGAGATGCTTGTTGACAGTGGCTCATATCTTGAAAGGACAAGGCCAAGCTCTTACAGTTGATAGGAAAGCGTTTTATCTTTCTCTCTATGCTGCTTTGCAGCTAGTTATTCCGTGTCAGTTGTATGATGAACTTGAAGAAGAAAATGACGATGACAATGGTGATGGTGATGGTACGGAGAAGAGCAAGATGGCGAGAAATATATCATCAAGATCAAGATCAGAATCAGAATCAGAATCAGAATCAGCAGAAAATCTAGGCCCCTTACTATGCAAAGTATTGGAAATAATGATTCTTGAGACCAAGTTGCTGGACACTCCCCGTCTAGCAGCCTTTGCAAGAAGAATAGCCATCTGTGCATCTGCAGCTACTGATTCCGGAACCGCCCTTGGTCTGCTGTGCATATTGTATCGTATGCTGAGGAAGCATCCCAAGGTGAGAATGTGCTTGTTGGAAAATGAGTTGGGGGGACTGTCTGGGGTCAAAAGTTCAAAAATGGATGCAGTCGATCCAGCAGAAGCGGGGGCTTTGGCGGTGCCATTGTGGGAGTTGTCCTTTTTAGCACACTACCATTATCATCCACATGTTGCCAAGGCTGCTGGTGATATTGCCTGTATGATCGGTCCTTCCTCAGGTGGACGGGAAGGCACTAGTAGCAGAAGCAGTGGTGGAATAGGAGGGAGTAGTATCCTCCCTCTGGCGCTCACACCATCACAATTGGCAGCCAGAACATCGACTGCAACTGGCGGCTTCACTCCTGCCCCTGCTAAACCAGCACCCATATCATCATCATCATCATCCAAGAGTAACAAGAAGAGAAAAGCAGATGCAAAGCTATATAGTAAGCGTAGTAGTTTTGAAGATACTTTTAGAAATACTGAAGAGGGAGGGCAGGAGGAAGATCCTGGGTTTGGGAGGTATTTCAAAACAGTAAAAAGACACACTGTCAATGCATCATTGAGGAGAGAGAATGATTTATTAATGGCCAAGTTGGAATTGTTCAAAGATCACCTGTCAAGATCATCATCATCATCTGCTGCTGCTGCTGCTAATACTGCTGCCGTTGATATGAAGAAATAAGCACACTTTAAAAAAGAGGAGATTTTGAGGGGGGAAGGGAACCCTCCAAGTTTGTAGTTAAATTCACACCTCCCTAAATAGAAAGAACACCTATTACTGTAACTCCTACTTCTACAACCTTGGGGTATTCTACTTTACATAGAAATATACACATGAACACATACACTCATACCGTAAACGGTACATACACTTATTTTTTTGTACAAATATGATAATGATAAAACCACAATCCAAAAGGGGAGGGGTAGTACTTGTGGCTGATGAATCTAAGGGGGAGGTGGTACTGTGACAGATGCAGGTCTCCGTTTCAGCACATGCCATGCTTCTTGTCGACATGACTCTCCACCCCTTGATAGTACATTGGTACCAACACCACCAACACCACCACCATTAGTAGCAGTGATTGGTCCAGGAACAATGAGGGATGGTTTCTTTCTTCTTGATGAACCACCTACCAATGCATCATCATCATCATCATCATTGATTGTGGGAGTGGTAGATAGGAGAGGAAATAATGATGATCTGGTAACCTCATTATCATGATCATCGCTGTCAGTCATACAATTCCCAACCTCAATGTCAACATCATCTACTTCTCCTTCGTCTTCCTCTTCTTCTTCCTTCTTTTCTCCTTGTTCCAATTCATTCATCACTCTCTGAACACTACTCTTTTCCTCCTCACCTTTATAACCACCACCACCCTTCTTACCCTTACCTTTACCCTTACCACTATCTATCTTCTTAGCCAATCTTGCATTACGTCTAGCAACTCTAGCTTTATCAGCAACATGTTGCCTCTCCAGTGCACTTCTTCCATCCCATGTTAATATACTCCCATTACCAAACCCAGCCACCAACCAACCATTGTATCTATCTACAGATTGGAGAATGGAATGTTGTTGTTCAAGAGTAGCAGCAGTAGTGGTGAAAGCATACCTACTGCTAACATTGTTGTAAGAAGAAGAAGAGGACTGTGGTCCTCCTCCTCCTCCAACAACAACTCCCCCACCACTAGTGGTAGTACCAACAGTAGCCATAGTGGTGGGAATCTTCCTATGCGGTACCATTATATTAGGACCAAGACCCATATATATACCAGATGGAATCTTCTCCGTAGATGTGATGCTAATGGTATCTTGCGATGCCACCATTGCATCTGCCCCTTCATATGGCAATCCACTAGCACTGTTAGCACTGTTACTGCTTTTTGAATCGGTATTTGTTTGTATGAGTTTTTCTAGATCTAAAAGGACCAAATCCCCACTAGAAGTACCAACTGCCAATTGAGGGTACTCCCAATGCATACATGTCACCACTGATTGTTGTTGTCGTTGCTGTTGTTGTGATAGACTCAATGAAGTTGCGAGTACCATCTTCTTCCTTCTTCTCTTCAAATCGACTGCAACAACAACAGCACCCCCACTTTCACCTCCACCACCACCATACATCAGCCACCCCCCATCTTCAGTTGCAGCCACACACCCCATAGTAGTAACACTACAATCAAGAACTTTAAACAATGGTACAGGACTGGCAATACATCCAACGCCAGTGATGGCAAATGACAACACCGATGTTGTGGTGACGACGTGGAGCAATCTTTTATTGCAGACCAGTGTGCAGTCAACAACCCAGTCGTCTAGTGTGATTGATTGTATGGGATTGCTGAGGTCTTTTCTGTCCCATACTTTAATGGTATAGTCCCAGCTGCCACTGATGATGGTAGTAGGAGTGAGGGCAAGAGCGGTGATTGGGCCGGTGTGACCTCGGAGTGTGCCGCTGACCAACCTTCTACTATCTGTTATAGTAATGTCATAATACCAATCAGTAGTAGTAGTGCTATTAGAACAAGTAGGGGGAGTGGTGGCAGGGAAGAGTCTGATTCGTTTATCAGAAGCAGCACTGACGAGAGCTTTTTCATCAGCAGCAAGACGACGAATTGTGCCTGCATGTAAACTACTTGTACATTGTAACATGCCTGTATGTATGTTCCAGCAGGATATCCTTCTATCCAATCCTCCAGTGTAGACATAAGTGCCTCCATGGATTAATTTGCAGGTCTTGATGCCAGCGAAATCGGCGTGAACGTTGTTGATGATGGTGTTGTGAAAGTCAGCTTGATGGGGACCGGTGGGATTGTTGTTACTGTAGTGGCGGTGCAATAGGTCACATGGTGGGGAGGTGGATGTTTTCCAACATTGGGAAGTGAGCTGCATTTTTTTATTGTAGATAGATATCCAATACGAAGGTTCGTGCTGATGTTCTTCCTCCTCATCTTGACGGTCATCGGAGCCGAAGTGAAGGTGGAAGAAGCGTTGCCATGGTTGGGTAGTGACAGCATGCTGCCATGCTGTGCATACTGCAGAGGCACATGCTAGATCACGTGGAGATAGATGGTTGAAGCATTCGGTGAGCAATGGGAGAGGAAGCTCAGAAATGTTCAACACAGGATCGCCAATCTCATCCATGTTTTTGAACTATATCAAATGTGCTCGATCGAAGGAAGGTTCTGGTTGCTTTAATAAGAACAGCACCTGCTCATTGTTGTTTTTCAAAATCTTGAAAGTATCCAATGCTAATAGCAAGTTCAGAATCCAGCTACCCTGCATTTTCTCTCTTTTTCCTTCAGGCAAAACGGAGGTGGTGAGTGGAGCTCTTAGAGGCGGATTTTGCCATCCCATGCAACCATTCAGCACACTTATAATTTCAGTGTTTACTCAATCACTGACGCAAAACACCACGATGGTAAGAAATACTTGTCAATCGAAAGCCGGCGGCCGGCAACTTGGTGATGACAGCCAGTTTATTGACTCGTTCTATTGTCACTCCTCATTACAGGCTTCTAAGTTCTGGGGGAAAGGATCAGAAAGCGATGAAGAGAGTGAAGATGAGGTCACCTCCAGTGGAGAGGAAACTAGCAGCGAAGAAGAGTCTAATTATAATGATTCATCGTCAGACGACTCATCAAGCGAGGATTCTGAAGCTCCAAAGAAAGGAGGCGCCAGTAGGTAAGCATAAATTCAAATTAGCAATATATATTGCCCTGGTAGCATCCAATAGACTCCCATTCCCACCACTCATCTCTCTGGACCGCTCACCCACCCCTCTCTGTTCACAGGTTCTTGATGGGCTCCTCCGAATCTGAAAGTGAAGAAGAACGGCGTGTCGTCAAGAGTGCTAAGCAGAAGGCTGTTGAAGAGCTTTCCTCAGTCTGCAATGAAATTAGAGTAAGCGGACTATATAATAAAAGAAAAAGAGGCCATTGATAAATCATATTCCCTCCTCCTCAAACTCACTCCCCTCCCTTTCTCATCTTCACTACTACTGCAGAACAAGATGCACATCAACGACTGGGCAGCAATCCAGACCCTCTTTGACAAGCTCAACAAGCAGCTGGAAAAGGCTCTCAAGGCAGCTGGTGCTCTGGGAGTGCCTCGCCCGTATATCAAGTTGCTGGTGGAACTAGAGGACTTTTTAAACAAGACACTTGCTGGTAAGTTCGATACATGTCTCTATCTGTGGTTTTTGGTTGTAGAAGGTTTTTTGGGGGGTAGGATTCGGCAGCAAAGGGGGCCATTTTCCTGGCCTTTTCCCAGATCTGTCTATCGTTTTTGTACTGGGGAAAAATAATAATGTGAAATGCGCTGCCGACAGGATTTGAACCTGCGCGGATTACTCCAGGAGATTTCGAATCTCCCTCCTTAACCACTCGGACACAGCAGCCTGCTATTCACTGCCAATTGTTTTCTCCTCTGGTTGGGCCGAGGTTTGGTTGTTATCAGTGGAGCAGCTTACTTGGGGTTTTGAGGCCCTCCCCCCCCCCCCCCCCCCCCCCCCCCCC